>Ga0181612_172719_pt1 | contig 11399 bp, 4 predicted proteins | sample HoacroProtozoa21_FD_119630 | JGI IMG/M metagenome (GOLD analysis project Ga0181612, IMG submission 119630) | Hoatzin crop microbial communities from Cojedes, Venezuel. Combined Assembly of Gp0051906, Gp0051904, Gp0051908
CTGAAGGAATCAAACCTCCAGTGTGCCTATGAGCAAAATGAGGAGGAATGTGTAGCTACTGGCTTCGTTCTAGGACACTGCAGTCCTTAAGTCTAGCCTAAACTCATTGCCCGAGCAATGAAAGAGCAGAGATGAGTTTGAGGGAGCGCAAAAGAACATGAGCTCACCCTGGAGGTCTTAAGCTGCCAAGGTTTTCCTGAAAAGGGAACCGATTTTATGCAGACAAAGTACAAGGACTTGAATGTCCTCAATAGGAAAATTTCTATTAAAAAAAACCTCAGACCCAGACATGCACTTTCATATTAATGTGAAAATTCTTCTGTTGTTTATGAAATCAACTCTTTAAGGGGGGTGGTGGGGAGAGAAAAAGAAAAGAAGCTGTTTGTTAGTGAAATGAAATCCAGACAAATATTTTTAGTTACTTTCAAGTGGCTTGTTCTAATGTGAGTTGACTATCCTTAATACCTTCCCTTTAGCACCATTAAGCATCTCACTGGCACTCAGAACAAATTCATGAATGTCTTATAAAAGTCAACAAGCCGCAGAAAAAAAATAAATAAAGAGCCTTATGCAAACAGTGCTTCATCGCAAGAACTCAAACAAAGAAGGTCATATTTGTCATTTGCTCACAGAGAGGGAAAGCCAAGAAGACGATGAAAGATGACACAAGACCTGGCTGACTTTAAATCTCCAACTAATAGTAGTTTCTGTAGGTGCTGCCAGGGTGGCCACATTCTTTGCAAGCTGCTCTCCTGCCTCCTGTCACATCTCGCACGTTCTGGTAGTTGCTGTTCTCCTTCGGAGCATTGGCATTTGTGTGGATGCGGAGATAGGGGTGAACTGCAGGACTGTGACCTGCAAAGTCACTTGAGGAGAGAAACTCCTGTCCAATGGAGTGTGCTGGTCAGTGGCTTTAATTGAATTAGGCGGAGGTTACTTTTGTTGTTGGTGCCTGTCTATCAAGCAGATGGATGGGTGTCAGCACAGGGGGAGTCAGTGGTAAATCAGGTGGCCAAATGTGACTCTACTTGAGAGTGAGTGTGACCTAAGGTAATATTCCCACTGGATTAGGCTGTAATGTAACTTTTCTCAGTAGCATTTCAAGAGTTGGTAGTTGCTGATTCCCTGTTGTATTTAAGTACTGTGATATACAAAACAGCAATTCACTGGGAGCTTAATGTGGTCAGTGAGTCGTTTCATCAACGCTAGAAAGCTCCAGAGCCAGAAGAGTAACTTCACAACAACAATGTCATTCTTTCAGTGACAACTACACAGCGAAAGAGGGAGGACATGTGCATGATGGGTCTCTAGAGGTTACCACTGGGCTGATCGACATCTCCTCCAAAGCAGTGAGGTTCAGCTCAGAGCATTAGTGGGAGCCAGTTCACCCACTGTACTGGGGGGGGTTTGGGACTGGGTTCAGGTATGGAGCGTGGAGTTAAGGACATCTTTTGGGAAATGTTAAAGTCTCTGGCTTAGGGAAATGTTAAAACCAGCAGAGGGTTGGGGACTGAAAGGGAAATGCCTCAGAGGATGAGACGGGCAAAAGGTTAGTCTGTACCGTGGTGTGTTGCTAAGCTTGGGTTAAACTGAGGCTGGAGGAGTGTTTTAGTATGCAGCTGGGTTTTTGGTGAAACAGTCATTCTTACTGGAGAAAACTGTTTTCTTGTGGCACCTGTGTTGTTTCTGATGAATCACTGAATTGTTCTGCAAGCTCTCAAACCTGCCCTCTATTTTCCCTTTCCCCAGCTCTTAGAAATCTGATCAGAATTGAAACAGAGGGGTTTTGTATTCTTTTCTTCCCATGACAGAGGAGCACATGTGTACACAGGGGTCACACCACACAGCTTGCCAGCGTGATGCAAGCACAGTGCTGTATTTCACTGTAATGAGTCGTGTTCTCCCCACATAGCCACAGAAGCTAGTGTCCCACAAGGTGACTACACTGTTATGGAAGAGAGCTCATCTCTTTAGTCTCCAGGGCTGCGAAATACTTTGAAATGGGATAAATGCATACTTTCATTATTGTTTGTGATGTTCCTGTGTTTGAAGTTACCTGGTAAAAGTACTGCTACCATTGTGCATCCATTTCCTCTTGCCTGGAGGGTGCATGGTTGTTGCCAAGCAAAGATGGCTGTAAGTTCCTTCCTGCCAAGACCTTGGTGTCTGAGCTGCAGCGATGATGGAGCTGTGGCAGTCTGAGCTCTGGTTGCCTTATGTTGTGGCTGTGGCACATCAAGCCATCAACACCCCGCAGTGGATATACAGAGTGTGTTAGCCTGTTTCCCTCCTCCAGAATGACGTACACTTAATTACTCTTGCTATTGCTATCCCTGTCATTGTTTTCATGCAAGGGATAATCAGAAGCTCTGTCACCAAATATGAGTTAGATACAGTCACTGTTCCTTGCTGGGGTTTAATGCTGCCTTTGAGTGCAGGTCACTTAAACCTCAGTGGGAGTAGGGGACAACTTATGTGTGTCTCTTCTAGCTCATGGACTGTAATAACTCTGTGGAAAGGAAGCTGTTATGAGACGTTTGTCACTTTCACCTGTTAGACCTGTGCCCATGAGAGAGCCTGCAAAGTTCAAATGAAGGCGGGGTGGAAAAAGCAACCCTCAAACTCTTCATAATTCACATAGAAAAGAACTGGGGGGGGGGAAATACCAAGTGAGGGATGATGAAAGAACCTCATGGTTTTGAACAGTTTTTTTTCTAGGGTTAAAGTCTGTCTGCTGCAGAGTTAGACTTTCTCCTGCTTTGAAATGATGTAGAAGTTAAACAGTTCAAGAGTATTTGCTGCTGTAAATTGTTATCCAGAATCCTAGCGCTGTTGGCTGCCTGTGGTTTCTCTCTCATGCATGTCTTTTCCTTCAGTATTTAAGGTCATTTTCTGCTTTACAGCATGACATAAACTGATAACAAAATCCTCAATAGTTACTTTAACCACTTACTTTCTTTCAAATATTTTGTCTTGCTGAATTATTGAGTCAGCTGTAATGACCTTGATGTAAACATGTACTTTTGAACTTATGTGAGGATCAAAGACAAAGAAATGTTGAATAGAGGCTGGAATCTGGAAATTATCCATGTGAAGTTGGCATCAGTCTTCCATCTTTTTTCATTCATTTTTGCTGTGTGGAGCAGAAAGTAAATTTCCTCAGTTGATAAGTGAAGAAAATTAGTTTTTATAAGTGCCAGTGCTGCAAATGTTGTGGTGTTAATCTGCATTGTTTCTTGCTTTAGCATGATCATCATCAATATAAACCATGCACAAATGGCACAGGAAAAAAAGCCCTGTGTTATTTTCTGATCGCTCTTTTCCTTGGATTCCCTGACCAGAGAAAAATGCTAGCCAGGAAAAGTAGTAGATAGCACTCAACTGCAGGTTGAGGTGTTTGAGATAAAATGCATTTATTTGTCTGTAGTAGTTCTCTTTGTCTTTAAGAAATGAAGAAAGTGGGACTTCAACATCACTAGGCTGTGTTTATGATTTTTTTATTGACTTTGAGACAAATGGATCAGCTGTTTATAATTTCTAAAGAAAGAAGCCAAAACTGTACGTAATAGTAAAGTTAGAACTTTGCTGCACTAATCTGAAGAAATGAGGGATGAGTTGTGCTGGCAATAGCAGTTTTGCTTCACAGTTTTTCTGACTGCTGGCACTGGAATGGAGCTAAGGTTTTGTAATCTATTAAAACTGACCTTTAGCTTTGCTTAAGGTGACTTAAAATTCTAAAAACAAATGTTCTGGAAATCTTATATGCTACTGTGAGAATCTGCACAGAAACAGAAGTCCTTTTCAGAAGAGTTCTCTGATTTTGTGGACTTCCCCTCTTAAATGCTTGAGCTGAGATTCAGAGCATCCACAGTTTCCTTTGGCTTTAGCTGGAAAAGGAGGTGTGTGTCTGGGAAAACTATGCCTGCTTTGTCCCTTAGGCTGGACATTCAGAATGAGGAGGCACATTGAAGTGCCCTGTCTGACGTACTTGCTCATGTGGGCAGTCAGAGCTGGAAGAACAGCAATAACCTGGTTTCCCAGGTCTCGTATGCTTTATTGTGCAGCCTGCTCTTCCCTGTTCGTAGGAGGTTGGAACAGAAGTCTATCTGGGGTCAAGAGCAAGAGTGGTTTTCTCTTTAAAAAGAAAACAAATTGTTCCCCAGCCTCCTTAATATATCTGATGTTGAAATTAGTAAAATCCCTGATGTAGCTATCATCTCCTTTGTAGCTTGGTTTGGGTTTCCAGTGAGAAATTATCTATAGATGTTAAATAGTTAAAAAGTTAATTTACCAGGCTTTTAGTGGCATTAAACAGTAGATAGTTTTTTAGGGAAACCTGATTCTGCAGCAGCTGTAAATCCCTAACAGTAACAAAAAAAAGGGTTTTTTTCCAGCTACACAGTCTTTAAAATATTAGCAGGGTTTTTAAAATTTTATTTGTACCAGTAGTCATTTTTCCAGCTGTTGAACTGATCAACGCTTTCATTTTTCTTCAATCCCAGCCCATCAGACATTTTTACGTTTTTATTTTAGTTTTTAACAAGGAAGAAGTTATGTTGACTTCTTGGTCTTATTCCTAAATATATATTTCTGAGTGCAATTAAAGGAGGCTTGTCACTGGTGCCTGGATTGCACAGCAGTGCTCTCTGATCCTGCAGAGCAACATTTTTGGAGTCATGAATATGGAAAAGAGGCTGCTGCCATTGTGGCATAGCAACAAAATACTTCATATTTATTTGTACATGCCAGCCCAGTTCTGACATCAGTGGCACCAGTGTAGAATCCAGATCTGAATCTTCTTGGGACACTGCAGTTCTGCACTGTGGCATAATGCTGTGACAGAAAAGGCTTCCCAGGAACTTTCCACTTGCGTCACGGAGACCCTCTGCTCGCAAAAACTATGCTTTCCTGAAGTTCTCCACTCCTAATTGATATTCTATGCTATTTACCTGTTTTGGTTTTTTTCCCCTCTCCTTTTGTCAGGGGTGGCAATGTGTCAGTGGCTTGGATGTGGGTCACGGTAGGGAGAAAAGGACATTCCCAGGACCCTCACCAAAGGTCTTGCCCAGCTTGTGTTAAACATACTGCAAGGGACTTCAGTCGCTTCACTCTACACACTTCTCCTGGTGGAGAAACCTGCCTGATGCTGAAAGTGGGTGGGTTTGGAAAACCTTAAGACTGGCCAGGATCCTGAGGGCTCTTGGTGCTGGGGAACAGAGCGTTGCCCCATGCTTCAAGAACACCAACTCCTTTCAAAAGGGGTCTTTGCATTGATGTGCCATTTGGAATGGTCACTGAGACCTTTGCAACCATTGGTAGTGCCAGAGAGATTAGAGGCAAGGTGAAGAAGTCAAGGAAGACCTGAAGTGGTGGTGGTGGTGGTGACGTTCAGGCATTGACAAGTATTCTCTAGTGCTTGGCTCCAGCTGGCTCTACAGCACTAAAGAACCTGTCATCTGCTTGAGAACATTTTACAGACCTATCTTGATTTGGCTGTATAAAAAACAGCTGGCAAAGAGCATCAATCAAATGGGTCATAAGAGCTCAACATCAGCAAGAATTGAAGTGATTGCAAGGGGCAGATGAGGAAACCGGTGTCTGTACTGCTGCTAGTAATGTTGGTCCTTTGTAGTTTATAAAAGGAGGTGTATCAGGGAAGTTGCACAATCTGGAACTTGAATGGAAAGTGAATAGGATTCACAGAAATAGATAATTCTCCTAAGGGAAAAATAAACTCCCAAGGAAGTGAATGGCTCAGTATTTTGAGCATACAGTTTACCAGCAAATGAGAATTTAAGAGACCTGCCTGTGTATGGACTTTTTCTCTGTGCAGCTCAGGGTTTAGCACATCTGTCAGCTATGGCCAGTGGGGTTTTGTGGAGTGGAGCTATATAACATGCCTTTATACCTTCAGTAGAAAGTGGTTGGGTTTGATGGGTTGTACTGATTGTGTCTGGCTTGATCTCAACGTTTTTGCTAAGGAAGTAACTTGTCTGAGGGAATGAAACAACACACTAAGGCAATCACAGCCAAGTGACACAAGCCCCAGTGCCACCCATTCCTGCTTGGTGCACTTCAGCTTTCAGTTATTGTAGAGCAGGTTTAAAAATAGCTTGACATTTACTGGTCTGTATCTGGGTTACCTTTCTCCTTCCATCTCCTTTAAGTTGGCAGTGGGTTTTTAGGCAGCACTCCCAAATTTCTTGGAGGAGGCCGTTCTTCACACCCTCTGATGCTGAATGCCTTGGGACCACAGTTCTGCATATTCTCACTGTCCTCTAAAGACTGATGTGAGACAAGATCCTGCTCTCCTTTGTTTAGTTGTTCTAAAGATTGTGCCTTTCTCTTGGACTGTTGCCCAAGTATTTTTACAAGCCCAGACTTTCACTCTGCCCTTGAGAGCTGCTAGGGTTTTTTTCCTCAGGATTTCGTTTGTATACGTCTCTCCCTAGCTTGGCTTCTGGGGGAGAGAGAAACGTGCAAGAGCTAAAAGATTGTTGATATAACTGATAATTTATTATTTATAAATTAAAAAATCAGGTACTCACCTTGGCCTAATGTCCAAAGTATGTTTAACTAAAGGACAGATCAGCTGACAATCAAAGTTCTTGTACAATAAAGAGGGAACATCAATCACTCTTGCATTCATGATTATTTTTTTTCCCTGCCCCAGTAGAACCATGTTGGCGTGAAATCCAATCTGCCTATCACAAAGCCAATCCTATCGCAGGGCCACTCCTTTCATCACTGCTGTGAGGCAGAGTTACATCAGACAAGGTGAAACTGCTGAAGTCTATCCACCACTGTCCAGAGGTCATATTCCAGATGGGCATGTGGTTTGATTTGCTTCCCTGTGGCAGCATCCTCTTCTCTTGAGCCAGGCTTTGCAGCCTAGCAGAAAATGAGATGGCTCGGTTATGTTGTGAAGCCAGTCAGGAGGCAGTTCACCTCCTGCTTTGGTTATGTGGTCGGTCAAAGATCCCTATTGTCATGCTCTGCTAGTTTCCATTAGACCTAGGCAGGAGCTGCTCTAAGTTTCTTGGTCCCTTGGAGCTCTCTCAACAAGTCATGCCATATCCCAGGGACTGCGGTAATTTAGCTGTTGTGGATGCAATGGCCATCGAAACGACACAGGGTAGAACAGACACAGTTTAGAAAAAGCTGCTAAATTTTGGTTTTCCAGGTCCATCAACTTCCTAATTCCCTTCTAGGAGGGAATGTGTTACTATTTTCTTTCTAGTAAAATATTTTTGTCGTCTTTTCCCTAAAATGGCAGCAGTAAAACACATTGTGTAATTCAGTTAGAAAGAGAATTTGCTGAGTCCAGTGTCCTCCTGAAAAGACATAATGAAACACATAGGCAGAAGTGTCTGTAGAATTGCACTGTACATAGGACAAATACAGTTTTAAAAATTGACATAATTATTACTACTACACCATATTTATATTTTGTGTATTATTTGCAAAATGCAGCCTATTCCTGTTTGAGATAGATTTCAGCTGATGTGCAGTCTGTGCTGGTGTCTAATTTGTAGTCTTCTGACTCTAGTGTCCTTTGACTCAACTTGAGGCATGCAGGTGAAGGAGAATAAACACAGGAGTTAACTATAACCTGGTTTTGTAGACTTAAAAGTTTGATGATTGTATGCTCTGTGTTACCTCTGACTGGTAATTTTTACCTGCTGTAATCACAATTCCATGGTCCGCTTCAGGAATGATGCCTGTAAACTGTTGTAAATGTATGTCTGAAAAAGTAAGCATGAGGATTCAAGGAGAGATTCATGGTCGTTAAACTGTCTGACAAGCAGCTCTTGAAGACTACCAGACATTCAGGATTCTCTTTTGCTGCTGAAGTTGGGTAGTAGGCTCAAAAACGAGGAAGAGGTCTGACTGCGAACTTGAAGACTGTGATGAACCCAAATGAAAACTTCATAGGATGATAGTAAGAAGCAACACAAGTTTCTTCTGTGGTTTTTAATGTTTAGGGCCCATCCAAGGCACAAACAGTGGATGAATTCTACCTCTCCTAAGTCCCCAAAATGAAGCAAAGTCAACCATATGCAAGCTAAGGTAACTTAAATGTCCATAACTAAACCCATTTATAGTGTCATTCCCAATGTCATAAATGACAGGATATGTGCAAAGAAGTCACGTTATCTCTGCGTTAAAGAATACAACAAACTAATCAAGTCTGAGCCCTGCCTCTTTCTTTGCCTCTACCTATTTCTCTTTGCTGTACTGATTCTGGTGGGAAAGGAGTGATTCCAGCCATGTGCTTATCACTTTTCCCCCTAAATCTGTCTACCTAAGGTCCTGGCACTGGGAATGTGTTTTGGCTACTGTGGAGTATCTGTTCAATGGATTTCTGCAGCTTTGTCAAAATGGGGACGTTGTGCCGTCTAACTGGACAGAACTGGGCTGGATGGTCTTTGGAGAATGAGGTTTTTTATTTCTATTAGAATTTGCTCAGTTTGTCTGTGTGAAGTTTTCTAAACCTTCATAATGACAGTGTGACTATATATTGGAGGATTTAAGCGGTGTTTTTGCAATGACTTGCAGTCTTCAGTACCTGAGTCTGTGGGAAGGAACAGAGAAAGTGATGAACTGTGTCACCCTAGAAGTGCAAGTAGTCCTCTAGCTTCGGTCTGATTTGGGTCATAGTAGCTGTGTAAGGAGAAATGTATAATACATCAAGCACACAATGATACTTGCCTTTATTACTCCTTCCTAGCCTGTGGTAGTCTGCAGCTGAGAAACTTCTTGAACCAGAGATTTGTTCTTCTTTCCCTCTGAGATCAGTGGCAGCTGTAGGCACTCAGTAATCTCTGAAGCCTAGGCTACTATATTTAAATGTCTAAATATAGACGTAGAGGCCTATGAGCCTGTGGGTACCATTGAAGTGGACTGGAAATTTCCCTTTTGCCTTTTTGGGGATTGGATCAGGCCCTATTTCAGGTAACCAGCTTGAAAAAAATAAAACTGGCTTAAGTGGCTTGTGCAAGATGGTTGAACAAATGGGACAAATGGCTGGCAAGGCTCAGGAGCTCTGGATGCCATTCCTGTGCTCTGACTGCTGAATTAGATTCGTTCTCCTATAGAAAGAGCTCATGCTGGTAAGCATGCAGTAGAGATGCAAAGGCATCTTAATTGCATCTTCTCAGAGTACAGTGCTGCAGTGGTATTTCTTGCTTGCTGTTCTTTGCAGCAAAGTCTAGGGAGCAGGAGTTCAGAGAATGCTTTAGCATGACTTCTTTGTTAATAATATGATTGAGACAGAACCTCCATCTGTTGGTCCAGAAAGGATTAATGATTTTCAGTCCTTCTGTTCATCCTGAAGTGCATATGTGCATCTAGTTATATAATTTATTATCTCTATACAGGCGTTTTGAGAGGGAGAAGGCCCAGGCACAGAATCATCAGAACTTGCTGTAGTAGGAAGTAGGTATAATTTGGGGATTTATCCCATACAGGCTACAGCTACTAGACTCATTGCTGGGAGATGAGCCAGCCTGGCAGTGAGCTGTGCCGCAAGTATGCACTGAGGCCCGGATCCCTTTCCCTTTGAAGGCAGGGAGAGTTAAACCATTGACTTCATTGCAGTTGGGTTAAGACTGTAAATAGTTCATAACACTTGCATATTATTAGTTACTCTCATGGCCAGATCTAAGCATACTTGATCTCCAGAGGAATTTGACTTTGCATACAGTCAGACATTCCTCATTTCTCGTTAGTTAGGTAAACATATGTGCAGAAAAGTTGTGTTTGTCATCTTAGCCCAGTTGCCTCTTCCTGAGAGGGTGATGAATGCTCTTTCAGAAACTGGGTGAAATGCATCATTTCTGTAAAGAAATCTGTAGTTCATCTTGCAATGAACTATGGCTGTGACAGCTGAGCAGGGAAGGCTCAGGCCCTGCATAGGTCGAAGTCTTTTATGATGTGGGGCCATTGGCATCTGCTCTGTATGTCACAGAACATAAGGACAGCAAGTGGGTGGTTCAACAGCTGGGATGGGAATGGGGGAGAATGGCAGTGAGCTGTTGTCTGATGGCTATAGCAAAAGGAATGAGAGGCTTTGCAATACTGTATGTAATTTAGCATGGTTTGCTTTGTAGTATAATAAACTTGCGTAAACTTCATCTCTCCTGCTTTTTCTATATCTTCTATTCCCCAGTACAATTGCATGCTTTTCCTTTCACAGTCATACACAGAGAGAGACTTCCCTATGGATTTATCACCAAGAAAAGCGATCAGGTGTACTTGGCACATCACACATAAAGGAGTGGGCTGCAATACTAGTGCTGGAGTAGCAGCCAAAAGGTGGGAAACTGGATGCATGCAAAAGGAGTATGTCAAGGGCTGAGGTACTTGTACACTCCCTTCCTCAGATGTCACGGGGAGTGATCGCAAGACTCAGCATTGGGTGGTCCAGCATGTCCTGAAGTGGGAGATGGCTTAATGCACTGGAACAGTCGTCCTCCTGTGACATGACAGGGGCATGGCTTGGATAAGCAGATTTCGAGACAGTCTTAGTATTGCAGTTAGTGCTTGCATTTGGGTTTTATCACTAAGTTGTTAGCAGGTTTTGATCTTCATTTCAACACGGCCGAGTTGCTCTATCGTAATCATATGCAATGCATTTCTAAGAACCAAATGAGTTGCATCTTGTCTGGTTGATATCTCTGGGCAAATTCCACGCAGAAGGCATTGGGCAGCCGCACACAGGGCCAGAATTTTTTCAGAAACACTAGGGGTTGGTTTTTTCCAATGCTATACATGCAAATGCAAAACACAAAGCTAACCATTTTTGTTTACAGTTTCCAAGTACAAAGGCTTGGACCTGGACATGTGGGTAGGAAATAAGTCTAATTTTAGACTTACCTAACCTGATATTGTAATTAAGCTCAATATCTAAGCATCTGTGGGAATGATCCCCAGGCCTGAAGTTTTTGCCTGTTGTGAGCTGGGCTGTTTCCCTGTCTGAGGGTAGTGCTGTATTGTTCTCTTTAGGGCTGTGTGAGTCACATCTTCTATGAGTTGTTTTATCACTCTAATTGGCCTGCATATTTAGGAGGGGGGCAAAAAGAAAGGTATACAAAAGGATAAAGGCAAAATTAGGAGTCCATGTAAACTTGTGAGGCTCTCCATATGATTTTTCTAGTTGAGAAATAAAACATTTCTAACTTCTTTCATTTCAACTGCAACAGTGAAATGTCTCTTCCATATGTCAGTGGTATAATCTACATAACGAACAAAACTTCACAGATGGACTGGCTGGTGCAACGGACATTCTTTTCATAAATTGCCTCTCATTTTTATCATTTTCTTTGGTTTCCCACAAGATGGACTGAATATTGACAATTACTGAACTATTACTTCCTATGCTGCATAACTTATATAAG
>Ga0181612_177273_pt1 | contig 11399 bp, 9 predicted proteins | sample HoacroProtozoa21_FD_119630 | JGI IMG/M metagenome (GOLD analysis project Ga0181612, IMG submission 119630) | Hoatzin crop microbial communities from Cojedes, Venezuel. Combined Assembly of Gp0051906, Gp0051904, Gp0051908
CATTTTAATTTGAATCAAATTCAAATTAAGACAGACTTATTTTCTCTTCCATAATAAAAACTTTGTTATATAACATTAATCTTAGTTTCTTTGTAAAGCCAGCTCCTTTCTCTAGGGACGTGACAGGACTGACGATCTCAAGAAACCAAACCCCAAAACTTAGATGAGACTTCACTTGTCCTATCTCCTTCCCTACTGCTGCTCTGGACCTGGTCTCTGGTTTGATGCCACTTGAAATAAAAATTTTAGAAAGATCATTATAAAAAGGCTGCTGCCAGGTGAACGCACAGAAGGAGTCCAGGATGCAATGGGAAGAATTATTCCTGCAGGTCAGAGGCCAGGCTGCTTTCTCAGAGCTGGACACGGGCACTCAGCTCCAAGTTGTGCAGCTGGAGCAGCTTTTTGTACCTCAGCACCAGCTCTGTCCCTCATCACAACTCCCGTTAGGAGGATTGGCACGTGGGCTATTTACGCTTGCCTGCTGGGGCTGTCCCATCACCCATGCTCTCGGGTGGGGAGCTCATGCTCCAGGTCCCCAGGCTTCATCAATTCATATGCTGCTCCTCCAGAGCCTTCTTTTTTAGTTTTCTACTCTCTGTCATTTCAAAGAGCTCAGGAGAATCCTGGCAGTCTGTGGGCCTAGTTTCACATCCAGCACCAAGTGGCAGCCATTCTGGTTACAGGGCCAGCTTCCAAATTCTTAAATGCAGCAGGAAGTGGCACACGGCTTTAGTAATGCTTCTCCTCTCCCTTCCTATGCTGACGCCGTAAGAAAACAAAAAACATTGCAAGGGTTTAATTTCTGGCATCAGCACTGGGGAAAGCAGACATTTTGAAGAAAAAATGCACATAGACTTGTAACCCTTGGTCCTTTGAAAAACGAAAGTAAGGTAGAACAGCTCAGCAAACCAACAAGCACACAGAAGAAATAAAAACAAAACCAACTTGTGTGCTGCTTAACTTCTGGCAGTCTAATTTTACAAAGGTAACTGTGAAAAGAGGGAAATGGTCACCAGCCTGACTATGGTGGCAATGACAGTACACAATTCCCCTGCACCAGGCAGTCAGTAACCCAACTGTTCTTACTTGCAGACATCCCTGGCTGGGGCTGGCCCATGCTGGGCCCTTGACTCATGGGAGCCTGGGGCATGCCCGGAGCATTCGGGATCATGTTTTGCTTCTGCAGCCTGGTTCTTCGTTTCTCCTCCAACTCCTTCTGAATCTTATAGATCTTCTCCGCTAGTAAGTGATAGTACTCTGCCTGTTGGGGAGCAATACAAGTCAGCAAAGGAGACAACACACACATTAAGTAAAAGGCAACAGGTCCCAGTGACCCAAGCTTGGAAAACAGCCTTCCACACACACATTTCAGCTGGGGGGGGGGCCTCTCCCTTTGCAGGGGCTGCCGGGCACACAGGAGGGCAAAAAGGGGCACTGCTGGCAAACACTGGGCCAACACTGGACATTTCTCTTCTCTTGTCCCAACATTTCTTTGGGCAAACCACAATGAAAAGCTTCACGCTGCCTTCAGGGAACCCCGAGAAGTCTCCGGCACAGCACACCCTGACTCCCGGCACACTCAGGCAGATGCCTGCAGCTGGCTGGTTCCTACACCCCCCTCAGCAGCCCCTGAGCACGCGCTTCCTCAGCCTGGGACTCCCATCTGCGCTTTCGCTCCTCTTCCTCCCCAGCCACTGCAGGATCAAGGCAGAGATACACACGACTGGACAACGCAGGATGGCATCTCACCCTGCTGTTTGCTGATTCATACATATCCCCTTCAACTTTCCGAGCATATGCCACCAAATTCTCCATACGCCGATCCTTCAGTGCTGCCGGGTCAGGAGTAGGAAATATGGCTTGGACTCTGAAAGAAAAAGCACACAAGTGATCGGGATGTCCCCAGACCGGGACATCAGCACTGACGCCAGGGATCTGAACACAAGGCAGCAAGCAAATCTTCCGACAGACTGTGGCACTGCTACTCCTCCCGAGGGACACTGCCCCCATGTAGATGGCTTGAGTACAGAGTGGGACACTTCCCGTACAACAGCCCCAAAACAGTAGATGCAGCTCCATTAACGACCACAAAAGCAAGAATGCACTTTCTCGGCTTCTACTTTCCCTTCTCACAGACCCTAACAAAATTCACTCCCTCGACCCTTAGTTTCAGAAGCCAGGCTTCCTCCTGCCCCCCACATACACACCTTCGAGGCAGCAACCCACCTAACAGGTGATTGTTTTGATATTAGCTACTCACAGTTTATGAACAAGGTGGTTTCGGAGATCCTGAGTAATGTCTTCATGCCACTGCTTACGAATTCCGGTATTGGATGGTTGAGCTGTTGGCATTGTTCCCAAACTGGCAACGTTGGCGCTTTCACTCATCATGGGGCTTCAAAAACAGAGCAAGAATTGAAGGCGAAAGTCTAGCCCAAGCTTAGTCATCTTCCAGTCACAGCCTCTTTTAGAATAATGTTAGGACAAAGTGCTAGTTCAGCCATTCCCTAATCAATGGACAAACTCTGCAGAAATAGCTGCACAGACACGAAAACAACGCCATGGAAGAGTACATCCTATCCCACCCAAGGATTTGGAAAATTGGAACAAAAACAACAAAATCCAAAGGGAAAGATAGCCATCAATGACATCTACCCCACTGTTTATGCAAGAAGTGCCATAAGATTATTAAGCACAAGGATCACTTGTACACCTCAGTGAGTAACTCGCCCCTTATTCCCACTGCAGCTCAATGGCAGGTTTGCGGTATGCCACCCTGAGCAGTAAACGCACCGGAGCTTCACATCTGCCCAGATACTCCACAGACGATGCCTAGAACTTCTATGGCCTAAAAAGTCAGTCTGCAAGTAGTAATGAAGTTAAAATGGACACCAAGACATCTAGAAAGGATGGGAACAAAGACATCCCAACTACTAGGCTTCTCTTCCAACTGTTCTTAGCAGCAAGCATCAGTTCAGTCCCTCCCAGTATAAGCATGCAATACCCATACGTACACCCCCTTCCATCTCATTTCTTACAGCCAATCATCAGCATTTGCAGCTGAACAAAATCACTGGCGTGCAAAGAATACCTCAACTTACTTTTGAGAATTCATGGTTGAATGTAACATTGAGTCAGGCAGCAGGTTAGGAGTTTGAACCCCTACTCCTCCATTCACTCCCATTGGATTTGCACCTAGAAAACAGAAGAATAAGTATTCTAAAATGAACACCCCATTTACTGTGCAAAATCACTAATTACTCAGCAGTAACAAGGGTCTAGACTTTCAAGTATTTCGACTTTTGTGAAGGCAGTTTAATTACCCACTACTCTCTTTACCTTCTTCCTTTTACAAAGTTAGAAAAAGTATGAGGCACAACACTGGCGACCTCCCAAGTGAAGCATCACAGCACATCACTCTTCTGCACATCTTCCTGAACTTCTCACAGTACAAGCAATTTAAATTTGCTGCAAATGTTATGTATTACCAACCACTTGTTTCTTTGTTTAGAAGCATTGTGGGTTGGGGGTTTTTTTTGTTGGCTTTTTTGGGTTTTTTTTGTGTGTCATTCAGGGGCTTAGGATATATATTCACAAAGGCTTCAAAAACTTAAAACATCAGCTACCACCTACACCTGACAAGGTCCCCTCTCACTCACTCCATACTTTAAGGATCCTACTACTAACTCCAGCAATCGTACTAAGAAGTAAAAAATGACAGTTCTTTGCTGCAAAAACCTCTAGTAATTAGTTACGTACCAAAAGCTGCTTTTCTGAATCACAGCATATCTCAATCACCACAAAAAATTGCCCATTTTCTTCACACACTACAGTTAAGACTCAAATAGTGAAGAAAATCGCAGTGTATTTCTGTCTGGAACTTCCACATAGGTCACTTTGTGAAGTTGAGAGTAACATGAAAGCCATCACCAAGCTTCACATGTATTTAGGACATTTGAATCCTACAGAATCTGTATTTCAAGCAAAATTAGACACTGCATACATGAGAAATCCCCTGAATTTACGTATAGCAAGCCTAATACACACCTCTAATATCACAACCAAGTGTTTACCAGCCTTTTCCTAAAGCTGCCTCCAGCCTCCCTTCCCTCAGTCACTTTCTTCTCCTTCCCAGATTCACTTTGCCATCTGACAGTAAGCTGATGTAGAAAACAACTGCCAACCTTTGCTTTAATTCTCCCTTTTCAATTGCCAGAATCAACCATTCGCTTGATCTACTTAGGACTGCATCTTTTCACATTGCAGTCCTCACCAAATCCTGCAGTTTCTCCTAAACTTGCCCTGTTGTCATGCAGGCCAGGACCTCGTAATTCCTATCCACCTGTTCCCATTCCACTCTCTCCTTACAATGAAACAACAGTCAGAAGTCTACACTTTCCATGCCTGTCCTTTCCACGTTAAGTTTCAAGTTCTTCACCCTCCAAGAGCTTTTCAAGCCCTTCTCAGTCGATTTTCTTAGCACTGCTACAAGGAGTGCGCAATACAAATGCACAGGCCAAACTCTGTGTCTATAAATAAGACAAAAGAAAACAGAGAACCATTTTGCTTCAGAAAAATGGATGGTATTCCTTTCAACCTTCTCACTGTAACATTCTTGAGTGTCTAGAAATTAATCTATTTGTAAAACATTCTAAGGCACAGTAGAAAACCATATTACTTCAATTTCATTGTTTTAAGACTAACTTCTTAAGACTTTCCTCCCCCCGCTTTTTTTTTTTTTTTTTTTTAAATCTTTACACACTGGAAGGCAAAGTTTGAGCAGTATACAAGTCACATGCAACCTACGAGGAGCAGTCATCTCACTAACAAGTCTAGTCTATCCAACAACCTCTTCCCGACTAACTCAGCAGTAGCGTGTCCTTTGGTGCAGAAACAGCACATCGAACTGCAGCCTGCAACCAACTGCTACTGTCCTCTGCACTCTCTCAGGCCTTTCCCCATGGAATTCCTGTGCACACAGACCACTCATTCCGCACACAAGCTTCTTACGGGGCATACAGGCAGCATCACTGCAATCCCATACAAGCTTGTCGTAAGTATCTACCAGTTCATCTTTCCCCTTTTCCATTTAAAAAACACCTCTAACTCAAAGAACTCATGGTAAGAGCTGGGAGTGGCAAAAATTCCCGTGATGTAATCTCAGACTATCAGAATTAGAGTTGATGGTTAAAGATTACTTCATCTGACACCAGTGATAGCTAGGTTAGAATTAACTGCACTTCAAATTACAATTCTTATGTAGTCTTTTGTGATTTTGCAACAAGCCACCCAGACAATTTACAGTTAGGTGAGTCCACATGACAGGATTCAGAGGGAAAGTCTGTATTTACTACTCTTCATTTTTAAAACAAACGTTTCATATCTGAGATACAACTGTAAAATGCTGCAGTCTGAGTGACAAAGAAGTACACTTGAATACAGGCATTCCAATGCATGTATTTCCAATTAAAAACTCCTAAAAGGCCCAAAACTTGCAATACAGTACAGTTAAAGCTACAAAACTACATTGAACAAATGCTTTGGAAAATGCTTTTGGTCTCAAAAAAACAAACAAACCACTATTCATTTTTCCAAAGAAAGTACTTTTCCCAGAGAACTTGTTTTGCAAGAGCAGGCATCTGGGCCCTCTAATGTTCCTGTTCCACTGAGCAGCTTGCCATTTCAAAGTCCAACATACTGCAAAGCCATACCTTTTGCAAATTAACTAGCAGTATTAACCTAGTATGTTAACAAAATTTGCATTATAGCACAGGAAAGCTGCCTGTAGTTTGTATTTTAACGCTGACAGATAAACTTACTCATAGGATTCATAGGGCGCAGACCCTGGGGTGACTGTCCTTGTTGCTGATTCTTCACTTGAGCCTGGGGCTGCGTCTGCATCTGGGTCCCTTGATAGGTCAGTCCAAGGGCTGCATAGGCTCTCTCAATGGAGCTGGGGTCTATCTGACTGGTAGTGTTTATGCTGGATGTTGTCTGCTGCCCCACGCCCACAGAGCCAGTATTTGCCAGTCCTACTGCAGCTCCGCCCAGCAGTGCTGGAAGAGACGTACCACGTTAATAAGGAGAGCAGGAAGTAGCCAAAGAAGTCCATGAAAACAGGGAAAGAACATGAGTGCACGCACTGTTCAGAAGTAAAACATCTCCTTCTAGGAGCATGCAGAGAAGAGGCTAGTCGTGAAACAGAGAGACAGGTCTTGACCCAACCAGCCATTCCAGCAACACGCTGTTTTCCCTTTGAGCCGCTGAGAGGAAATCCCACTCCAAGTATTTAGGACACATCTGTTTGCTTCAAACTGAAAACAGAGGCCCATCATGTCACAGAGGCTAAAGGCAGAAGGGTACATACAGCTCTTCAACAGCCACTGTAATGCTTTTTTTTTTTTTTAAAAAAAAGGTTTTAAAACAAGAAGTACCTCAGCTCATGTCAGTCATGTGAAAAGCCCAAAGCAACATTAAGAAAGGAGGAAAAACCACCCATACAGAGAACACAATGACAAAAATCTTGCCAAATATTTTGGCAGGAAGACCAAGGGGACACAAAGAGAAGGGGGAAGAGATATCTGATGCAAACAAAGGATGAAGACAGAACCAAATATCATCAGGGCTGAAATGACACAACCCTCCATGGGTGTGCACATTAGTCTCCAGAACCTGGCCAGCTGGAAGAGGTGGTAGTAAAAAGCCAATCATTTGGTTGAGAGAGCTATGACTTGTTCACCCATAGCACTCTCCTAGGAAAATTCAATAAAATTAGAAAGCTTCCATAAACACTAGCTATCAGAGATGAAAAAATACTCTGACTCTAAAGCAAGAAGAAAATCATATCATATGTTCCCAGGTTCAAGAGCATCACCACTATCACCTGAGTGCAAGAAAGTTTAACTCCCAACATGCATTTCATGGTTTATCCAATACATGGAAGTCCCCAGTAGACTTACTTTGTTGATTTCTTTTGTCCCCAGCATTTTTGAGAGGCAAACATACAGGACAGTCATGTCTCGTACAATTCTTCCAGTGCGAGATGATTTGTCGGGAAGATGCGCAATGTGCCACTGCAAAAGGGAGGAGAACAAAAAACTGTTACAAGCTACTGCCAGTATCCCCACATGGTCAACACAAACCGGGTAGGGAGCAACTATTTCTCTCAGGGCACACATCTATATCAACGCAGGTCAGTAAAGTAATACTTGAAATAGTTCAGCACTAGCTAGCCCTGAAAATGTAGCTAGATTTCTTCAAGTACTATTAGCACGACCAAAACTTACTTGAAAGCTGTTATACACCCAAGCCTACGTCTGCCTAGCTCGAGGGAGAACACCATATACATCAGGTATCAGGCAGACTAGGCCAAGCAATTGAAATGCCAGCAACTGGCATGACTCGGGCAAGTGTAGGCTACCAAAAAGGTAGTATACATTTTCCTTGGCTACTAGGATAGACAGAGTTCACCAGTGCCAGTGGCAGCTCAATTCCTGGCTAGCTGTTGCTCAAGATTTCTCTCTTCCATTTAAGTGAGACAAGTAGGCTCCTACCTGCAGATTCCTGCTTTCTGTCTACCCTTATCAGAAGGCAGCATCCAAAACATCTTACAGTGAGTTACAAGGTTAAGTAAAAGATCTTCATCCATCTCTTTGTGCTATTCTGTCGCCTCTATCTTGCCTAAACTTAAAAGGCTCAGAAGTTTATGATTTCCATTCTTAATGGGACAGATAGGTTAAAAAAGAATTCTACTTCACAAGCCACCCACTAACTCTCCATCTCTTTCTAGGAACGCTTCTCTTCCTGCAAATGTTGACTTCATCTATATAACCACTTCTTCACTTACCCTGGCAAGATTTGCCAGCCTGACAATGTGTCATGTGGTTCAGGACATTCTTCATGGTTCGGCAATGAGGGAGGTTGCACTGTCGCACCTCCCCGTTGGCCTGTTCGCGCCGCTGACACTTGTGAGCATGTAGGAGGAGAACTAGTTGCTGCTGAATGAGCTTGCGTTTTTCTGGATCTGCTGTTGGTGCTCCAGACCCCATTCCTTGAGAAGCTGCTGGTCCCATCCCAGCTTGCTGAACTTGGGGAGCCTGCTGTTGGCCCTGGAGAAGGTGGAAAGGAAATTCCCAGAAATAAATCTATTTTTGAGAATAATCCATTTAGCAAGTAAACAACACGATGGCCACCACAAAAAAACAAAAAGAGAAACAACTACCACATTCTGTGATTAAGGAAATAGCCCACCTATCTGTAGTTCTGGATGACTCATACTAAACAAACCCCTTAGCAACAGTCCTGGCAATAATTCTCTTGCCAGCCACAATTTCTTCCCCGTATCACTCTCCTAGTCCTAGCTCTGGCCTTATCAAAGACCAACAGAACTTCACATACGGTCACAGGTTAATTTGCAGTGCTAGACCAACCAGAAAATATTAATAGCACTTAAACCTCAAATCCCCTCCTTATTTTGGAGGCTGGAAAGTTGCATCCACAATTCTTGCATTAACAATATAAAGCACCTTTTAGAGTCAATAGAGTTCTCCCGCTATTTCAGTATAAGGTGCCTCAATTTGATTGGTCCTAGAACAGGAGAATGAAAGGACAGTTCTGGGAACCTTTTTCCATTGGGAAACTTGGACGCAGGCATTCAAAACAAGCATCTCTCAGTCTCCGCTAGAGATGAAGCGCAACTTCAGGATAAAAATGCCACAGAATTAACGTCAAATATGGCAACATCTAGTACTTTTTCTATGCTTCCGTTTATTTCTTTGTATTTCTTCCAGGTGACATTTGAGGAGTAGTCAGCAACGAAGAGAGGCGCAAGGACTCTTGACGTTGCTTGTATGACTTCAGTCCAATAGCCTTCAGTTTCTAACAGACTCTTCCCCAAAGGTTTTAGAGGATGTTTCTGAAGATCTCCAGATTTTTAAAGCTCAGCTACCTGCATTCCTAAACCTCAGTTCTCCCATAGCTCTTCAATACTAGTATTAACCCTTCATTTTACAAAGAGACTTCACCAATTACTCAGTCCCCTCAGGGTATGTAGATGTTCCAATAAGACTGCATAGCAGTTCAACTTCAGAGGAGTTCTATACTCCACACTGAACACAAGCTTGACAGCTGGGGTTCTGAGCAGCAAGTTTTGGCTGCTTCTTTATTGGTTCATACAACCAACTGGTTTGCTAGACCTCCAGTGTTTCATACTTAACTTAAAAAACATTAAATAAAACTCACAGGATTGAGGCCTTTTTAATTCAAAGGTACAAAATTTACCTGGAAATGTTTTTCAACAACAGTTACTAACATCAAGAGACTAACCCTCCCAAGAGGTGGAACTTCCGGCAGGGAGAAACACAAGCTATATTCAGAAATGTGAATTTGTTTCCCAAATTAAAAAAAAATAAATGTAGAGGGGCAAAAAGGCAGGACATGTTGCATGTCATACCCCTAACCAATTTAAGCTTCTAAAATAATGAGGCAAACACATCCAGTCGTCAGTGTTAGGCTCAATTTAGGGAACCTAATGTTAAGGCCTGTCATTTATAAGCTTGGGCCATCCACTTTTTGGCCATCCACTTTTCCCACCACTCTTACTTTCCCTTTCCTTAAGTCCTGCTGCAGTAACAGTGTAGGATGGAAAGGGGGAGGCAACAGGGCTACTACAGCGATAACTTCCAGGGAACTTCCAGCATCAGGACTGTTCTGTGTTCATGTAATTCACAGCAGGAACGAACATGACTTGGGCTTCTAAGCCCAATCATAGGTAATACCCGTTTGAGAAGAGACACTTCTCTCTCCCAAAATCATCAGTGAGTACAAGCAGGCAAGAGAAAGCTACATGGAGGAGAAGGGGCCTAATACACCAACCACAAAAAAAGGGATGGGAGAAGAGAGCAAAGGTGTCCGAACAGGTGGCAAAGCTCACTTCAGTTAAGGAGCTCCATTTCATTTTCTCTGCTAACAGGGTTTGAAAGGCGAAGCGTGGAGGTGCAACTTATCAACAGAGAGAGCACAACTCAGCCCTCTCCCTCATATCAGCTATTTAGGAGTTGAAGCAAGCGTATTATGTGTGGATTCAGAGCACGCATTCACACTGTGTATGACAACTGCTACAACTTCAGATATGGCAACACCAGAACATATTGCTCCACTTCGGTCTACTACAACATCTCCTGGAGACACCTTTCATTCTACTTACCATGTTAGGCATTCCTGCCCCAGGAACTGGCTTCTTGTCCATTGAAAACTGTGGTAAGCTATTCTGCAGTCCAGCTTTATTCTGCATCTGAGGCCCAAGTCCACTGGCTCCAATCTGCTGCCCAGTATTCTGACTATATGGCTGGCCGTACGGGCTGGGATTGCTCATCATTCCCATCTAGGAATTAAAATGGTAAAATGTTCAAGTAAGATAGCTTAAATTCACAATGTAAAAGGCAAACGAATACTTCAGAGAAGCAAGAAGTGATCACAGCCATGAACCAGCTGCAATGCAATACTGACCCACATGCTTCCCCTCGTCCCTTATGTGCATGTATTTAGCCATCGCACAACATTAACTCCTCAATTAGACAGTTCCTATAAACAGTGAGGCTGACTTACCAACCTTTGAGGTCAGTCTTGTCAGAATTGGCCTGATTATTTCTTTATAGACGATTTTGGTCAACATACTTCTCATTTCAGCTTTCCCAACCACAAATTTGTACCATGGACTATAAAACTCACAAGTCTGGTAGCATTTTTGTGCTCCCTGCATCTGTGCAGACTCCAAATGGAGACAAATACCACCTTCATTCATATAAGCAGGTTTTATCCCAAAACCCTCCTACCCAACTGTCAGCACTCCCACAGCTCCTCTCCAGACAGCCATAACAATGTATGTCTGCGTTTTTAGTACACAACAGTTTTCAATTTAAGAATATGCAACACGACACACAACCACCCAGGCACAGTAACTCCTTTGCAGTGAGCAGTACTAAAGGTCAAAAGAGATGGTAGGAAGGAACTCTGTAAACAAAACAAAGCTATTGAACCATTCATCCACAGGGGAAGTAGATTCATATTTTGCTCAAGCTATATGCTCCTTTCTGCAATATGCATCATCTATTTGCATATTCAACACTGTTAGCATACCAGAATATACCATTTGTTGCCCTGGAATGCCCCAAAATCTAAAGAACAGTTAGGATCAATCCTGCCAATAAAGCTATTTGTCCTCTGACTTTTTTTTTTCCTCCTTTCCTTGCACTCCCATCTATTCTTGTCCTGGGTTTGGCCAGGACAGGGTTAATTTTCACCGGACTCCAGGAAGGGGCACAGCCAGGGGCTGGGGGCTGACCCCACCTGGCCAAACAGAGCCGGGTATTCCATACCATGGGACATCACCCTGGGTTCCG
>Ga0181612_109608_pt1 | contig 11398 bp, 8 predicted proteins | sample HoacroProtozoa21_FD_119630 | JGI IMG/M metagenome (GOLD analysis project Ga0181612, IMG submission 119630) | Hoatzin crop microbial communities from Cojedes, Venezuel. Combined Assembly of Gp0051906, Gp0051904, Gp0051908
GAAGGCAGATTTTTTTAAATGTCTTTCCGAGCCATCAACAATTCAAACACTCTTGAAAGTTTCTCTGGAGAAGTACCGTGCATCAGCAGGCAGTGGTGGGACTTTGATCAGGCAGTGGCACAAAGCACATTCATCATGGTACGTTAGACCACTTGTTTTCCTATTAAGTTTTTGAGAGAAGACTACTGCTTAATTGCTGCCAGTGCTTTGGCAGCACCAGTATTAATGTGCCATTTGCATCCAGGGGTGACAGAAGCGAATCAGGCACGCTGACTGCGTGGAGCCATTCAGTGGCACTGCTGCTCTGACGGCTGGGTCCCATGCCCCTGCCCTGTGGCAGCTGACCAGGTACGGTGTAGCCATGGCTGTAGTGTTCGTCATCAGTGTTTCTTATTTCACCGTGCTCAGTCTGAAGGATAATAGATCAGCAACGTGAAGGGGAATTGTGGCCCCGGGTAACATCAACTGGAGTCCAGGAAATTCCTTCTGTGTCTCCAGCAGGTACCATGTCAGGACTTCCACTGCGCTGAGCAGCCTTCTCCGAGCGGTCCCTGCCTTGAGCAGGGTGTCACACTTGGTGCTGTGCAAAGATCCCTTCCAGTTTACATTATTCTGTGCATCTATGCAGAGATACGGTGATAACTGGTTGCCACAGGCAGGAGCTCTCTGTTAGTAGAGACAGAAGCGTGTTTATCCTGAGCTATTTCTGTGTGAGTTCAGGAGAGAGTTACAAGGTATTAATATTTCCTCAGTATATAATCAGCACTGCTAACATCTCTCACCATAAACATCATCACCTCCACAATCTTAAAATGGAGAAAATCAGGCATTTGTGACGTTATCTAATCTGCTTTCCTTCTTCCTGGCTTACAACACTCGCCCTCGCCTATAAGCTCTACAAATCAGAAAGTCTGACCAGTGACTGAGGAGTTGCACAAACGGCTGGATTTACAGAGGCGGCTCAGGCAGAGACTGCTTCTTGGATGGATGAAACGACTTACAAAGAATCTTGATCACATTTAGTAACTTTGAAGGGGTCTCAAGCATAAGGCCAATTTTGTTGGCTCATTAGAGACTTCCCTGGTGCAGCTGTAGCTTTCAGGAATGTTTGAGCACTACATGGTGCTCAGCACGGGAAAAAAACATTACATCCTCTACTCGTCACCTCTCCCCCGGCTCCCCATAACCTAACTTAGTAAAACCAAAACCAAACACAATAAAGAAAGATTAGCGAGTCATAGGGTAATTAAATACCATTTTTTGAAGTTGAGAAGTGCTGCCCAGGATATTTATATCGTCAGAAATGTGCCAAATGTAGCATGCCCCATGTGCTCTCCAAGCCAAAGGCAAGAGCTCCTTGCTCTGGAGGAGCCTGGAGAGCAGGCTGTTACTTCAACATCTGAACCTTCTGGGTGAGTGGAAACCCCGCTGAAGGGACTGAGAAGATATTTATAGAGGACTTCTAGTTCGTGGTTGGTTTGAGTAGCCAGAGATGCACTGACAGGATGAAGGGACTGGTGAGGAGGGAGCATGTGACCAGATACACTCAGTGGTCATCACTGGAGGTAGCAAGGCAGTATGTGCTTGGGCAGCTATTATGTTCGCTAGAGCTTTTTACATTTTCACATCTAAACTAATTGTCAAGACCTGTTCTGGGAGCAGCCTGGAGTACCAGAGTGCTTGATGGGGTGCTTCCTGTAGACACAGCCTGGCTGAGTGTGCCAGCCTCCTGGCTGAGCCGCTGGGTGTGTTGGGGCAAATGGCGTCCTGTGTGATCCAGGGAGTAGGCTCTGGCTGCATCTGGGACCGGCACTTGCAACATTGCCTGCTGCTTCACTGGTGGACTAATGAGGGGTTTGGCTTTGGGGTAACCGTTCAAGGACCCAAAGCACATCCAGTGTGTGCTCCCCAAAGAAAACTGCAGTCTGAACAAAAACTGCATGGCTGGAAGACAGGGATTAGGTAGAGCGTCTACCTGGGAGTTGCAATAAAGCAACTCACTTCATGCAGAGGTGGGAAATTGCAGTGCCCAGTGGAAGATGGAATCAGCAGGAGCCTTCACAGGGACTCCTGACTATGAAATCACATTTATAACAGGAACTAAGAATGGACGAGTGGCCTTCCCCAAGAGCAACTAAGAGGTTGGGTCACCATCAAAAAAACAGCGTGACAAGTCGGTCCCATCTCGCCGCAGGAGGAGAGCTTATATGAGACTTTAGATATGTGAACAAAAAGCTTCTCAACGTGGAGGCTTCATTGCAGTCCCTGAAATGGCTTCTTCCTAATGGCAGCTCTGGAAGCACCTTTCTGCAAGGTACAGGTCTGAGTGGGCATTTAGTCTTTGTTCAGCAGAGAGAAAGCGCTTTGTGTCGCTGAGCGCAGACAGACACCTCTGCATGTTGTGCACCAGCACAAAACGCAGCCTGTAGTGCGTACCGGCCATCTACTTGTAGGAAGCTCCAGAGTGGCCAGGAGCAGCCAGGGTCCTGCTACCTGCTCACCCCCGGGGCCTCCCAAACCGCTTGCAAGGGCGTGCCTTATGTTGTATTGCCATGGTGATGCTGCACTTTCCTGCCAGGGAGGTGAGGCCTGTGGAGTCCTGTCAGGAGGACACCTCCACTTGCACCTGGGCCAGGCTTGCAAACTTGGTGCCTGTACAGATAATGGACCTAACTTGCAGGCCATGTCTCTTCTGCAAGGTAGACATAACCACTACATCTTCCAGAGTCAGCTACTCTCCTGTTATAGCCAATGTGAACATTTGCAGCTAATCGTGAACAGTTTTTAGATCTTCAGTCACAGTGTTTTTATTATCCATGGATGCTGCTATTTTATATTCTGTGTTAGTATTCAAATAATACTGCATATGAATAGCATAGGAAGAAATAGACCAACCAGTTAATAATTTTAAATACAGACCTCATCAGCAAAGAAAAGCTAGAAAAAACTTGGTAAAGTCTGACCCCTTGCACTTTCACAGTAGTGAGCACATCATGTTTCAAAGTGTTTTTTTAATGCTAACGTGTGTGTTAAAACTTAATTCAGTCATGTCCGTGAGAAGCTTTGCAAACAAGAGAGCGAGGGAACAAACATAATGATGAGCAGAGATAACACACAGATAAATTTTATTTGCTTACTCAAGCAATTGGAGTTTTTAATTATTTATACTTTTAAAGTACAAGTCAAATGTACCACAGCATGATTTCTGCAGATAATTCAGTGTTAGCAATTTAAGCCTTCATTTCAGTATTGCCTCTATGATGTACGACAAGAAAGTGAAGAAGCAGGCCTTTTTGTGTGGGTCAGTGAAGCCGTAAGGTTGCAAAGTTCTATGCAGTCAAGGGGCCAAAACGGTGGATTCGAGCAAGGTGTGGCGTTTTTGTGTGAAGTAGAGCTACCACAGTCTGGTGCAGAAAAGAACCATGACTCGTACATAGATTGAATGTGCCACTTCTGTCTGAACAATTCTGCCCTCTTTTCTGTGAGAATCAAGGCAAAACATCTGCACCATGCAGAAAAAAGTATTATTCACACTTAGTGATATTCTGTAAAACAGTGTAGAGCACTGTATAAAGAACACTCCTTGGACTCTTGCCTCTCGAGAATGAAAAATCTCAGACATACTTGGTCTCAGGAGCCTGAGATGAGTGCAGCTGAGAGTCCTCTGATCAGCCCCAGAGGACTCTATCCCATGCCCTGTCACACCAAGAAAGATGTAACGGCTTCTAATCGAGTGGACATTTTCACAAGCATTCCTCCTGCTGCATTTGATTTGAGGCATTCTGAAGTCGACATATTTAGTCTGATGTTTGAACAATACACTTTTTAACACACTCCATTTTCTTTGGCTGGAATTACTCTATTGTAAAAGGGATTATTCACGTCTTGTGTTTTACTGTTAATAAAGATATTTCTGATTTAAGAGCTCTTTCCCTTGTTGTCTCCCATTTTTCTCTTTGAAAGAGATTGGCCTTGGAAAGCTGTAGGTCCCAGTCTGATCACCAGCACATTTGGGAAGCAGAGCATGTGGAAGGGCTTTATTCATACAAGTCAGGCTTAGGCAAGAGGAATCCACGATTCCACTGACTGAGGAATGGGATGAGGCCACACTTCCAGCAGAACGGGACGCTAGACACTATATAATGGATTGAAAACCAGTATGGCACTAAATCTGCATGTTATAAAGTAGATGCATCCCTCACTGTCCTGTGGTGGATCTGAAGATTCAAGAGGATGGTTCAGCTTACTTTTGAAGGAGGCAGCCCAGACCCTGCTGAGCAGTGATGCTGCCCGAGGACAGAAGCCCCAGCTGTGGACCAGACTGACATTAGTGAACAGACAGACTTCCAGCTGTGCGGGTCTCAAGTTAAACCAGAGAAATAGTACGAGTGCACTGTTACAGAAGTCAGATTTTAATCTTCCTAAAATTCAGATTTTTTTTCTGCAACAACAGAAGCAAGGGAGTAGAAGACATAATGGCCTTGGAGCCACGCGGACTCTGCTGGGCTCACACCCGGCTTGGGAATCCCACCCGACACTGCCCGAACAGGACAGCCCTGTGGCCAGCGCATCTCCAACGCTCTGCACCGGCCCGTGGGCACCGACACCACAGCCCGTCAGAAACACGGGACAGCTGGGCTGGGCTGCGCTGAACATCTCTGCACAGCCCCAGCCAGTTTCCTTTGAGGTAACCAACTCGTTCGGCACTGTCTTAGCAAACACTGCCTGTGCCCCTTTTCTGCCGTGTGGGTTCATTTGTTTTCAAAAGTTTAATCGGATCTGTTCACCTAAGATGACCATTTAAAACAAAAGCAAATACTTTATTCTACAATTTCAGCCCATTACATTTTCACCTATGTTCTGACACACTAAAAAGAGTAATCTGATTTTACTTAAAGCACTTTAACAACTTTCTGTAAAATAGCCTGGGAATACAAATTTTAATGCCACCTAGTCAGAGCTAGCCATTTCAGTACAGGAAAAAAAACCCATACAAATTTAACAGAACAACAAAGAACAGGCTTTGGTTTTGTTTTCTAAAGAAAAACAGAGATTTTACTCACTTATTGGTCCAGAACTGTTGATACAAAGTTTTTCAATTTCTTTTTTAAAGAATAAATTTCACAACACTAAACACAATAAATCTATACTGAACAAGCTCTATACATACACAAAGTATAGCTCGTAAAAATTCAAAAGACTAACAAATACTCCTGAAGAGACATTATTCAGCGGATCAAACTGCTGCAAGATTAAAGTAGTACTTCAACAAGCACCTACACCATTCAGATAACCTCTGTTCGGACACGCGTTTTCATACAACTTTGTTAATTTTGTTTTTAAAAACAAAACGTGGGATTCAACACTTACATAATATTTGGATTCTTAACCCAATCAATTGCAAGTTCATCTGCTTTGGCTGAAAACCTGAGAAGTCCAGCACTAGAGCTGATTTAGGTATCAGTGGTCTTAACAGAAGAATTTTAACTATACGTTGTTTTTTTTTTTTTAGAAGAAAAAGACTACATAAAGGAAAAAAAATGCACGATCACATTTTAGTTTTTGGATGCATTTGCTATTATGAGTTAAAAACTTCAAAATTTAATTTAGTCACTCAAAAATGAGTGACATTCTCATCTGCAATTAAGTTGTATTTCATGTATAAGAGGTTGATCCCTACAAGTAACTCCACAAAACAAGGTCCAACTCTCAGTTGCATTCCACCTAATTCTTCTCTAAAGCATTCTGCCATTTATCTCTTTTGGAACTTTTAAAACACAAATTCTTTTACATGCTTTGTACAAACAATGAAGCATTTCAAACCCGCACAACTTGCAGATAATGAATATATAGCAGGAGAATCACCTGATTTGCGCTTCTCTGAGCCACTGGATCGACTTCTTGACGGCATGTTGTCTTTGCATTTAGCACAAGATTCTACTGGACGCAAGTCTCTCAAACCCCTGAGCAATTGCTGTTAGGTCATGCCACTGGCCTGGCTCAAATTCAGGACTTCTATTTCACAACTTCCATAGAAAGTAACTGATTTCCTTCAATGATTGTCATCAAAGAGTGACTTGTTTAACAGTAAATCCTTATATAAAAAAATGTTAATTTAGTGGAAGACTTTGGTAGGAAAAGGGTGTACAGCTAAACATTACTAATATAAACAAATTTCTATTAAAAAACTAAACATTGAAACGAAGTTTTAAAAAGAATCGAAAAATAGACTCCTCCAGATTTTCTCACAACTTTGCAGACACCCAAGCAGCTCAAAACCTCAAAGTGCAAACAAGAAACAAATACAGAACAGCAGCAATTTTAGTCTCCTTTAAACATTGAGGTTCTTTGTATTTATATAAAATAGACATCCTCTTCCTCCTTCAGCACCAGACTAATCAGCATGTCATTGATCTGTTCCGATTACCCAGGTGCTCCTTGAAACTGTTGCTGCCTTTGTTCCAAAGCCTGCTGACTTAACAGTTGCTGCTGTTTCTGCAGAAACTGCACTACTTCTGGACTTCTGAGTAGGGACTGCAAGAAAGAGAAAGTAGACTTTACTTCAAAGAACTCACATTAACTAACTACCATACTGATTATTATTACAATATTTTTCCATTAAATCAATTTGCACATTACCCATTGCTGTGGTTTAACCCCAGAAGGTAACTGAGCATCACAGCCTCTTGGTCATTGCCCCCTGCAGTGGGACGAAGCACTGTTCAGCAATAACCAAAACATCACTCTGTTACCAAAACTATTTTCATCACAAACCCAAAACATAGTCCCATACAAGCTACTATGAAGAAAATTAACTATCTCAGTTAAAAAACTGAGAACATACATACAGAACAAGAGTTGAATTAAATACTGAACAATTAACAAAACATGCTCACAAAAACCATCTAGAAACTGTTTCAGGACATCAGCAGCTAACCAGAAGCAGCATTAACACACATCCTGAAAGCAGATTCAGAACACAAAGAGTATACAATATCGCAAAAAACAGCAAGCAAACAGGAGTAATCTACTGACATACTGAAAACACTTTTCAATTGTGCTTCAGTTTTGAGCCAATTTCTGCATCTCCCCCTGCAGACAGCTCAAACATACTGTAATTCTACAGCAAAGCTCACATGCCTGTCAGAATTCACGCGTCCGGATGATGCTCTTTAGTCACACAGTTTAGTTTTAGGTAAGTCTTGTGAGAAGCAGGGAGTTGGACTTAATGATTCTTATGGGTCCCTTCCAACTCAAAATACTCTTATGATTCCATGTTCCCCGAGTGTTCAATTCCCCAACAGCAGTACAGCCACAAGGGATGAGTTAAAAACCCCTCTGCCTTCTGTCAAAAGACACAAGTATCTAACGCTATTTGCACCTGGCTCCTGGTCTGTGATCCAGCTCCAGCTGATCACTCTCATCCCTGCATGGTGGCAGCAAAACAGTGTGTAAGGTCAAATGGCAAATCAGGCTGTGAATGGAACCTTCCGAAAATTAACACAGGAAAAAGGGTATTTTTCAGCTGAATTAATTCCCTAGACTACTTGCTCGTTATGCATGGTCACTCCGCTGATGCAGCCAAAGAGGTACAACTCTGTAATCCAGACTTACGTTCAAAAGGACCAGCAACTTCCAGGGCAGGGTCTACAACTTTATGCTATTAGGGGCAATTCTGCAGAGATCATAACTGAAAACAAACAGTCTGCATACAACTCACACCTACAGCAGCACTGAACAGGTAAGGTAAGGTGAATCAGCCACTGAAAGCAGCTACGGATAACAAACAGGCTCGCTGCACAGATGTGCAACCACCTTTTCCTTACTCTACATTAGCTTTATCGAGCCACTTCACTGCACAGGGTCGTTCTGCAGTAAGTAGTTCTTTATCTGCTGCTGTTTTACGACATTTATGACTCTTAAATTTCTTTGCATAGCTAACGGAGAACAGGCAAACAGTCCTATTAAATTTTGGAGAAAGGAGGCTGTAAAAACAATAATGTAGAAAGTAATGAAGAAGTCCAAGGAAGAGCAAGTACTGACTTATTTCTCTTCATTTGCCTTAATTCTTTAAATATACTTACAGGAGCAACAAAAGTGTTTCAAAACTTACAAGGCATTCATGCAGTCTACAAATATTGCATATCGTTGTGTTTGCTTGCACTGTTTGCTTTATCAACAAATACATACTCAATTTTAAGTGTGATATGATAGGTCTACAACTTTTAAAACACTACAGTAATTAAAGCATACAGCAGACCAAAACTCCATGCATTGTCCAATCTAAAGCCTTACAGAAAAGTTAATTCAACAAGTTAAAAACATCTCAGTTATACTGTAAGTGCTATTTACCCTAAAGAAATGACCACGTTGATTTAGTACTACCAAATACTCAATTTCAGTGAGCATGGCAGTGATCATTACATTTAGTCATCTTAGTATTATTCACACAGAAGCTAAGGCACACATTTGCTCTGCACCGTATTTCAAATTTGAAAATATGCACATGAAGTGTAGGATCATTGAACTGATTTTCGTCTTTCACAAGGGTGACAGCTAAACATCGTTACACTGTCTTTATTTATTTGAGTTCAAATCCTCTGAGAAAACAAAACTTACCAGCCTCTTCTTGTTCAATACTTGTTCTAGAAGAGTAGGTCTTGCTGGACGATCTCCAATGGATCCTGTTCTCTGTTTTGTAACAGAAACTGAACCTTCAACACCATCCCGCACATTAAAGAAAGAAAGAAAAAAAAAAAAAAGTGAGACTCTAAACCGTGAAATAATGACACATTTACTTTTCACCACAGGAAAGTCCCAAGACTAAAGAATGCTTGCCTCAATCTGCACAGGAAAATAACAGCACCAGAATGGAAACAGATCTGCTCAAGAACTGTTCTCTTCTTTCCACATTATTGTCACTATTTCACCAGTGACAGTGAAGTAATGCAGCTGAGTTAGTCTTGTAATAAAACTGCAAAATTAACCAAGTTACTATGGCTAGTGAATGGCTTGAATTTATTTGATTGCATTCTTAAAAATGAAGTCATTCACAACAGCTCAACCTCCAGCTTGTGGAAGTGAACCATATTTAACATTTGCAATTGGGTAGGAATGACAATAATACTTCTAATAGCAGAATAAAACATACTTCAGAATACTATTATGAACTCGTCAAAACCACAGGCAAGAGACAGTAAAATCCACACGGTTTTTCCTTTGTAAGTTTATTCTGTTCCTTGTACAATCACCAGTCGTATGAATTAGACTTCCTTCTACAGAACGTGGCTTCTACAATCTGCTGCAGAGAAAACACTCATAGTTTGGAAAATTTCAACCAGTGTTGAATCCTATGGGTACTGAAGTCATAACTTACTGACATTTACCTGAAAGGCTTCAAGCAAGAACAACAGCAAAGTATCCCAGTACCTTTCACTTCAATCCTGTCCACATAAGTGAAAAATGAAACTTGTATTAGGAATCTAACTCTGACCTCACTGTATTTTGTGGGGCCTGAACAGACACCACTGCAAAAAAAGCATATTAAGTTTAGCACTAAATATCCTGCTTTCTTCTGCAAGTTCAGGCCTTAACTTCATTAACATTCAAACCAACCTGCACTTGCAGAAACTGGAAGCAAGCCCGCTCTCTTCCAGCACACTGTAGTCACTATTTCATGTTACAGATCAAAAAGTCTTAACCCATCACTACATGAAATGCAGCAATTGTACCCTTCTCCCCTACTGTCCCCTTTTCTGAACTAGCACAAGTATTTGTGTAGACACATCATGAACTGAGCAGGATGAATTACTAGGAAAGGCAGAGAGAACAGATGAAATCCCGCCAGTATATAAATCTAGAATTCACCCACATCTTGAATACCGTGTGCAGTTTCTGTTCTCTCATGTGAAAGAGAAGCAGCTACTAGAACTACAGAAGGTTCACAGAATGGCAACAAGGATGGTAACAGTACACAACTTTTTACTCAGAAGCAAGCACGCTACGCCTTTTGACTGTGGGAAGGGAACAACTTAGAGGCAAGCCTACCAAGTAAGCATCACAAACAGAACAGGAATCAGTCATTTGCTACATCTTCTAATGTAAACACTAACTGATAAATTAAGCTAACAGCAGCCAGGTTCAAAAACAAGGAGGAGATCATTCAAACCAGGTAGCAGACCTGAAGAAACTATCAGTATATAATGGATCCTGAGAGTTACAAGGGTTCAACAAATATCCCCAAAATACATGGACCAGACATCACCTAAGAGTGAGAAAACCCACATGTCTCTCAGAAAGTCCTCCGAGCTGAAAGAGAAAGAAGCTGGGAGAATATTCCCTAGCAGCATCACATACACTTACTTTTTTCTTATGTACCTGCTTCATGACAGCTCTTACAGCTAAACAAATAAAGACTATTTGGTGTGACACTCAGTATGGTTACTACTATATTTTATATAAATAAAACCATAAAAATGAAAGTTTCTGGATGACTAGTTTGCAGTTAGATCAGTTCCCAGTCACACAACTTCAGAGACAGCTGTGCTGACAAAAAAGGGTTGCTTTTAGCAGGAGTGCCAGGTAAGATTTTTTTTTTTTCCTTCTGGCAACCACTATTTTATACTTGTCCCTTCAAGCCCAAACTAGGCAGCACCTTCAAAAGTAAAACCACTTCCCTCTTTCTAGCTCCTCTAAACGCAAGGTCTTCAATGCTAACTTGGTAAAAGCAACCACCAGAAACTATGTTATCCTGGCTGAGTCAACAAACTGTAGCGAAAAAAAAAAACAACCCTAAGTTGAATGTTAGCATCAGTTCTCCCACTATTTCCCCATCAATACACATAAATTTATGAAAGTAAGTATGAACTATTAGTGGTCTACATATTTCACTGCCATTTAATACAAAAAAATCAATGAGCATCTTGAAGAACCTACACAATTGATTTTAATATGTATCAAGATATACACTATATACTGATATATATACACTACATATTGATATACACTATATGATATATATACACTATATATATAGTATATATAATATACAATATGATCTGATGCCCAATGGTCTCTGTTACTTTAAAACCCCACATTTCAGTACCAACTGGGCAAGACTGACATCTGTCTTAGATCTACGCCTTCCTCTTTCCTCCTGTGAAATAAAACACGCGCCGCGCAGCGAAGCTATCTCTTAGCAGGAATTTTCTTCCCGGAATCTTCTGGCACAGCTGTAAGTTGCTGCAGTTTATATCAGAAAAGAAAAAAAAAAGGGGGGGGGGTCGCTCTTGCAGCAGCGCGAGCTGTCGGACTGCCCTTCGCCGCCGACACCGGAGCTCTCCCCCCTCTCCTCCGCGCACGGACGCGTCCCACCCGGCCCGACACAGCCCGCCCGCCC
>Ga0181612_116704_pt1 | contig 11398 bp, 17 predicted proteins | sample HoacroProtozoa21_FD_119630 | JGI IMG/M metagenome (GOLD analysis project Ga0181612, IMG submission 119630) | Hoatzin crop microbial communities from Cojedes, Venezuel. Combined Assembly of Gp0051906, Gp0051904, Gp0051908
ACAATTTAGGAGGCCCCCAATGAATTTTTCCATTCCCGCTGTGCACCTGAGCTCCCATCCAAAGCCTGCAAAATGTACTGGAGTTTTTTCTTTGGCTCCACTGAGATTTGGATCTGGCCCTTGGTAGCTGGCACCTCTCCAGCCTGTCCAGCCCAGCAGGCCTTTTCACACGTCCATTAATTACACCAGAGAAACTCTCACCCTCTACTATCATTAGTGATATCTAACGCTTGCTGGGAAGATGGTGTGACAGGAACACAAAGCTGAGGTAGGAGCCCTGGCGAGCTGTGAAGCAAAGTAGGGGAGGGTCAGAGCATCCTTTGTGGAAGAGGCAGTTTCTGAAGGTGCTAGTAAAATACAGTAGTAAATAAAAGACTTTCAGTGGCTGAACTGCAAGCTGTAAAGTAGCTGGCTGGCAAAGTTAGGGTTGCACATGTATGGATCACTTGCTCTCAAAATGCAAATGCCATACTGTAGGAATATACTGCAGGATTTGGGACTAGGGGATAGAAAATGGAATTTCTCTGCAAGTCCTTGCCCTACCTCACCTCATTTTTCCTTTCTTTTTGTACTTCTTCTCTCCTTTCTTGACTAGTTTCTCAATATTTTTGTTTCATTATGCTCTTCTGGTCTTGCCTTGCACAATAACTCTTCCTTTCCTTCAGTTGCCATCTGCCATTTCTCCGCTTCTCTCCATGCCTACGCCACATGCTCATGTTGCACGTCTCTCCTTTACTTGTTCTCTGTCCTCTGCTCCTTCCTAAATGTTTCTGCCTCATTCTCTGCTGTGTGGCCCCTTACTCATTCCTCGCATGCCCTTTCCAGCTCCCACGTCTCCTTCCATACGTACAGCCCCAAGGCTGCAGTCCTTTCACACCTTTCTGGGCTTCTTTTCCTGAGGTCACCCCTTCCTGAAAGGCGCCCCTGCCTGCTCCTCCCATCTGCCGGCTCCTGCTCTTCCAGCTGTCTCCGGTGAGTGCAGTGCACGCCTGTGGCTAACCCCACCACCACTGCCATCGCCACCACCATCACCACCAGCTCTGCCTTTCTGGTCCATCCAGCCTCCTGGGCTGACCCTGCCCTCAGAAAGCACACGGCTTCCTTGGCCGTCCTCAGGTGAATGTCGTGGGTGGTACCTATCCAGCACCTCTGGAAAGGAACATCTCAGCCTTCCACAGGCATAAAACACACGTTTCCAGCCCAGTACCATCCAGCAGCCAGTAGTCTTGTCTGCATATGGAAAAGTTATTTTCAATTATTTTTCCAGTGGGACTCCTAAGGCCCAGGCAGCGGGCTCAAAAAGAAAACAAAAAAGAGATATAAAAACGAATGCCCAGTTAAAGTAAAAAAATTAAAACTCTTAACAGTCTGCAGTTTTAGTCACTTATGAGACCTACACAGGCTGCTTGGTGTTGTGATGCAGTAGAGAGATTTTATCCTCATCTTGTCCACACCTTTCTGTCTTTGGAGAAGACATCCTCCCCGTCCCAGCTGCTTACCTGCCTGTCTTCTTCACACGTCAAACACAGGCGTGGGATGGCAGCGCTTCCCGCTCTAAGGTGCGGACAGAGGAAAGGCAGGGTTAGGGCGTGAGCCTCACGTGGGAATCCCCGGGCTGTGCCCCACCGGAGAGGCGTGCTGCTCCCCGCAGCAGCCCCGCGATGCGCACAGGCAGCACAGACCCTACCGGGCTGCATGTTCAATAACGCCTGTTCATTTATTCCTACCCCCATCGTTTTACCCGCTGTATGAAAGGTTGCATGAAAGCTCATGCGGCCCAAACCCTCCAAGACTTCTGAGCACGCATCCTCAAGCCCAAATTTCATAATTGCTTTGAATCCTTGCTTCCTTTTCCCTGCAGATGGAGAAATAGGTCTGCTGAGTTAACAGTTTCGTTGAATATTTGCACGTGCTTTTAGAAGAATATTGTGGCAGTCAATAGTTTTTATCACATTTTCCAGCCGCTCAGCCAGTCCTCCACTGGGCTGAGCAGTGCAACATCGGGTTTTTAGGAGTTTTGGATTGTCTCCCTGTTGCTGTCTGTCACGTGCCATCTCCAAAGGATTACTTCTCAAGAGGTCAGCAAGCAAACACCCTGTTGCCTCCCGCTCTGCCACACACACCGTCCTGCACGACCCTCACTCATCTGCAGGGAAACTAGTGCTGTGTGTCTTCCCCAAAGGGCTGGAGAAACAGCTCTTCACACCCCTCGTTTACCCCTCGGAGGTGCTGTAGCTGGAGGCGTTGTCCCAGGAGAGGAATCTGGCACGGCGGACGCCTGGGGGGGTGTCTCGGGTGGGGAGGGATGGCTCCGGCCCCCGGCCGCTGGACTCGCCACTCTCACCGGACACGGCCCGCGATGGCCGGGCTGGCTGCTTCGGCTCAGCAACGGGGTGGGCGTCTGGCCTGACACCGAAACCTGGCTGCGGTGCCGGCGTTGCCACGATGCCGGTGGGGCTGGCAGGCGGCACGGGGGTGCCCAGAGGGGAGCTGGTGGCAGCCGTGGGAGAGGTGGGATCTTGTCCAGCACAGAGACAAAACGAGAAGCAGGGAGAGAGGAGCAGAAATCTGTCAGTCTGTTTACTGCAGATGCCACTCAGTGCTAACCTTTGCCAGGAAGGATCGTAATAGAGACTTCTTTTTTATTTTCGTGTCACTTAAGTGGAAACCCAGATGGAAAGTAAAGTGGCAAAGACCACTGCCTAAATTATGTCCAAGTAAAATAATTAAAACTCAGTCTTGGTGCCATGCCAAAAATGCTGAGAAACACATCTGATTTGAGTATAAGTAAATTCTTGGAGCATTTTACTGACCAAAGGCCACATAAATGCAACTAAATACATACCTCAAGGGCAATAGTCACATTCAGAGACAAATGTATTCCTTTGCTTAGAAAGCATTGCTAATTGCACTTGCTTGCCTTCAGGAGCTGAGGCTTCAGGTAAAGTACATTGTATTTTAGGGTTTGCATTGAAATCGTGAGATCTGGCAACCTTGTTTAACTTCCTGGTGCCCTCCCGGGAACTGGCTCCATCCCCTTGAATGCTGACCCCCACCCTCACTTCAATGATTTCGCCACAGCCATTGCGGATCTCCCCGACGGCCACGGGAGTTAAACAGGTCCCTGCAGTTTCTTTGGGTCCCTTGCGTTCAACGCTTGCCTGCAATAAGCCGTAAAACTACTCTGTGGGACGCGGTCGGTAAGAAACCCACACCTTTGCTCACCATACCTGTGGGCTTTGGGTCGGCCGGTGCCTGCGAGGGCGCGGGGGTTGCAGGGTCGGGCTTCTTGCCGTGGCCAGCAAGCGTTTTGTTTTGCCCTTGCTGAGCCACGATGGCAGATTCGATCTTTGCCCAGTAAACAAAGTATGTCTGGACTATGGAGATGCTGTTAAAACATAATTAGGCAAGAATTTACTGGTTCTATAGCATTAATAAAACATCAGACTGTTTAGTTAATCACAAGGACTGCTTTAATCTGAAGACAGAAGCGACGTAAAAGTATTTTAAAGGATTAGCCTGTCACATGTTTTATATTACAAATAAAAGATACCAGGTCCCGTAAGAAAGATACAGGGTGAAGAATCACCACTCGTAATTAAGATCAGCCCAAAAAAATGTGTGGGAACTGAAATTAAAAAAAAAATAAAAAAGCTATTATATTCACTATTGATGGAAGTACATTTGGAAAACTTGGACTAGCTCTGCTTATAATCTGTAGGCAGGGAAACAACAGTGGCATCTACTAATTAAAACAAGTCAATGTAACTTGTACAAACAGCAGAATAGGTAGCGGGGAAAAAAAAAAAGTCTCTCTTGAGCCCGCCTAACCCTCTGCTTTTTGTCAAGTGCCAAATCTGCATTGGCCAACCTTTAACCATTCACCCGGGGAGCCTTATTTAAGCTGGAAATTTTGGGAGAATTTCAGTGCAGATTGCTCAGCTGCTTCAAAGAATTAGTTACGGGGAAACCAACCCAGGTTTTCCTGTGCCAGGTGGCTCTTGCGAGGCATTTTTAAGCCTGACAAGGACTTTTTCCAGAGACTGGGACAGGGAGAAAAGGGAGAGGCTATCAGAAATCAGCTTGGAGGGTCAAAAACCAGAGGGTGAAGGTGGGAGGGGAGGTGGCTAGGTCTTGCTGGGTTTGGGTTGGGTTTATTCAGTTGCTTGAGTTTTATGTAGTTTTAATAGTATTTCCTGATCTAAAACAATGGGCAAAATTGGAAATGCTGAGCAGCAATATTTTGTTTCTGTGAATTTGTGTCGAATCACAATGAGATGCACAAGCCACAGCGCTCACCAGGATGTTTATGTCTTGGGGAGCAGCCAAGAATCTGCCCAGGCAGCTTCTAAGCAGTTTTGTAACATCAAAACCTTACAATTTAATCTCTTCCAAAATGAAAAGTCACTGTGCTTCCTCTAAGACAGCCAGTTAGAAAATGTTTAATTTCATTTCAAATCAGAACCAAAATATTTGAACAGTTTGGGACTTCAGTGCAGAACAGGGATGTCAAGTTTTGTGCCAGTGTTCACTCTCTCTTCCTACCGTGAATAATTCTGTTTGTATTTAACTTCTTTTAAAACCACTCATTTTTAATTTTTTTTTTTGAAGAAGAAGTGATATACAAGATTATCCTGTAGGCAGGGAAGCCCTGTGGGCTGTGTTACTTAGAAAGACGGGCAACATGATCACAGTTCTCTCTTATGCCTTAATATTTCTGTTTGCTAAGTGCTCAGGCTGTCATCTTCCAGTGTATTAATTTTGAGAAAATAGTGACCATGTAAATAAAAAGCAGCACTAACCAGCAGATGTAAATGGTGATTTATGTACCAGCTGTGATGCTATTGCAGCATTTGATAAGTATTTAGCTATATGGGGTTCAAGACACATAAACCACTTAGCTGGACAAGTACAATGGAAAAATAAAGCCAAGCCTTTAACTGAGTAGACACAAATTTTGGTCGGGAACCAGCATGTTCTTACTAGAACTTGATGTCTCCAATGGGTTGGTCTGGTGCTTTCCATACGAAGGACAGATTTCTCTTCAGTGACTTGTCCGAGTGGGTGACGGTGTCACCATCTTCAAAACAAGTCAGCAGCTTGGAGCCAGGAGGGATGAAGATGAACGTGCCAGCGATTTCGTTGTTAGACACTTTGCGAGCTTGAAGCAAAAAGCCCATAAAATCCCGGGTGCTCCTCACTGTCACTGCAGACAAAACACAGGACACGAAGGGATTTGTCTCGCAGTTATGAGGTGAATTGTTTGCAGTGGAGTTTCCAGTGCTAGCACGGAAACCGAAAGAAAACGCTGTGCAAGCACAACAAAAACATCTTACTGTCTTTGTCCTCACGGTCTGTCCTAGACGTGCTGGGTGCAGGAGGCGAGACTTTAACTTTGCAGTATGTAATTGCACAGAAAATATAAGTCTTTGACCTGCCTCCTTGATTATAAGCTGCTGCCCACGTTGCATTCGGCAGCACGCGGCCATTTTTAGGGAAGCAGGTTTGGGTACCGCCCCGTATGTATGCAAAAGCTCGCATGCTGCACTTGGAGGGGTTTAATTTTGCATGGGGATGAGCAGGCAAGCAGCCAGGCTGGGGAGCGGAGCCTCTCAGCTCTGTCTGCATCTGCCTCAGGAGCGGCGATGCTGGGGACGGGGCGTGCTGCCCAGCCGTACCTGAGTCGGGCCAGTCACCCAGACCCCTCTGTGAGGTGCAGAGGAGCAGGGAAGGCAACCTTACCCTCTGGAGGTACTGCTCGTGCGTCGTTGTGTGTGGTGAGGTCTGGTGTGGTTGAGACGCAGCTGAGATAAGTGTTCCACCTAAAGCACCCAAACTTACTGGCTGCCCCTGGCAAACAATCGGTCTGCAACACAGTGAACATCTGGAGTCAGCTGTCACCTGAGAAACCTTAGGCCAAACGATGTGAACAGAATTCCTCCGTAAATACGTTTGTTTCCTCATGATGAGAGAGGTGGCGTAGCTAACTTGGAGCGGTTATTCCTCTTCGCAGCCCTCACAAAGATTAGTGCTGTCACCTGAGATCAGTTACCATGTATTTTTCAGATGCGGAAATGAGAAGCTGTTCCTTACCTGCAACCTTGTCGCCCGGGAAGTAGAAGGACATGTTGGTGTGGACGGTAACGTAGTTGTTGCTGGGGCTGTGCAGCTGCTCTCTCAGGTGCCTGGGCATCATGTCAGCGCAGGCAGAAAGGCTCGCGCCGTGTGAGAAGGCGGCCGTGTAGGAGACCAAGCACAGGGTTGTGCATGCCCAGCCGACGATGCCGATATGGGCTCTCCTGCCATCCTCCATCCTATGGCTGAAAACAACACGCAGGTTCACCTCAGAGTCTTCAGCCACCTGAGAGCCCATCTGGCACCTTCAAATTAGCTCAGTTCCAGAGCCACCCTTCCCACGGCCTTTAAACAAAGGAGAATGAATGATCTCCGTGGCGCACAGAGCCGCTTCGGTATCCCAGAGAAGTCACAGAATCACAGAATGTTTGGGGTTGGACGGGACCTCTGTGAGGCTGAGTCTGGGGAGGGAGAGGCCCCACAAGAGGACGCGTTTCTTGTGAAGTCACCCGTGGAGGGAGCAGTCAGGGAAGATTTGCTCTAAAAAGTCTTGCGGCATTTAGGAAGAGGAGAAAGCTCTGTAGGACCACGCTCAGCACTCTCCACCATTCCCAGCCCAACTGTTCAACCTGATCAATAGGAGAAACACCTACCCTTAGACCTGCAGAGCCCCATCCCTCGGGGGCTGGTACCCACACAGAGCCTCTCCCTGCCCACCAGCGCAAGCTGTGTCCGGCGGGGACGGGACATGGCTGCCCCTTGCTCTGACCTGTGGAAGCTCGAGGCACCTTTGAGCAGCCCACACGTCGCGGCTCGGAGCCACCGGGCTGCTTGCGAGCGTCGGACCTGTCCCCTTCCGCCCGGCAGCATTTCAGCTTGTCCTTCTCGGTCAGGGCTGGCCGTTGCTGACGAGACAGCAGCAATGCCGTCTGAAGTCAGCTTTGGAAGCCTGAGATAAATGGGCAGCCATTTTGGCTAACGCCAAGATGTCTCCTTACTCTCCAATTTTTAATCTGAGCAAGCATTTTTTTTCTGACACGGTCAAGTTTAATATTTAGTATGCCGTGTCGTTAGTACCTCTCAGCTTTGGTAGCTGGCATGAAACACGTTTCCAGATCAGCTGGAGTACTGTATTAGTCTGATTTTTCAGAATGCATTTTTGAAAGTGAAGCTTAAGGATGAGTGCGTGTTATTTATTGTAGTGGATACTGTAAGGCAGGTAGTCCTGCTTTTAATGTAGCGCTTTCTAACGTCGTCTTTTCAACACGCAGCTTTTCCTGGCTTAGATTTCGTTACGCTTAGTCAAGAAGTAGATGTAAATAAACCAGAGGAAGACAGAGGCAGAGGAGGTCTAGCTTACACCCCCACCCCTAGAACTTCTGAAACTTGCCAGCTGACCCTCACAAACCACCACTGCTAATACGAAACAACTCATGAATCCCCAGCCTGAAGCAGGGAGCGGGCAGACGCGGTTTAGCCTTCCACAGCCGAGCATCGCACCACTCCAATCGGCTACGTGCCTGAAGATTCCTGTGGGAGTCACAGGACCCTTTGCCAAATACCCAGGCCCCCACGGGACCCGCGGCGGGATGCCTGCTCCTCTCGGAGTCAGCCTCCCACCCAGGCACACCTAAGCCTCCCTTGCTGGATACGATTTCTCAGGGGAGCGCACGAACGCACACCCGAGCAGCAGCTCCTTCCCCCGGGGGGTTCCCGCTCCGCTCCACTGTTTCCCACTCGTCTCCCAGCCGCCCGCCTGTGCCTGTCGCCGCTCGGGCGTGGGGAGTGGGGCCGTGCCCCCCAGGGCCACCCGTCTAGGGCTGCCAGTGCCCATCGCTCACCTCGGGACACGTACGCTGCCGGGCTCGCTGCCGCCGCTGCCCTCCCAGCCCGCTGGAGACCCAACCTTTCAGGGACCTTCTTCCCTTGCTCCTCTAATGGGAAGCGCAGCAGCTGTTACTGCTAATACCCACCACCTACGGCAGCTCTCCACCCGTGCCCAAATCCTGCCTTAATCATATTAGTTTTCCTCTTAACATCCCACCCGCTTCTTTTTTTTTTAAATCCCCAAGCTTCGGCAATGAAAACAAAGGCAGCTGGGGGGGGGAGCAGCCAGCTGTGGGGTTTGTGTGGGACACCCTGGAACTCCTTTGCAGAGGTGCAGGAGGATCGGGCTCTCGCTTGCCCCGTTACCCTCCCCACACTCCCCCCCTTCCACGCTGAAGCTTTGCAAAGCAAAGCCACGTCAGCTCCCTCTAGGCCGTGACCCCCGGGCAATGTGCCCTGTCTCTCACACTTACATGGGAGTTATTTTGGCAGTAAAAGCAGAATTTTGCTAGAAAGGCTGGGAAGGTGCGTCCCATGTGCCAGCCCTGCCAGGAGAGGCCATCAACACCCCACAAACCCACCTGACCTGGCACAGGGCACTAAACATCTGGTGTGTGTGACTGTCCCTCGGCACACGAGCTGCATTCAAGCCCAGGCTGTCGCCCCTGCCCCGTGCCTGAGCTGTGCTGCAGCCGTGCCAGTGCCCGGCCGCGGAGCAGATATTTTCCCCGGGCTTCCCAGCTCCTCCTCAGATCTGCCTCGTCACTGCAGACTGCTCCGGCCATCGGGACTCTCGGCTGACCCTGGCCTCTGTTGCCAGGCTCATCCCGCTCACTGCCAGTGGCTCCTTGCTCCCAAAGGATGGAAATTAGGGTCCACTTTCTCGTCATCGTAAGAGCTGCCATCAGCAGATGCTTAACAGACTGCTGGCAGCTTGCAGCCCCGAGTAGGGCTGGAGGAACAGAGTAACAGCCCCATCGGCTGGCTGGCTTTCCTTCAGCCAGCAGACCTCAAGGGGCAGCATCAGATGTCCCAGGGCCACCAGCAGCCGGGCTGGCCCTGTGGTGCAGGGAAGTTATCACAGACAGAGGGGCGAAAGAGCGCTTGGTGCCTTGTAGTCCTCTCCCTCCTCAGGTCAACGCGTATCTGAACGCGGAATGGGTTGGTGCTGGTGCTTGGGCTGCTCTCCCTGCAGGACACCACCAAGCTCACAGAATCACAGAATGGTAGGGGTTGGAAGGGCCCTCTGTGGGTCATCTAGTCCACCCCCCCTGCCGAAGCAGGGTCACCCAGAGCAGGCTACACAGCTCCGTCCTGTCCTGTCCCATGGCTAAAGGAGGTACACCGAGAGGTAGGTGACACCACCACCTTTTGTTTCTGCAGCTCCAGCAATGCCTAGATTTGGTCCTGCTTGGGGTCTGTCTGGAGCAGGCACTGTGGTGACCTCTGCCCGGGGTGTCCCCCAAAAACTGGAGGCAGGCTCGCAGACACCTCGCTTAGTAGCGCTGTTCCCGTCAGCCCGCCCTGCTCTACAGCCTGTCCTTTAGAAGGGAAGCAAGATGCTGGCCTGGCACTGAGACACTGCTCCTGACAGCCCAGCTCTCACCTGTTTAACTGGTTTGAAAGTATGGGAACTGGTGGTACTGGGCTCCCAGCAGCCTGCTCTCCTCTGCATTTGCAAGAGGCATTATAGTCACTGAATTTCCAGATAGAATGTAAGTCTTACAGTTTTCTTTTGTCAGTGGAAGAAGAGAGTAGTTTAGGGGAAGGGAGGAAGAGTTTGCATTGTTGCTTCTGTTCCAGCTTGTAATTGCCCATACTTCATATACAAAAGAGAGTACCTTTATCCTGTGTTAATAACCAATCCTTTCCTGAAAACACTGGTCTCTTACGGCTTTTCCTTACTGAATTATTCCTAAGCTGAACTATCCCTTGCTTATAATTCCAGCATAATAAAGCAGCAGCTCCAGACCTCTGACAATCTGCAGGGGAAGAACCAAACACATGCTGCCATCCTGGCACAGTGGCCAGGTCTGAAAACAGCGTTCCAGGTAAGTGTGGGTCTTTGCATCACAGCATGGTGTCACAGCATTGCATGGTCTTCTTCAGCTGCTGCCACGCATTGGGCACACGTTTTCATTATACCAGCTCCAGCGAGGACCATTTCTCCACTGGCTTCCACCTGAAAAGGGGGGAAAAGCAGCAGAGCACAGACCTTGAAATAGCAGTGTCGGGTGCTCCCTGGAACTCTGTGTAAAGCTATGGGGAGAAGGGAGAAGAGCTCCAAACGAATGAGACGCAGACCCAACCCATCTGTAAAACACCCCAGGGTGTATGGAAGCGCTGAACTGGCTCTGCTCGCTCCCAGCGCTGGCAGCAGCCTGTGGGCAGGGCAGGGGGCTGTACCGAGGTTTAGCAGAGCTGCGTGGGGCTGCCTGCGTGCAGCGTTCATTGCTGGGCTGATCCAAAATACAGCCTTACGCAGAATTCATCCTCCCCGCGTCAGTGGCTTCAAAGCCACCTCAAACCAAATGTCACAACCATCTCCTCCTTAGAGATGGAAAAAGCCTGTCACAGTCGTTACCGTGACACAAGCACCTACCAGCAGCCTTGAACTGCATGTTCGAATGCCAAGTGACAGGCAGAAGTTTCCAGTAAGAAATACAGCCCTCTCCATAGCCTCTGGTTGCATCACCCACCAGGACAGCATTGTCTCACCCTTCTGTGGCCAGAGCTTTGACCTGCTGGAGTCACTTGAGCTCAGCCAGGCTCTGCGTAGCACTCTGACTGCGAGGCCCAGACAGACGCGAGCAGACCACGGGGCACTGCTGTCGCTAGAGAGAGGTTTGCCTTTTTCCCCTTGCAAATTTCTTTGTTAGTAGGAAGCTGGCAAGGAGAAGGGAACATAAGACAACTTACACCCTGCATATTGTTTTCTCGGCAGCGTTGGTGTAGTGGATTTCTAGAAGAAAAAAACAAAACAGTTGGGATTTTAAAATTGCACTAGGGAAAACTGTGCATGCTCTGTAATAGCTTCATAATTAAGATAGACTATAAAACACATCATTTTAAATTTCATTGACAAAGTGCACAGAAGGATTATAAAACCAGTAACATCCCATGCTCTTTGATGCAGAAACTTTCTTCTTCTTGCAGGTTGCTTGTACATCTCCACATCGTCAGCGCACAACAGGGACAGCAGTCGTGGAGCAGCTGACACGGAGCAGGTGCCGTGGAGCTCAGTATCTAATACAGGCATGGATGTAAGCAATCCAAAGCTGTCACTCAACAGCAAGCTGGTTGCTTCATTGACAGGTTGAGAAATGCTTTGCTGCTGGAAGATAATCAGAGTTATAACAAGTTAGAAGTCCTTCCCAGTCAGTTAGTGGCCACCTGAGTCCTGTGAACAAAGGCGGGGGGGGGGGGGGGTTCTTGCACGTGTGGTTTAGGATTCGGTAGCACAATGCTTCAACAACGGGCCCAACAGTAGGTTAGG
>Ga0181612_140082_pt1 | contig 11398 bp, 5 predicted proteins | sample HoacroProtozoa21_FD_119630 | JGI IMG/M metagenome (GOLD analysis project Ga0181612, IMG submission 119630) | Hoatzin crop microbial communities from Cojedes, Venezuel. Combined Assembly of Gp0051906, Gp0051904, Gp0051908
AAAAAAAAAAAAAAAAAAAAAAGAAAAAGACTCCTGAGGGACTTCTGAGCAGTGAAAGTCTTGAGAGCAGGGAAACACAGAAACAACCACTGAGGTTTCTGCCTGTACCTGTCTGAATGGTCAGGCCAAGCAGAAAATAAAAACCGACGGAGAGTGGGTGACATTTGCCATTTGAAATGTATTGTAAATGTTTCAACACCTTGACAATGAAGCGCATAGCAGAAGCTTAGAGCATGCAAGAGCCTTCAGCTAAACAAAACGAAAATGGGCAGCTCTGCTTAGGGAGGTGCCTTTCTTAACATCTTTCATGTCTGCTTCAGAGGAATCATACTTGAAAGACGCAACAGCAAGACAAAAGCTATATATCAATATAATGTAATGATTTTTCCACACATCTGGATTGCCCCTGCAAGAGAAACTGACCTCTGAGAGTTAGCTATGATGTTTCCCTGCAAACAGGAATTGCCTCTCGCAGAAGACCTGTTGGCCAGTGCCAAAACCCATTTCTCCAACAGAAGATACCACAACCATGGGACATTTCTGCCGTAAGTTATATCACACACCATACTTTTGCATTTCTTCAGCCTACCTTTTGTCCCCACTTGTTCTCAGCCTATGTCTTGAAAATTACGGGCCTCCGGGCTGTGCGCTTAGATTCCCTTTTTGCTGCAGCCGTTGTTCCAGGAAAGCACAGTCTGAAGGAGCAGGCGCTCTGCTGACAGAAGCTGCAATGCAAAAGACCCAGTATTAAGTCACACCAAGAGCCGGTCTTCTCACCACTCCCAGTTGCACCACCCTCCGCTTTCTCTCCAGCCCCGGCGAATACTCCTCTGGACGCATTCAAGGACATTAAGCATTGCTGGTTATCCAGGTGTCACTCACTAGCAGACAAAGCTGTCAAGGCAGGCATGTTTTTGCCAACAGGCAAATATGTTATTGGAATAAATTCTACGAAATGGGCACATCTGCTGTGTTTTCCCGGGGGCAACCTCAGGTGGAGCACTAGAATATGGAGCCATAGCACTGATTTCTCATCATTTATGCAATATCCATCACAAGAGAAACTGGCCAGTGCATCTTGCCCCCACCCATGCAACCCCCTTGTTGCACGGCAGCCTAGTACAGCAGAGAGGCCTCGAGGGGCAGCGGGTGGAAGAAAAAGAGGAGTGTGAGGTGGTGCCATGCCAAAATCCTCAAAATCTGCAGAAGGAGCCACTCGGGGTACAGGGAAAGGTGCATGGCCTACAGTGGGATGCAGAACTGGGGGGATGGAGGTGACCACATTGGGAGGAATTAATAAAGGTCAGGGCAAAAACCTGATCTGCAGTACTAACGGGGAATTGATGTAGGGAAGGCAAACGGGATGGGGCCCGAGTAGGAAAGAACTAAGTAGCTGGAATCTCTTAGTTTTGAAAGAAGTTACAAACTGATGTACCACTGCACGCTAGGCTAATTTAGGTCTTTAGTGGAAGGCGAATTTCTTTTGCTTTTCTGTGAGACAGGCAGTATAGTACCTGCTGTATTACAGGAGGAACACTGGGAGATGGGCTACTGAAATTTAATAAAAAATTTGGAGCCAATATAATGATTTTTCTTGCAGTCTGCTTGCATTTTTTTAGCCTTCTAGATTAATGGCGATAGAATGTAACACTGTCATGTTGTGGATCATACTTAGGTAAATATTGCAGACCTGAATTATTAGTCAGGGAAGTTTTTTATTTGCTTACTTGTAATTCTTTGCATTTCATTTATCTTGTAAGGTTAAACTGGTCTTATGAATTTCACCATCAATTTCCCTTTCAGAACTTATTTTGCAGACACATTTCAGTTTCCAGCCTCACAAAGAGTTTTTGTTTTGCTTTAGATTCTTTCGTTATTTAGGTTTCTGACTGTTATTAGTGCCATTGAAAAAAATTGAAAATTGTCAGCAAATGTCCAGATTTTTTTCAAAACAACAACCCTCACTCAAGAGTCTGAATTTTCTCAGGATGCTCACTGTAGCCCTTCACAGACTTTGACATACATCATTCATTCTGGCGGCCCCTAGCAAGGAACCTCTGTGTCTTTCTACTTTTTCTGCTAACGTTGGGGATCTTACTAGATTTCAGTGGGAGAAGGACTGATCCCTAGCGATCAGGATTATCTTTCTGCTTTAGCAGATCATCTCTTATCCACCATCCTCTTTCTCTGAATGTCTAATCTAACTAATCTAGCTAGCTGTTTATACCGTATTCATCACTAGGTTTTCTGAATGCCGTACAATAAAATCAAATGGGTCAAGGCCCAGTGATTTCTTTTTTATCCCCTTCCATCTTAAATATGTAAAGATTTATTTTTTTTTAAACTCTGCTGGGATTGCTGAGGGAAAACTAATGCAAAGAGCTGGGGTTTACATATGCACAAAAACAGGATTAGTTTCTGCAGAAATTTCTGTACTTTTGGGCTGGCTACATACAAAGCCTGAACTCTCCAGCTCTTTAATCTAAACTTTCGTTTGAGATACTTTTACCCTCTCTGGCTTCAGATGTATGGTTGTATTAAAACACTTCATTATTATGAACATCATTTTCTTAAGAAGAATGTTTTCTTCTTCCAAGAAATTTAAACTGCTGCTGGTTTGTGTGAGATACTTTGGTATACAACCATAAACATACCAACTAAACAAGCAGAGTGAGGTTTCCTTTGTTTGCTATTTAAAAGCACCCCATACATGTTAATTATCATGCAGGGACCATCCAGGGAAAAGCACAGTCTCTCTAACAGGCTACACCCAATAAAGACACCAAAATCATAACATTCCACACAGAACAAGCATAAATAATCTGTTTATCTCCTTTTTGCCATGCTATAATAAGAAATGAAATTGCTAACGGTGCTGATATTTAGGTTGTTATAATTAGATATATCATCATTAACATCCCCTTTAAATGATCTGGGATACTTTCAACCTCTCTCCAGGGAATTGTCTCAGCTTCTCTCCCAACTGAGCCGTTGAACTACATGTGAAAGGATTTAGCAGTATTTTGCAGGGTGTAGTCACAAGCCCCACTACAGGAGATGTAGTCTATACAGACTCTTCTAGCAGAATTTAAACCAGTTCCTTGAATGAAATAATCTCTGTCAGAAAAAAGACAGTTTTTCCTAGCATAGCCAATCCTACTTTAACGTTGCCTGGTATAGTTGTGTCAATCACGGTGGGAAATATCACATATATAAAGGATCCGTCAAAATGTCTTTTTTTTTTTTCAGCTGTTGATGCAGTGAATCGGAAATACGCATTCTGAGGTGAAACATGGTATTCAGACACTCCCCTAGGAAATGACTAGGTTTCCCCCTAAGCCTTAAATCTACTGGCCAACGTTTTAAAGTTAAAGCATTCTCAAATACCATGGAAAGCTTGCGGTCTTCAGGCTTTTCATCAGCCTCTTATAGAATTATCTCCATAGCTGGTGCGTGCCCGTTGTCATCGTTCAAATGCACATACAAGGGATTTGTTGGCGCTTTTTTTAATGGCAACAGGAAAAACAGGTAAACAGCATCTAACTCATTTCATCTTGGCCTTACATATCTATAATGAGACTGCTTAGTGACCATTTGCAAGTATCTTTTTCATAAACTTTTGATGCGCTACTGCTACACAACTAGGAGAGCATCCCCAGTTAAAGCTGTCCTGGGTAAAGTGTGACGGTAACGGTTGTAAATCAGGTAGTATTCCACGGGCATTAAGGAGTCCCTGAGAACTCCTGGTTTATCATCTCTGGCCACCTGGGTGCAAACTCCAATCTAGTCGGGAATCCAGCCGGTTTACTGGCCTTAATCTGTCCTGGGTGGACGTTTGTTCTTACAGAAAGAGAGAGCGCAACGTGTTTGATGATCTCTAGACAGGAGACATCAGGGATTAGTGAATCTAAAGGATAAATTTCTCATCCACCAAGACCTCGTGTGATATTTCTATCTATATCTACCTCTCACAGTCTTTCAGTCTCGCATCTATTTGTCTATACCAGTTGCTGGCTTAGTCCTGTTGTGAATGGGACACTGAGCTGTGCATCCACCAAATGGATCAAAGAAAAAGCGTATACTGCACCAGGTGATACTTTGAAGAGACTGTCGATGACTTTGCTCCCACTTTTATCCCTGGCATCATGCCCCATATCAGGCTATGGTTCAGAAATACAGTAAGTCTAGCTTTATAGCTTCTAGTACTGGACCACTTCAATATAAAGCTATTCTGTTGGTAGAAAGTCAGAACATCAAACAATACTAATGAGCTTGATCAGTCAGGATTTATACCAAGCGAGAGACTTTCTGTTTCCCTGCAGCCAGCATAAAACCAGCACAAGCTCCGCATCTGGTTAATTCAGCGGAAGGGTGGTCAGTGCTCAAGGCAGATCAAGCTATTGCTGATGTGTGATCCAGCAGCATGTGCAGCTCTTATTAGTGAGAGAGGACAGTGGTCACAAAAATGCTTTTACAGCCTTTCATTTTCCCTTTAGTTATTTTTCCTTGCATGTCATCTGTGTCAGACTGTTTGAGTCCTCCCTTTTCCTCTTCTGTACTGAAGAACATTCACAACAGCCTGGGAGGAACTGATGAGAAGGAGATTTGCGCTATTTCACAAGGGAGTAACCTGAATTACGCCTCTCTGTTCCCCAGATTGGAGGTTTGGGTAACGCCTCATTGGGAGACAAGAAGAAATCTGCAGCTGAAGTTCGTGCAATGTTGTTCAAAGGGAATCAAAGATGTGATAAAAAGATATGTACACTGATGTGCCCTGTTCCTTCTACCAGGGCTTAATGCTGCACGCTTACCTAAGTACTTTTAGCCAAACAAGCCAACCAGACACAGCATCCCAGGATCACAACTGATCCTGCAGCCTCCCTTTTTGAAAATATCCTCATATTCAGTTCTTTGGTACTACTTTTTAAATTTCTCAGTCACAAAACTGAGAAAGATAAAATACAGTGGAGTTGAGCTCCCTCCATTTAGGTTTGAGGTCCTGGACTGAAATACGAAGCAGATAGGTCTCAAAATTACACCTAGGTGGCTATACAAAGCGGGAGTTTGGAGCGGAGCCCTGTGGTGCAAAACCAGCCATCCCATTACTGGTCTGGCTGTAATCCCCACCGCTAGCAGCCTGAAGTCAAACGCAATGCCAGGTGGTAGCTAACAGTAACTGAACTTTCTGGCTCTTTTCAATGTCCTTCAGCAAGCTGGGGCATCCAGGGACCTGCAAGTCTTAAGTGAAAGCAGATGTCACATTTTGACTTGGCAATTATTTTTACCCTTCATGTCAAATACGAATCTTGCCTCCCAATTCAGTATCAAGGCTCCTGGGTTTCACTGAAGTCAGTGGAATTTTTGCCATACGTTTTGGTGGGCACAAGGAACATAATATCAACAGTAAATTCTGTTGAATTTACTGAGTTACCCCCGCACTTAAAGTAAATGTTAATTTTTTGTATGTTAGCAGGATTTCATCCTAAGGAAGCTATTTGGAAAATAAGGAACAAAGGAGCATTTTCCTTATGAAATTACGATACTTCGTCAACATGTCTCAAATTTGTCAACAGTTGGCAGGAATATCTAAAAAATACTTAATAAATTGGAAGAGCTGCATGTTATTTTGCTTGAACCTAAAAGGTTTCAGTCCTGCAGTGCTCAAGCAAACAAAAAGTCTGTGAAATTTTACTTGAATAAACATTGCAGGCTGGTGCTATCTTGTTTTTGGTACCGATACAACCCAGCAATTGGCCAACCAAGAAAACACCAGACAAGGAAAACAATGTGAGAGGTGCTGTGATATATAGTCCTGCCTTTTGAGCCAGTAAGACAAAACCAAACACAAGTTTTGAAAAAAATCACAGGATTTTTTAGGCAGGAAGTTATCACTTCATGATCTGTAGGTTTACCCAGCACAGTAAGACCAATGCTCCATCAAAAGCGCTAGAACGTTTTACAACAGAGACCAACCATGGTTTTATGATTATCGTCATAAGTTCAAGTAACCACCACAAATAGCTACAGAGAAAAAGCAAGCTTGCAGAGTATCTCAATGTGAAAAAGTAAGCAATAAAAATAAGACAAACAAACTGGAAAAAATCCCAAGCCACAAAGAGTTGTTCTAGGTATTCATTTTACATCCATTTCAGGTGAAGCACAATCCAAGGGAAGAAAGCCAAATATCATAAATGTGCATCTAGCCTACGTTCATTGTAAGCTTTCCGCTTTTCCCTTTCCAAAAGCATAGCCACGGTGCAGATGGATGAGTCCTTTCTCTTTTCCTTTATTTATTATTTTCCTCTCTCAATTTTCTTCTGCCTTTATTTTTTTGTTGTTTAGTTTGTTGAACTATTAAACTAGATTTGGAAATCTGATTCTTCCTGCCTTTCAAAACATTAGTGAACAGGAGCACAAAGGGGATCTAAAGCACTTTCATTTTTATATAGCTTTCTGAATATATTGTGTGAATGATGCATGTGGTACTACACAGTACATAATCACAACAGAGACATCAAAGTGTTTGAAACCAATAAATTTGGCTCTCATACGTCATGAGGTGTGCTTAAAGAAGAAGATTAAAATACAACAGAAATACTGCTGAAATGTCCTCAGTTGCTTCTCGTTATTCGGTTAGTGAACAGTATGCTATAAAAATTGAAACTGCACTAGACTTGCAAGTTTTGCTTTGCAACCGTGAAGGCAGGGAAGGCACAGTTAAAGCAGAATGGTAGCTGATGCTCACATGATTCTGGGATCTGGAGTTTGAAGAGAGAGAAGTACGTGCTCACAAAAACCCACGTGATATAGCGGGATACCCGAGCTAAGAATTAGAAATCGGAGGACACTGCACAAGAGAATTTAACAAGGCTGACAGAAATCGAGGGAAGGTACTTTTCATTTTCCTAAGTTGATAACAAAAAGGAAATTCATAAGCAGAAGACAGTAACATTATCAAAAGATGACAGAGAGCTCTACTCATCCTTCACCATATACAACGTCATGACTACTCATACCATGGCCAAGACTTAGATAAGATCAGCTAATGGATGGAAAAAAGGAAAGTAAAGAAACAAGACAGAAGTAATGCTGGTGAGCAGACAAGAGCTTTATGGAGAACTTGCAGCTGTGATACTGTCTCCTTCACCTAAACGTATATAAAAGCATTTGGTCAGTGCACTCCACTGTTCACAAGAACTTCTTCCTCACTCACACTTGTGAGCAGACATCATGCCAACTCCACTTTAGTGGGCTAAAAGCTTGTCTTCCAGTTTGAATGTCTCATCTGGACATCCTTGACAGTCCTTGCGTTGTGATTCACCCCTCCTAAACCAGGTGACTAAGATGGGGTTGATGAATCAGTCTCTGGAAATCCAGGCCAGATTAATCTTGCTGATTGCAACGAAGTCACGGGACGAGGTTAGGCGCAGGCATCCGGCTGCCCCAGCACTGCCTGGTGAGACAAACCCCACCTGGGCTCTGACCTTCCAGCTCCATGAGCAGTGCTTTCTTCCATCTGTGGTTCCTTCCTGGCAGCCGGTGACCTCGTCTCCGACTTCTGCATTTGCCCTCTTCACCTTTGCCTGATAAAAGTGCCCCATACAATACTTCTCCTGTAACAACAAAAAAAGAGCCCTGCTCATGAAGCCTTCTCAACAGCATAGACTACTGCAAGTGAATCAGGCCTCTCCTTTGTCCTCTATACTGGCTTCCCAAAGAATCCCAAAGAATATGAGATTACTCGGCTTACTGCAGCTAAAAAACATGCCTAATGCTTCGAGGTGATAACCACAATAATAACATAATTCCTCAGACACACTGGAGCCTACCAGAGTGAACCTTGTTTGTATAGGAAACTGGGGTAAGGCAACACTGAGAAACAATCTCTACTGTCTTCTGTTCCAACCGCAAAGCTGCGAGCTTCTGCCTGCCATCTCCATACAGGGTGGAGAAGCACAAACTATTAAAAACAAACAGAAAATCTACTACCGTCAAGGCAGACCTCCAAAGTTCGTGTGCAGTAAGACAGCAAACAGGGTTTCCTCAGCTCTGTGGAGCTTGGAAGAGGTACGACTTACAAGCAACATGGGGGAGGAATCATTCTGAGGTGGGGTAAAGGAAAGCTTAATTTATAGTTATGCCCCACAGATCCCATTTAGCAGGCTCAAGCGTCATTAATTTGTTCTACCGTGTTGGGTTGTGTAAGAGGATGTGCTGAGCCCTAAGCAGTCTAATATCACTCACTGTATCAAACCATTAAAAGCTCCTTCTTCCAGAGCCCAGCCTACTCAAGGAGGTTGCAGACAGCTAGCAATCTACCTTTGGTGTATGATCTCAGATGAAATTGTATCACTCCTTATATCTATTCATAAAGAACAGGAGCAATGGCCGGAGAACACACACTTTATTAAAAAATTCTTGGATCATACACAAATTCTTTTGGTATTGATATTCTTTATATATCACACAAAGAGCAGCACATCTTTATGGTCTAACCCACGCAATTTCCATGGAACAGGGAGAAAACGTGTTGGCTTCAGAGTCACAGATGCATTATACATTTATACATACTATTCCGGTAAGCTTTTTGCAAGCCCAGGTATGAAACTGTGACTGATCCCTATGCTCTGCTGTTTCTGCCTGGGCTAAGGTCAGTGGGCCATATTCTGCAGTCCTCATCCAGTTGCCTCTTTGTATTTTACTGACTGAGTCTGGGAGACATCAGTGAGAAAGCTGCCTTCAGTCAGAAAAGCTGAATAAAATCTTCAAAATCTGGTCCAGTATTTGGTCTGCTATCTTTTGAAAGATCTGTTGAGACTTGTGGTAACAAGACAAGGCTGTAGCTTCTCCAGACCCTGAGTTCTGAACAGCACAGACCAAAACACAGAGCCAAGAGAGACTGACCAGAGAGCGCCCCAGAGAGCAAAAAACCAAAACAGGAGCCTATTCTGCAGAGAAGGACAAAGTCTCCTTGCCTCTTACCAAGCGTGTTAAGAGGTGAACTTTGCAATGTGGCCTTCAAGCAGCAAACGCGAGCACCTCAGGGCTGGAAGGAGCTCGGGGACTCCCTGAGGTGCCTTCAGCCGCAGGGCTCTGCCAGAGGCTCCATCGCCTATGGGGAGGGAGCGTCAGCAGGAATGCTTCTCCTGGTGCTGAGTGGCCGCTCGGCAGAGGGTAAGAGCTGTCCTTGCAGGTAGGCAGGCCAGCCTCAGGACGTCGCGGGGCTTTACAAATCAAAGCCGATGCCAGCACCGCGCACCCGGAGCAAGGCAGCCCGGCCGCAAGCATTTCAAGCCGGCTTCCAAATATGCCTAAGAGAAGGCCTCGGTGGGGGTGAGCCAGGCAGTGATGAGTCTGCAGGTGGTGAAGGCGTGAATCACAGGAATGAGGTCTGCTTTGGAGAAAAGGTAGCCAGGGATAAATGTGAGGAAAAATGTCCTTCTCAATTAGTTTTGGATTCCAGTTACTCAGCAAGAAATGGAAAGCTAACCAGAACTGGGAACATGAGTAATAAGTGGCAGGCACACACCCTCCCAAAGGGGTAGATATTATCCCTACCATAACTCCTGATTGTTTTCCCCACTTTATTAACAGCAATGTGCTCTTATCTGGATGGCACCGCAGCCAGCTGGCTGTGCTCCATGCCCCAGCCTTGCGTGCCAGTGGAGACAATCTGCCCTTCTAACCAAATTGGTAAAGGCAAAAACACAGGGCTGTGTTTTATCCGCAAAACCAAAGACACACAGCAACCCACGCGCCCTCACTACCTGCCCGCTCTACATGTAAACCAGCTCACTCCCTAAAGTGGATCTGCCACCTCCAAAAGTGAAGGAGAAACCCTGTTGTGTTCAGGGTCAGGCAGATGAAGGACCTCAAGGTCCTGCCCGCTTCTGGTGAGCTGAGGGGCACACGGGTAGACTGCTCTGCCTTCAGCAGGTTCCCTTGCACTTATTCCCAGGTCGGTTGTGAAACTGCTTCTGCCCAGACTCCATTCCATGGCTGAGAAACCCCTCCTTTCTATAGGACATAATGCCTCTTCTTTTTCTTTTTTTTCTTTGCAGAACATCAAAGGTGCCTCAACATGTTCTGGCTTGTACAACACACCCATAGTCATTTTCATCATCCTGGATAAAATACATTAAACAGCAATGCTTTTCTGATAAAGGATGTAGAATTATGGGACTCATAGAATAAAATCTCAACCGCTTTTACTTTTGGAGCTATTTCTTCAGTGTACAGCTGAGACCAGAGTACCACTCTGCTAGTTCATGAAGCTGAAGCTTACACCAGTTAGCCTGTTTCAATGCCAATCTAACTTTGCCTCACTTTTCAAAAAGCTGAAGATTTCACAATTTCTCTCTTTTAACTAAAAGGAAAAAAAACATTTCCACCAAGGCAACCCTGATGACAACCAATGGGCTGCCAAGAAAAATAAAATAAATATGTATTTCTCTGAAACAACACTATCCTTCCCCACAATAGTGACCTCTGAGACAACGATTGCTTTGAAAGCATCACCTCCCGCATGCTACTTAAAGATGGGGGTAGGGAAAAGCTTTTCAAACAGTGTCAGGCTGGACATGGTCCACCTTTCATCACGTTTCAGATGGATTGCCTTTGAAATGCGGGTAAACCACCTGACTGACACTCACCTTCTCACATCATTTGCTAAGGTTTTTCTTATCACATAGAAATGTTACATCTGTTACTGCAGATTCAAACACACAACCGTACAGAGCCTCACATTTGCGCATGCACAGATACGCGGTATTTCTAACCTAATACTGGGACGACTCCAGATAGATTTGTGGCTAGGCCAGAGTCCAAATTCAGGAGCCGGGGCTGAAGTGGTTAAAAAGTTCACATTTTTAAAGCTAGAGTATTTAGACAAACAAACCTTGTTAATTTTAGTGCAAGGTGAATATCTAAAGACCCGAGCTGGCTTGGAGAATGTCAGCCTTAATCTCTTTGTGAATACATTTCTAGATTTCCTTTCTCATCTGACTGAAAAAGCCTAAACTCTCCTTTATCGTGCTCGGAACTTTTCCTTGCTGTAATTGTGTTACTGCATACAAACCAGGAGAACCTCAGTATAAACAGGCTGCTCTCATTCTGCTTTCCAATGTGTGTGACATAAGGAAAGGAGAACAAACAATTTTTAATTCTCAAGCGTGTTGGCGTTGGGAAGGGATTCTTTAAAAATGAGTGCACTTGGTTTTCATCGTACTAGAGCACAATCAGAGCAATTCTGCAGAACTCATTGAAATTATCTGCGTGTAAATCTGTTTTTACCGAGACAGACTTGCATGAAAAAAAAAAAAGATATTTTTGACGGGTCATTGTCAAGTTAATGCTTTTCATGGGCAAACTCAGAAGGCCAGACTCACAACCAGTTTCG
>Ga0181612_108387_pt1 | contig 11397 bp, 5 predicted proteins | sample HoacroProtozoa21_FD_119630 | JGI IMG/M metagenome (GOLD analysis project Ga0181612, IMG submission 119630) | Hoatzin crop microbial communities from Cojedes, Venezuel. Combined Assembly of Gp0051906, Gp0051904, Gp0051908
AAGTCCTGCTCCTGAGAGGAATAACCCACGTCTCAATACAGGCTGGGGGCTGGAAAGCAACTCTGCAGGTAAGGACTTGGGACTCCTGGTGGACAACAAGATCACTAAGTCAGCAGTGTGCCCTTGCAGCAGGGAAGGCCAACAGCGTCTTGGGCTGCATTAGCAAGACTGAAGTCAGCACAGCAAGGGAAGTGAGTGACTGTTTCTATTCTCCACTGACCACACGTGGAGCACTGTGTCCAGTACAACAGAGATACACACGTCCTGGAACAAGACAAGCAAAAGGCTTCCAAGACGATCAGGTGCTGAGACACAAGACAGACGAGGACAGTCTGAGGGAGAAGCGTCTGTTCAGTTTGGCAAATAGGCAATTTGAGGGGATCTTACCGCTGTCTGCAGTTACCTAATGGGAGGGTCCAGAGAAGACAGAGCCAGCTTCTTCTGAGAAGAGCCTAGTGATAGGACTACAGGCAACAGACACAAGCTGAAATGAAGGAAATTCCATGAAAAAAGTTCAGAAGAAATTTCATCAACCACAGGAACAAGTTGTTTAGAGAGGCGTGGACTCTCTGTCCTCAGAGACACTCAGAATTCAAATTTACATGGCCTTGAAAAACCTGACACAAGTTGTCCCTGATCAGAGCTGGGTTTTGGGCTACGTGACCTCTGGGCGTCCCTTCCAACTTAAATTACTCCATGACTCTTATGTGGGATTTCTAATGAACCTTTGTTTTTTCTGTGTAATGAAGTTGTTTATATTCCTCAATCTGTGTAAGCTGTACATGCATTTATATACTTTATCTATGCGCAATTATTTCACAATTTACTTAATATGCCTTATTCTACTGCTTAACAGTGCAGCTGCAAGATAAAATCAGCAGAATACAAGCGTTAATAAAAAAAAAAAAAAGTGAAAATATCTGGAAAACACACCTAATTTCCTTACTGTCTCCTAGGTCATCTAATGACTATGGCTTACCAACACCTTAAACTAGTCTAGAAAAGAAAGAGAATGGGGAAAAAGAAAGCAAAAGGAATAAATTAGAGAAAGAAAGAAGGAGGACTAGAGAACACAAATTGAAAATATTGTTGGATTTAAGATGTATGAGAAGATAAGCAGTTCATATAAGCTTAGAACTCTGGCTGGAAATAACAGAACTTGAATACATTAGTTGAGCACAAGAAAATTCGGCAAAGGGATCATGAAGAAAGGCAAACAAAACTCTGATATATTAGATAGGAGAAAAAAAAAATCATTGTGAAAAGTCCTTCTCTGGAAAAATGCGCACAGTGCCTAACATCATCACCATGTCGGAAAGATGAATTCCAGCCAGAATAGTGCTAGAGTATGGCTGCCAGGTTGATGAAGTAAAGATTAATGCCATCAAATCAAAACATACAGGAAGAAGGAATTTTTTTGAAATCTTGGCAATAATCTAAGATGGAAGGACTAAACAGCCTAATATTACAGTTGTCTCTTTAGAAAAAAAGAATTATTTAAACAGAAGGAAAATGTTGACAAAAGAAAAAATTATTGTAAACAGGATAATGAAAGAAATTAAACGACAATCAAGATGCTATTAACCATTAGTAAAGCATCGTTCATAATAGTATTCTGAACATGAAATGTGGGGAAAAAAACTAATTCCTTTAAACTAGAACTTATTAGGATTACAAAAGGACTAATACAGCTGACAAAAAAGTGTACAGTGATCAAAATTGCCTATTCCAATCCTATGCTTCTTATGTTGGTTTGCTAAAGTGGCTCCAAAGCTCAAGCCTTATTTTGCACTGTTTTTGCAAAAACGCATAAGGGCTACCTGGACCTGGTTGAGGGGTTAGGATCTCATCCACAGATTGCCTTTGCAAGGATGAGCATTTTTAGGAATTATCAGAGGCTGTTACAAATTTCATTAATGATGGAGGGAGCTATAAGGACAGACTCTGTGAGACAGATTAAGAGTGTTCTGAAATAAAAAGGATTTGAAAAGAGAGTACAGGGAAATGCAGATTGAAATGTCCAAAATCAATAAGCAGGTGAAGGTAACATTTTTCTTTAAATACACTTTATGTAACATAAAGCATTAGTGCCTACAGCTTCAAAGTAAAGTACGAGTTACTTATCGCTAGAGGCACTAGCTGTTCCACCCTTGCCCTGTACTTCCTCACAGTGTGGTGATGATGACGATTAATATTTTGTCAAAACTGACAGAAAGGAAAAAACTCCTGCACCCTTCATCTTTAAGTGCATCTACATGAAAAAGTCAATGTTTAGATAATTATTAACCAAATAACCCCATTTCTTTGTATCACACTTTTATGAAGAAGTGTGTGCTTTCTTAATACATCCCTCTTTTATCATTGCTAGATGACTGAGCTATAAAACAGGCTGTTTTGCTTCCTACGGCAAAGCAAAGAAGAAAACAGTTAAATCTTGCCAGTTTGGATGGGTTTTGGTGAAGTCTTTTGAGTAGATGTATGTGTGCAATTGGAACATATATTACAAAAGAAAACGGTACTAGCATACATAATCTTTCTCTTTTTTTCATATTATATTGTGAAATAAGACGTAAACATAGCTGTCAGAGCTGCAGCTCGCATGATTTAAAGCAATGGGAATGTATTTGCTGAGAGAGACAGCGAGACTCAGCTGATGCGTGCATGTATAAAAATTTACTATAGCACAAATGTAAAGGGACTGGTTTCATTAACTGTGCATTCAAAACGTAAAAACTCCCCCCTAAAATGCACTGGCTAGCCAGTTCATTAAAAAGCATACAAAAATGATTATATAGTTGCACAACTCAGGCAAAATCTTAGTACGGAACAATACTGAGAAGAGAGCACTAATGTGCCCATTTGCACAACTAAGTCTGTGAAAAATCAAAAGAATCCAAGAAACTCAGACTGAACTTAAAAAGGACTTAGCCTTTGGTCAGAGACAGAAGTGCAGCATAATCTTGCGCCCTGCACAATGGTAAAGTGAAAGTCAAAGTTGTTGCACTGGGCAGACTCAGATTGCAAACTGACATTTCTCTTGGTCAGACTGTCCTTGTAATCAGAAACGCAGAGGCAGTTGTTTCTTCTGGAATTCAAATGATTAAAGTTGCTGTGTAATATTTAAATCCAATGTTTTACATCACATTACACGAATCATCTTTTTTTTAGGCAGAAAATTCCTCAGTCAGTAAACTATAAAATGTCACTTAGAAAATTTGCTATTCAGATTTTTGTCATTTAATTTATTAATGAAACAAAAAAGATGCAGCAGAACAACTAAGAGAAAAGACAAACACGATACAAAAAAAGATGTGATTAACTGAAAAAGTCTACAGCAATTTCATAATTCCAAATCTCTAAATACCTGTGAATTCATACAGTTGCTACAAATTGACCATAACCAGCATACTCTATCCAAATCAAAATATTTATACCTTTGAATGGAAGACAGATATTTCTAAAGCTGAACTTCTCACAACCGTATTATTATATGGTATCATTTTACTGTAAACACTCAATTATATGTTAGATTCCTAAAGAGATTACTGACATAAGCATAGCTTTTGCAACAGTTATTTTCCAGTTTTAAACATGTATGATTTAATAAGGTCTTGAAGCTTGAAGATCATATAGATTGAAAAACATTTGTAAAAAATATGTAAATACCAGTGTCTGAAAGTCATTTAAAACCATTCAGAGGGGTATTACCTCTGAAATCTGTCTGAATCTGTGTTAATGGGAGTGCCTAAAATACTCTGAGGAAATATTAGCGTGACTATAAAGAGCCACTATACTAACTGTCCTCCAAAACACATGCAATGCAAAAGAATTCATGAAATAAAAGTTCATATTCTACTTGTATGCTATATATTTCAGGCTAAATCTAAGTATTAAATACTTCCTTCTTAATAAAAGCAGGGACATTGTATACCATATAGTGTGCATTCACATTTCTTTTTAAAGATGATACATATGACCTTAAATCAGCAAAGTATTTAAATATCTGTAGCATATTTTAATGTTCAATTTAACAGCTTAAGGTAGACATCTAAAATAGGTACCTTGAACAGTACTGCAGAACTGTATTTATACAAGAACAGTAAGTGAACCTGGTAGCACTAATAGGATAATTTGTCCTCCAGTACGGAACCAGTCAGATCTATATGACGAGCTATCTTGAGCTCTAAGGCACAAGTGGCCATATGCAGGCTCACTATTCTGAATAGTCCTTTCCAACCTTGCTAACTCCGAACTATCAGAAGTATGTCCAGCCATGACCTGGGATACTCATTCATGGCACAGGTCAAGAGTGTCCCAAGCCACTGTGATCGATGTCTAAATAAAACCCACCCAAGGATTTGAGGATTACAGAACTGATGTAAAATATGGGTAGCCTACATTATCTAGACTGTGAGCAAGAGACTGGAAGCAGGCTAGCAGGAATTTAAGGAATTTTTGAACATATATTGGTTGTTTCAGACTGTTAGTGGAACATCTGGGTTTCTTCTGTGCTGAGGACTACAACCTAGATATGCAAATGACCACTAGTCAGCCAGAAGAAGGGCTGAGAGTTTTGTCCCAAAAACATAGATTAGGAGAATGGGTCATCCAGATGGAACATTGTTTGGAAGCAGGAAGTTATTATTGATGAAGATGCATCAAAAGAAACAAAAGTCTACATGGGTATCACTAAACTGAAGCCATCTCAGCTGCAGCATAGAGTTTATCGGAAGTTGCACATAGTTTTAGTCCATTAAAAACAGAAAAGAAAGGATTTAGGGAGAAAAACAGGAAACTGGAGCTGAAATTCAATATTTGATTAAGGAATAGAACAAGAAATCTGAGGCTGGGCTGTGTGCTTCCACTGCGGAGTCTGCACTGAGCACCTATGACACATTGCACCCACTGCAGTTGTATCACAGGGTGTGCAAACAAAGGTGCGGTCGAGGCTCAAGCAGCAGAGTTAGACCAGAACTTCGTCTCTGGATGGAGAGTGGAGTGTTTTGTGATCACAGAACTGATATACCAGACACATTCCTTTAAACTCTTGTTTACATTTCAGAAGCATGTTGGCAGGTATAGCACAGTTGTATGGCTTTGGGAAAACCTCTTCAGTTCTTGATGTTTCTATTTTCCATCTGTAGAGTGGCAGTGATATTGTCTTTCTGTTACCGAAATGCTGGGAAGACAAATCAGCTAATGGATAAATGACTGACTAACTATACTTCGACTGACTATGCAAGCCACAAACACTGGTAAGTTCTCAAGTGCAGTTGAGTATTTGTCTAATTGCATATGTTTACAAGGTAAGACAAATGGGCACATTGTCCACCCTCTCACTCCCCTGTGTGATCATTCTCAAAAGAAGTCCAGGAACATGCCCCAGGACAGCAATCATGGTATATTCCAGCAAATTCCAGATGTGGATGGTTACTTTGCTGCTATAAATGTATCTCAGAAGCTGAAAAGATGAGTGTAATATAAGAACTTCTGAAGGAAAAAGGAGCTCATTATTCTAAGCATACTGCATCAGTTTGGTACCATATAATTGTATTCTCTGTGTCACTAAAAAAAAAGATAAGAAAAGATTTTGTGTTTTCTAATACTGACATCATGGATGCTGTTACCACATGGTGTTGCCATGCCTCAATTCAGTATCTAATTCAGAATGCATCTATTTAGATGTATTCAATTTAGGATACACTAAACATTTGCTTTAATGAAAAAATGAGAAAATTAAACGTTAAACTCTCTGGCAAAGACAACGTGAGTTTGGGAGATGGACAACTGAAGGAAAGATAATTAATCTGAAATGGTGAGTATCTGACACACACAGAGCTTGAATATTTCATTTCACCCTCTGGTACACATGATCTATCTGTATTATATTAATTGACACTTGTGTGCTATGAACACTCCCTGACACCAGGATAAACAGCTGTGAAACTGCCCTTGCCTATGCTAGTAAAATCTCTTAGCTTTCAAAACAGGGTGACTGCAGCATATTGCTTACTGGGAACAGTGCCTAGAACCTTCTAACTCCCATATTATGCCTGGGAATTTTTGGGGAAAGTGCCAGGTATCACAAATCAAAACTCTTCAGGGACTGTTCTAACAACACAGCAAGATAGATGATCATTTTCCAATGCCCGCATACATTTCTGAACACTATTTACTTTAATACACATATAAAAAAATACATACATTAGACATATAAAATATGTAAATATATGTATCCCTCATGTGACCAGAAGTTCTGCTTGGCCAGGAGACCCTGATTTCCCAGAAACTCCCGTGAAAAACTTCAAAAGACGATTTGCTTTACCCACCTTCTCCTATCAGACTGCACTGGGAATTTCCAACAGGGAAGCGGGACACCTGGGAACGGATACCAGGTCAGCCTGTTCTAACTGGGAACTTTTATTTGTAGCAGCATAGTTCATCTGGATGTGGAACTGAGTGACTGGTACAGAATATAACAATAATTTAAATTAATTTGTTTCTGCATTTTAAATACCAAACAAGCAATCACTGTGAATAAATAAAACAGAGAACTGTCAGCAGGGGAGGTGCATGTCAGCTTCTACAAGAATATTGAGACATAAACTATCTGGATTTTGGTTAAAGCATATAATTTCATTTCTGATCTACAATTTCACTAATGTCTTGCAATTCACTTGACAGACTGCTCTTGTCCTCACTTTAAGTAGCACTGCAATGAGAAGCAATGGGAGTAAAAGACTCCCTGCGTATGTAAAAGAGGTGGCTGCCAAGGCAGCTTCATATGTGCGATCCCCTTCCCTTTGAAACGATCTCTTTATTTCTGGATCTAACACACACCATAAGCTTTCAAAAAGGCTGCACAGCCCATCTTCTCAAGTCAGTACCGGGGTGGAATTTCTATTGGGAAAAAGAAGGGATGCAGTGGGAAATTTTAAAAGTCAGTTCACTGCTGATGAGCACCATCTGCCTGGAAGGAAAGCAAAAAGCTGCTGGTTTGATCAAGTTTGTTTTATACCTGCTTTTTGTTGTGTTTTGAAAAGGGAATACACAAACTCTGGACAGCCAATCTTCGGAAAGGACCTTCTAAAATGAAAAAAAAAAATAAATTTTTTAAAATTACAGAAAAAAAATAACTTACTGATAGCATCCTTAATAAGCGTAATCTCTCCTAGTTTGCACTGTGTATACCATAAGCAAGGCAATTATTATCAATTTCATTACTCCTTACAATATCCAGATGAAAGCACTATGACTGCACACATTTCCTCAGCTACGTCTTGTGGTCTCCTGTTCAAGCAGAGACTTAGCCCTGCTCCAAACAGTAGCTGTATTTCCTCTGAATGACAAAGTACTCTGCAGCAACTCGTGTTTAATGGCATTACGTGGAGGACAATCTGTGTGTGATGCTTTTTAGCAAATACCTATCTAATCTAATGCTACCACTTAGTGTAATCACAGACCTGTCTACAGCTGGTATATACTCAACTGACTGAAATCCTGACAAGGACGTGATTGTAGGGTTTTTTTGCAGCCAGGAGCTTGACTATTCACCCAGGTTCTTTTGTAAGTCCAACATGTCCTGGACTCCACACTACCTAGTTTTAAACCAGTCCACTATATATACAAACATACATACTGGGCAATGAATTGCAGTCATGTCCTTGAATGTAATACAGATACAGTCGTCAATAACACCATTGGTGTTTTTCATTCATCCTTTTCAGGAAGGTAGTTAAATATATACCTAAATCAATGCTACATACTGTGTCCAACCCCGTTACCAGGCATCATGCCTTCCATGTTTTCCTTCCTTTCACCTCTGACGGAGTAAAAATTGTTTCAGTCACTGTTAAATCCAGTGGGCTTTGGGGGTTTGGGGTTTCTTTTTTCGGTGGCTAACTATGCCAGCAGTAAGCTGTGAGTCCCTGCTGTGCCACTAGACCCTGCAACTAATCAGCCAGTGAAAATATAGTTAAAAGTGAAGAATGCAGATACCTTCGCTCCATTCAGGAGCTTCTCTCCCTCTGATCTGGAGTCTCTGGGCTGGCAGTACAATATACTACTATTGCATCACCAGACTACAGTGGCAGAAATCTTGGCAGCCAGAAAAAAGGTAATAAAAATTTCAAAGGTACAAGGCTCTTCTTGGAGCTGCAGAAAGTGACAGGGTTGTCAGTGGAATCATAACAGAAGCATCTAAGTAAAAAGAAAACAACATGAATAAAAAAAAAAGTTTGGTTTTTTTTCTGGATATAACTAAAAGTCAAGTTTACAAATACTGTCTATGTATTTTAAGACAAAAAGTCCTTCCCAATGCTCAGGAGGTTGTTGCTATTAAAGGAACTGGCAGAGGAAGGAAAGTAATTTTTTTTTTTTTCTAAGGGCAGAAGAAATACCTCTCACGTTAAACATTTAAGAGCCTGTCAGGACTGAAGAGTAAACATACAAACAGGGATGGCATTCTGTGTCCTGTAGTGTAAATGCCTTCTGAACTGCAAATATCTAGCTGGTCCACAGTCTGCTCTTTAAAAAGTGAGTTATATTTTCATCCTGCAGACAGAAGAGGAATCGGATGCCATACTTGCATGTGTACTGCATTGTATATTTAAAATTCCCCATGTACTGCGCTGAAAAATTACATTAAAATTATATGAATTTCCATCTACCCATGGACTGACATGTCATGATGAATTTTAAATTATGATGATTTTTAAATTTTTAGTTTATTAACTTTAAGTCCAAGACTTGAATATGCTTAAGAAGCATTATTTATCGATTATTAATCTCATATTTTGTATAGAAAAATCTATATTCAAAGCAAACATGAGTCAAGCTTTCCGATACTAATATTGTGTATCATTTTGAAAAGGAAATGACAAGTCACAAACAAAACAAAACCCAATGCTTTCAGTTCTACATATGTATGTACTTTTTATACAATATTTACAAAATAGCCAGATTCAGGAAGGAATCCAAGAGCGAGGGAAAACTCAGTTCTGCTTGGCATGCTTCAATCTGGTCCAAAGTGTCGTTTCAAGCATAAATCTTTTAGTAACTTCACCAACAGTCACATGAGCAAGGCAAGGGTTAGAAGAGAAGTGGCCAGAGGGATCACTACAAAACGCTTCCTAAATCTCCCTTCTGCTGTATGGCTTAAATCAGCAGCACAAGCTTTGCTACAGCTGCCTCTGCCACAGCCAGTGCAGCAAGAGCTCCCCCCTTCGTTTTTGCAAACTTTAACCACTTTGCTCACTTCTGTCTCTTGAAAGAAAGCAGACGGAAAAAAAAAGGCAAAAAGAAGCTACTATGCCCTATCAGAGAGGGGGAAAAAAGCGAAAATCAAAACTGTAGTTATTTATTTCAACAGAAAATATACAACATGTATACTTTGGGATCTTTACAAAACCATACACTTCAAGCGAAGTTGGGATCGCTTAGGGAACAAGATGTTTTGAAGTAGTCAGCCTGGGGAGAAATGACTTTTCATGGCAAATACTTCAGAAAACCTGTCTGATAAGTCAAAATCATTTTTTCATCCCCAGATCAAAACACAGAACCTTCTGAAAACAAACAAACACCTGGCGTTTCTTAAAAGATCTGAGTTTCTCCAAGCTGCTACCATTTCAGCCAACAATCTGACCACTGAGCCTGGGCCTCTTAGGCTAAAGTGTTTTTCACTGAAAGCTAAAGCAGATGTTTAAGGACCTCAAGTATACCCTACGAAAACCAGTAATGCACGTATAATGAAATGCAGTGAAAATGACAAGAAAAAGCAAACAATTGTGGAAAGTCACCTGAGACATCATCTAGTAAAATTTCCTAATTCCTCTCTAAAAATATGACCAAATGCTTGAGTAAGAATAGTAGCTGCAATTTCAGTAACTATTGTAATTAAGGCAGAGACTGTCAATCCAGTTTTTCTGGGCATAAGCTGATGATAATAAGGAAATTTTCTTCTGGTACTATAATACTGCTTGCTTATAGTAACATGCCTTATTCTCAAACTATAGCTGCATGAGTCAGAAAGAAAGTCGAGGTGCATCTTATTTTTCCAAAGCATGCTTTATCTCAGTCTTAAAAATAGTAGAAGGTGTTTATATTATCACATGACTTTAAAGAAAAAAGATATTTTTTAATAAAATTACAATGCATTTGCACATACTACACACTATTTAATGCTTTGCCTTACGTACTGCTGTTTCTGTGAACGCTGCAGGTTACTTCAGTTTCTGACTCATTTAGTTGTAGCTCCACAATGTGGCCAATGTGAGAATATATTGAAGGATTTTCCAGTTGTTGTGTGTATGCATTCCCCAGTTGGGCATCAACAGCTTTGTCCATAGCCTTCTCTCCCGCCAGGAAAGATTACAGGCTAAAGCAATCTACTAATGGGCTTTTTTCCTGTATTAACTTCTGGGACTTCACAATATTAACTTCAGAAGCTTAATGACTTTTTATATTCTGAAAGATGACGGCTTCTTTATAAAATACCATACTGCAATAAAGAAAGTAAATACAATTAATATAGTATTGAGAAAGACAAAAGCTACATCTGCCTAGTAGAAGAGCTTTTAATTTTTTAGGCAAATTCATGGACTGATAAGGAGAGAAACCAGATGTTTTAAACACTGTAAGCACGATTGCTTTTTCCCCTGGAACAATCTGCTAAGCGAGATAAACATATTACTTTGAATTACATGTCATTGTTCATTAAATTCACTTACAAACCATTATTTTCCTATAGTGAGTTATTTCTTTGAGAAGCTTAAAGGTAAATCCATTCAGGTTATTTGTTGCAGTATCTATATATGTGCAGAAGCTTGTTAAATGTAAAGTTGGACCACAGATCTAGATTCTAATATTCCCTGCAGGTGTTTGTTCACTCAATATAAGTACTTACTGAAACGAACTATTAGAATAAATGCATTAGAAGTTCCTTCACTGTTAACTGCAAAAGTGATGAATGTTCTGAAAGTTTAGGAATACAGTTAGTTCCATGCTACCATAGCTGAACTGATTCACCCAAGCAACAAAAATTTAAAACTGGGAAATTACAGTACAGTTAAGGTTGCCAGTCTACATTATTTTATTCCTTGTTAAACCTTTCAGGCATTCATAAATTGACCATTAAAATTTGCTCTGCCCTGAGGCTACTGTGATATATATTAGGCTGACAATCTGTTCTTTATTCACTTTGCTATGTCTAGATAAGAAATATCACACATTATCCTGAGTCTGCTTGCAAAGTCTGACAAGGGTATCAAGTTAAGGATCCAATGACAAATTTTATCCTGTCTTTTCTTACATCAGTTGACAATGTTCTGTAAAATTTTGGTCACCCAGTTTTGATTATCCTCAAGATAACTAAAAGAGTAATGATACTGCATCAGAATA
>Ga0181612_137597_pt1 | contig 11397 bp, 10 predicted proteins | sample HoacroProtozoa21_FD_119630 | JGI IMG/M metagenome (GOLD analysis project Ga0181612, IMG submission 119630) | Hoatzin crop microbial communities from Cojedes, Venezuel. Combined Assembly of Gp0051906, Gp0051904, Gp0051908
GCCTTTCCAATTTCTTTGTCACGCTGAGTGAACACAGCTATTTTTTCCCTTTTTGGGACACCTCTAGAGCCCATAAATCACAATGCTGAGATCTGCTGTGGCCAAGAAAGGAAGGGTTTGAAAAAAGGACGGGGGCTCAGGAAAGATGTAACTCCTGGTAACTTACCCCTAAAATCCACGGTCCAGACACTGCCAAACATGCCAGCCCTTCCAGGGGCTTCCCAGAAGACCTCACCGCAGCCACCTGCATCTCCGAGGATCTTGACTGTCAGTTGGGGTTTTTGGCCATCAGGATGCTGACGGGGAGCCAAGGAATCAGTTTTTCAGACTGCCCTAAAAACTAGCTTGACTCACAAGCTGTGTGTCAAGAACAGGATGACTCACCTTGCAGGGATGGGTTCGGAGAAGGTCCTCAGGGTCACTGGGACTAGAGATGAGACATAAAAGTGGCACTGCTGTGCCACAAGCAAGGCCAAACAGTCCCGGGCAGAGGTGGTAAACCCTCTGGACTCCCCAAGCCCTCTCTGCAGCCCCGTGCCAAGGCAAATAAACCACCTGTGCCATAGCAGCAAAACTGCCTGTGTGGAGGAAGACGCAGCACCGAGCCCAGGGCTACCCCATGGGTCCTGCACAACCCACTCTCACAGGCAGACTGCAGGCAGCCTCAACGAGGGGCACAGCTTCTCTTCAAAGGACTAGGGAGTTGGGGACAAACCTGCTCCTGTGAAGAGCCCTAGAGGAGCTGTGGCAGGTGTGAGGCCCAGGCAGGGCCCCTTGTGCCTCATCACTCAGTGGATGCTCTCTCGTGGGCCCCTGGAAGCATGAAAGCAGCATTACGGGCACCAGTGCCACATTGCTCTAAGAAATCTGGAAGTCTTAACATTATGAAAAACCAGTAAGAGACCAGTCGTGGTATTTGCTAACAAGCCAAGTCATGTGCTGACAAAGGGCTGTCAGGTGTGCTGCACCCAGCGGGTCACGTCCTGCCACTTGCTGCAAGGCTTGGCTGTGCGTCATGTCTCTGGGCTTCCCTCAGCCTGCCGGTCTGTGATGGCTGACCCATGCTCCAGGACTATCACATCCTTACGGACCAAAAGGATGAGCCTTGCTCTGCTGCTCTCTGGTGACTACTCTGGTTGCTTCAGCACCTGTCCCCGCTACAGGCCCTTCTGTCTCGTTCATTATGCGAACTATTTCAAGACCAGGCTCTTTTCTGATCTTATTTTCTCCTTATATTCACTTGATTCTCCACTGGGACAGTCACAAGGAATTAAGAAAATTTGGCAAAATATTTCCAAGCGTGCGTGTGCTCTTCAGGGCTGCTCCTCCCTAGGACCATCTTTCCCCTCTCCTGCAGCTTGGTGCACTACCTGAGTCTCGCGGGGCTCACTGTGAGGAGACATTTCTTGGCAAGGCTGTATCTTCTGTGTGCAAACCATCAAATGTTTTCCTAGTTGTAATAAATCTCACTAGTTACTGTTCTTTTCCATTATTTTGATAGTCATTCAGACTTTTCTCTGATGCATAGCTGGCTCGACTACCAACATCCTTCTTCCGTTCGTCCCCTTGCTTTGCACAAGCTCAAATACGAAAGCTGTAGGTTGGAGACCATCTGTGCAGGGAGCGATAGTCTTATGCCAGGGTTGGCTTCGTTTCCTCTTGTCTGGTCTAGACAGCTTATATAAGAAAGAACTCAACAGCTGCCTGGTCCTGAGTCTTCTCTACCCAGTTGTGACTCTGCCAAGTCGTGCCACTGGACTCTTAATCCTTGTCAGTACGTCTAGTCTGCTGCAGGCAGGCTGAGCTTTGTTGTATTAAAATGCCCTGTCCACACACGAAAAGATTGCTAGTGCACCATTCGGCATTTCATACGTGGTACCAAATTCACTTTGGAGATGGAAGATTAACTTCTCCACTGCAAAGCCAGTATGAACAAGCCCTTATCCCACAGCAAATGCTCCTACCAGCACCTTATGTTGCCTTCCTGCTCTTGAGCTGATATTTTCTATGGCTCAGGGACTCTTCACTCTGTTTCAGAATAAAGGCTCTGGCCAGAATGGCACCATTTCTCTGTCCTTTTTCACCATACCATGGGGACAGAAAAGCAGCTGCTTCCTGTTTGTGGTGCTCTGCAGCCTCTCTGGCTTCATGCCTCTACCACCATTGCCTTCCAAATATCCAGTACTGAGGGCCTTAGTAAGAGGAGAGACTGTTACCTGCAACAAAGACTACAACAGACTCCCTTTAAAGAAGTTACTGGAGGAGACTTTTAAGTAATTTTAAAATTTATCTTACACCCAAAGCAAAGGAGCAAGAAGGGTTTCTCTGGCACTGGGTAGAGGAGCAATGAACCTCACTACAGGAATGCCAGTATCAGATGCCTCACAGCACCCTCCAAGGTCAATGGACTTTTCCTAGGTGTATTTCCAGTTCTACTTGTAAAAACCACTGGGTATTTTGCGTTCATAGTTTTGAATGCTGCAGTTTGCTCTCTCTTGAGGAGTTTTGCTACCTTGACATCCCCTCAGACACCTCTTGAACACCAGCTAGGTTTCACAGCAAAACACACTGTATAACCCAGATAGAAATATGTGACTGACAGCTATCAGCTGCCACTACATAATTTCTTCTCTCTGCTCACTGGTACGATGGCACATGTAGAAACCTTAGAATAACATTTTACAAAAACTCTGATATTCCTCACAAATTGCACCCACATTTGGAGGCCCCTTGCGCTGTGTCTGGTCCCTCAGGGAAGCCGCTCTGCCGGCCATCCGAAATGTGCCTCATTCCTGTCCCTAGTCCAGCAGCTGTGATGCACGACACAAAAACCACCTGTCACAATGTGAAACTTCTCCCAATCCACTCGCAGTGTTTACCTTTCATTCTTACATACGTGCATGTCTTTGCCATCCTGCAAATCGGCAGGTTGCTGTTACAAGCTGCTTTCCCTTCTCCCAATACCTGTTATTTCCTAGCCCCAGGTACACATGGTAAAGTGAACCTAACAGAATAATGAAGGATATCAGCAACATTCACGGAGACCATGCAACGGATCAAAGTCTCCAGGTGATGTTACAAAAACCTTCTTACAGTTCTTAAGACGCTCATGCTATGGACTAGCCTACCCACGCCATGTAAACAGTGGGTACTTCCAGACTGGTCACTTAATAGGCACCACATAACAAATACCACCCTATACTTTGGGTCAAGCTGGAAGCAAAAAAAGTAGGCAGCTAGTCCCATCAAAGTACCAGAAGCAATTAAGGACATCATCACTCCAGGTTCCCTTAAAAACCACACACCATGCCTAGCCTTGTGAAGGACATGACCTCTTAGTGGCAGCAAGGACCTCCAGCTGATCAAAAACTCATTAGCTAAAGCTCAACAGCAGGCTGGTGTGGTGGACTCTCACATGAGTGTGCTTCTCCATGTGGAGCACAGGTTGCACTAACATGCTGCACGCTGTTGCTCCTATCCCTGAATCGTCTGGCCACCAGTCCCTGCATATTTCTCCTTGTTTCAGGGAAGCACTTGCTCAAAAGATGTCCAGCTCCTATAGGTATCAGCACTCCTAAAAGCAAGCTGTCTTTCACTTGTCTGCATGTCTGGGAGCTGGTGGCTTCTCATTGCAACAGCCACAGCCTGGCAGCCTAACCTCAGCTCTGCCACAGGCTCAGGAGACGGGAGAGCAAGGCCAGCCGCCCATGTGCTCCGACTGGATTCCTGCAAAGGTGGGGCCCTCAGCGTCCTCAGCACAGGCTTGTAACCCCTCTCTGCCTGGTGGATCTCTGGACCATGAAACCAACTCACAACAGAGCCCTGGGTGTAGGGTAAGACATTTCTCCACAGCAGGAACCATACGGTGTGCCTGAAACCCTTCCAGCACTATAAAACCGGCAACACCTTTGCCAAACCAGAGGGAAGGCAAGCGCCTCCACAAGATGTTCAGCTTTGGAAAGCTTCAAGGAGGAGCTTGCAGTGACAAGTTCCAGGCATGGCAGAGTCCACACTGCCTGCTCCCCACCACTCCATGGGCTCCTCATGTTGCATGAGCTCTAAGATTGCGTGGCCTCTCTTGCAAGTGCACCTTGTTCCTGGCAAGTGCCCCCTTCCTTGCACAGCCAGCACAGCTGGGATAGGGAGGCTCGGCTTTTGCCTGCCAATTGTCCCATCCTCTTCGCATGTGCACTCTTCCCATCTTCCTCACTCTCAGTGGAAAAGTCTGTCAGATGAAAAGCTATTTTTCAGGATTAACCAAGGATAAATTGTCTTTTCTCCCCCTTGCTTTGACAGTGGCTGTATTAAGGCCTCAGTCACTTGTAAACAGATGGCAGAGTGGGGGGAAGTCCTCGTCATGTCCAGAGCTTGAACTGCATAATCACTAAAGAATCAAATCTCTGCGAGCGGGGGAAGTAAGTACTGTCTTAGAGCAAAATATTTAGATTCTGTGGAATATTGGCCAATTACAATATTTTTCTTGAAATAAAACATTTCTATGAACACTAAAATAAATATTTGAGAATGCAATATACCAAAGCCCTGAGTCATTCCTGATGCAAAAGTTTTCCCTCATTTTTCAGGCAGCTTCCCCATGTAGGGTTTGGAGTCCGGATGGCTTCTGGTGGCACTGAGGTACACTGACAGGTTTGGTGACACACGTCCCTGCTGGCTGGAAATGGTGAAGCTCCTCCTGGCAAGGGTCACCTCCCAGTTTGAGCCAAATGCCTGGGCGTGCTGCAGAGTCTGTGGTGGGGTCTGCAAGGAGATGTACTGCTTCGAATTTAGAAACACACTTCCAGCAGCAGCTTGGGGAAGGGCCTGTGGGCAGCTCTCCCCAGGAGGTGGGAGGAGAGGGCACTTTGAGATATTCCTCCTTCTTCCAGTCCTTTTGTATGAAGGACTCTGCAGACGGATGTGGACACAAATGAGATTCCTTAGAAGGTCTCTTCTGAGATTCAGGTGAACGGAGATGTTAATTTGAGCCACGCTTACTGCAGACATTTTCACGGAACTTGTTCAGTGACGCTGGGGGCAGCATCCCATCCCCCTGTCTGCAGAAGCAAGTCAAACCCACCTGTACAACCACAGTAGATTTACAGTCCTGCTCCCAGCTGCATCTGATCTGATGCCCACCCCAGCTCTGAACAGCCCCAGCCACATGCTCTGCTCTGCCCTCTATTTTACCGTCATTTCCCCCTGCCATATGAACAATGCACTCCAGTTCTTTCCTCCTCCCATCTGCCCCCCTGCAGGCTCAAGATTTTCTGATTTTGCACCCTCTTGCAGTACAGCCCTGCTGAGTGATCCCAGACAGGCGGTACTGCCCGTAGGCACTCTCCATCCAGGGCAGGTCTGACACTACCTCTCATCCCTTTGTCTGGTTGTTTCTTGCTATTTGCTTAGCCCAGGTGAGGGCTGGTCCACCTTTAGCCTCTACACTCTCTGCAGCACCTGGCAGTCACCTCTTCATTTAACCTCAGGCCAGGGCCAGCCATCTGCCTGCAGCTTTGCACTAATGTCACTAATGCTGGTATTTGCCTACATTTCAACTGTCGCCATGGCTGCTGTAGCATCTAACTTGACTTTCAGCACAGGCTGAGGAGTCTCTTTTCACTGGCTTTCACATGCTCACTATCCAGCATGCCTGTAGGAAAGATGCCACTATCACACTCCTTGTGAGCCTACAGATACTTTGCTCTTTCTTTTCAGGTCAAGTTAGGTAGTGAGGAGAGAGAGAAATAGTTTGGGAGAAGAACACAGGCAAAGCCACCTTCACAGAGCAACAGTCTTTGTCTTTTAAAAATACTTAGGCTCATGTGAGAAAAGAACATGTACTATTCAGAACATTAGTGCAGGACAAAGCCAGAGCCCATGAAGAAGGGGAGCTCAGGATGTACTGAACAAGCATGGTGACATCTCCATACAGCCTCCAAACTGGACACTGATGGGATTACCAGATGCTGAGGACTGGTCAAGCCATCACATGAGATGATCCACCTGTGCTGATAAAACCTCTCCCGAGTTGCTTTCTATTAATGAAAATAACCATGTCTGGATGAAAGATCTCAGCAACAAGAACAAATAACTTCAGGCTGAAGTTGCTGAAAAACATGCCATTGCCCTGCAGCTTCTTTTTCTTTTTTTTTTTTTTTTTCCTCCTGAGAACCTCCATGCTTTCTGACAGTCCCCGCTCAGGCTAGGGACAGTCTCTGGAGCTGTGTACTGACACAGTGCTGACTAACAGCTTTTTGCTACAGTCTGCTGCTACAGTACTTTTGTTCCGCACACCATCTCTCGCCTTCATGTTTGCAATTGTCAGACTGACCAGGATCCTGCAAACCATCACATGCCAGAGGACATGCTATGCACTTGTAAAGTTCCTCTCATTCTCTCCCACCAAGGCAGTCAAGCCTGTCTTCTTTGACATCAACTTCACGTAACACAGAAGGGCAGTCAGGGGTTCTGCTTGTACCTTGTACTTGTCTACACCAAAACTTAGAGGAGATGAATGCATTCAGAGATGACAAAAGACATTCAACACATGACAGAACTGACAGCACACACTAGAAGAGCAGTTATCTATTGTCAGTCATCACTGAGAGACATTTTAATGGGAAGAACCTGTAGAGCCTTGCTCCTTTCCCTAGCACTCCCCAAGCTTGTTCTGTACCAGATGTGGTCATATATCTCTTCATTCGTATCACAGCTCAATCTACTCAGATGCTACTTCTAAGAGGCACCCACACACGAGATTTCCAGAAGCTTCTCACTAGAAGATCATGTTTTTGGTTGCTTGCAAGTTTGCCAAACTGAAATTGCTTGAGCTGCCCATGTTAGGCACATCCATCAGGCTGGTTTAAAGACACTGTGAACTAGAACAAAACCCCACAGGTAACATAGTCCACACACTTCAAATAATGAGACAGGGAAAATTATTTACTCATGAAAATAAATTAACTCTGCTAATTAGTGACCTTGTTCAGAAGCCTACGCACTTTCTCATGTTCGTAAAGGTCACTAAAAATGTCATGCAATCACAGCTTAGAAAGAAGCAAGTTTCCAGGCTTGGGTCCTTTTCAGCATCCCTGCAGAAAACCATCCAACCTAGGCCAACCTAGGCTAGGTAAATCTCTGACAAATGATCGGTTCATGCCATTCATAACTCTTCGAAGTTTGTCAGCTGAATTCTTTCAGGATGCCACTATCACTCCTCTTCTACTAGCTTCTCATGTGCTCTTCTGCACAAAAACACAAAGTATTTTCTGTCTTAGGCCCAAGGTGGTGAAGTAATGCTATACTGTCATTTTAAATTTTTTTCCTGTCTGTTAATTCCATTCTTTGCTTAGTTCATCAATCAAAGCCGGACTCAGGACAGGGGGAGCCTGACTGGTAGTGGGGGATCCTCAGCATCCACCATCCTGCTGACAATTTCTTGGTTCTCACTTCAAGATGTCTCCCTGCACTCATCTATTCTTACCCTTTCCATTCTCCTGCATACTCATTTGCAAAGTCACTTCTGACAGCCAGCGTACCACTGAGAACGGTACCTAGGCTGAAATAATGAATTCAAATCCATGGTGGGACTTTCCCTGGAGACAAAGAAGTGAGAGGCTGACACATGGTACTACAGAAAAGGTCTCTGAACTTATATGCCAGTGCCTCCCATGCATGTTTAGGTACTCGCATTTGAATATCTTGGTCTGCATGTCTTGGAAGGACTGACTCACTGACTGCTCATTAAATGACTGTTCAGGAGAGAAAAAAGGCAGGATTTAGGTCTCACATCAAAAAAGATACTTCCACGAAGAAAGGTCTCACTTCATGACTCCTTTGCATTTAGTCAGCAAATTGCTCAGCTACTTGAATGAATGATGGAGAGGCTGGACAGATATGACTATAAACACAAGATACGGGTCACATAAGGCAGAACTCCGTACTGCAAAAAGTCAAGGGGAAAACACTTCCTTCTTCTCAATTCTTGACTTCATAGCTTATATTATTGTATCGTGTCGACCCCAAGATTCAACTCATGTCCAAGAAAATGCAGAATATTTTGATGAATAATGCAGCTCTTCTCTGCGAGACAGGCACACTCCATTTAAGGAAGAATACCTTCTGGCTGTTTTGATGGAGTAGCATATTTCACGGCAGGAAGTTTCCATTCTGTACAGAGAGATAATGAGAGTGAATCACACAGCAGAGCCAGTGCGTAGCACAACACGAAGGAATGAACCAGAAAGCTGCAAGCCAACATGATGATTTCTCAGTCCATTAAGGGAAGGTACTTTGAAATTCCTTCTATACATTTGGGTCAATGGAAAAGAGATCCATGCCACTTAGGTTACCAGAGCCTGTAACTGCACCCAAACTTAAGAGAAGTATCTCGAAAGTGAATGCTCAGTAGGAAAATAGCACAGATCTAGAACTTAGAAACTTCTGTCACAACATATACAGAGGACCTTGTACCCAGAGAGTGTTGGCTGCTATGTTTTCCTTCCAGAAAAAGAAAGGAAAAAGGAATGATCAGTAAGCCCCTCTGGATTACTGGTGATAGACTTATTTTCAGGAAATACAAAATAAAGCCACTAACAGCTAACTCGGGAAACCTCATAGGACTGTGGAAAAGATGCTTTGCTACACTCATGGTACTTGTCTGGTACTTACCACTATGGCGACTCACTCCTTAAGTACTGGCTTGGAATTTTAGTTTCTTAAAAATTAGGGGACACAAAGAATAATTGCTGATTCAAGGCCCACACAGGTGTTAGAAGCAGTTATCCCCAACTTTCAGAACAAGCGCCACATAAATAAACTGTTCAACAACCTTAGACTATGGCCCAGACTCCAGTGGAAAAAGGCTCAGCAAAATACCATGCCAGACTAAGGACCCAGCAAACACTACAAAGGACTGCATGGGAACCCTCCCTCCTCAACCTAGAAACACAAAATTTGATCAGTCTGGAATCAAAAGACTAGTTTTACAAGGAGATTTGGGCATTATTTCAGAGCAAGAAAGTCAGCCACAGGTACAGTAGAGAAGAGTAGTGCAGTTTGCCTCAAGCTCCACATGTACAGACTAGACAACCCATCAGTCCACAGGTCATTTATCAGGAAAGTTACAGCACCAGAGCAAACTGCTGCTTTCTACTGCAACAAGAGCCCCTCAAGGGTGAGATGGTATTGCCTGCAACACTTTAGAAGCCAGACTTGTTCTGCCCATTCACTTACGACGGCTGCAGAGACCCTGGTGCTGAACAGGAACTCAGGGAAACGGTGCTGGTAGCAGACAGAAAAAAAAACCCAAAACGGAAGCTCCCTGTCATAACCAGTATAACAGAGAGATCTAAAACTATTTAAACAAAGTTTGGAGAGTGAGTTTCCAAGACAGAACAGTTGTCCCAAAGGGAGACAAATGTGAATTTGCATTGGGAAGACTTGCATCTCAAAACCACTGAGGAACTCCGCAGTTTGCAGCAGCAGCGCACAAGCAAAAAGAGCGTATCATCTCTCCATCCACTAACAGACAGCTTCCCACCAAAGAATAGCTCTACTGTGGCCAAAGTAGAGCTGTGGTGTGATCCAAATGCTGTTTTGCAAAAGGTAAAATCATTTCACTACTCCTTGGGATAATGTCTAGCAGCTCACAGGGCCAGTAAGCAATGATAAAATCCTTTCAAGACTGGGGCAAGAGAGACCAGAGTGTAGAAGTCAGAAAGATGTCTGAAATTTAGTTCAGAACGGCTACTGGAAGCATAAGAATTAAATTTTCATTTCACTTTTGTCAAAGAAAATGCAAAAGATGTAGAACTCAACACCACCCAATGGTGGGATGGAAAAGAGTTATTTCCTGCCTGGGACTGGCCAAATAAAATGGAACTGTAATGTAGTGGTCTTCTCCCAAAGGCCAGATGGAAAGGACTGGCATTCAGCCAGCCAGTCCTAGGAGCAGATCAGATTCCACATGAGCTGCAGGATGGTGTCCAACTGCTTTGTTCCAGAGCGCTGCAGTACTCTGCTGATGTTGTCAACCGTTCCAATGACGGGAAAGGAACATTGGTTCCTCCCCGAACGCAAGATGATGAGACAAAGTTCCTGTTAGGAAAAGGGGAGACAGCCACAGTACCAAAGAGGGCAAGGCTGATGAGAAGCACAGTTCAGGTTCATGTTCCTTAGGAACATGCATCTGAGTAGTTACTTTGCCCTTACACTGATGGGATTTATATTGCCTTTGAACATCTGCTTCTGATATTGACTGCAATATGACAAAATAAATCATGCTATAGCCTTTCCAAGGGTCAAACAGATATTCCATCACAAACTTAATGACACCTAAAGACAGTTGTTGCCAGTAGTTTTCCTAATTCTTTCATGTAGCTTTGATGTTCTGCTGCTCATAGCTTTTCAGAGATAAGGCCTAGAAAAGTCACTGCACACTTGTATGCAGTGACTTTTTGATGACTACACATGTACATACAGAGCAATCCCCGTCAGCAGGAATGACATGACTTGCTGGCTTGAAGGAATCTTTAGGCCGGAACAGGTCAAACTGAGGATGAACAGAACTACATGCTGTGCTGGGAAGTTCTCAGGTCAAAGCTGCAGACTTGTCAGCTCTGGTTTGCATACCACTGGGGAGCCATTTCACACAAACGCAGAGACCAGAAGGTACTGCAAACAAAATGGGAGGCAAGCAACTCAAATATGAAGCTCAGATTCTAGCCATTCACCAATCATGATTAATAGATCATTACATTTAACTTTTCACCACATAGCTCGGATACATTACATCAGCTTCTGTACAGACTGAATTCCTTCAGATTTTGTATCTTTAGTTCAGATTCCTACTATCTGAGACACAGGAAATGCAGCCATCCTGTTTTAAAGTCCATTTCAGAAGGAAAATTTGGAATGTTTTTCCACCAGACAACTTAAGTGTCCAGCAAAGTATTTCTGGCCTTCAGGATTCCTGGGTCCAGCCTGTGGTTTAGAGAGGGACAAGGCGTGCACAGGATACAAGGAGCACAGCCCCACTTTGCTCAATCCGTTTGGATTTCAAGATGAATCAAAGGCACAGGATTGAAGCAAGAATGTTTTATACCCTCTCTCTTAATATAATCTCTCTTTAATAAGTACAGGCACATTCAGCCACGTCTCCTTAATGACTTTCCAGAGCCTTCACCAACTGTATGTGCTGCCAGCTACAGGAACCAGAGCGCCACTGAAGTCCACACGCTCTCCGGCAGGCCAGAGGCCGACAGTCTCCGGACGGATTTCAGCGGCGGGGCCTCTACCCCCCACTGCGCCCCTCCGCTCGAGGGGGGGGGCCCCGACACGGGGCGCCGAGTCCCCGCGCCCCCGCCCGCCGACGGACCGCACCGTCACTCCAGCCGCGCC
>Ga0181612_140307_pt1 | contig 11397 bp, 7 predicted proteins | sample HoacroProtozoa21_FD_119630 | JGI IMG/M metagenome (GOLD analysis project Ga0181612, IMG submission 119630) | Hoatzin crop microbial communities from Cojedes, Venezuel. Combined Assembly of Gp0051906, Gp0051904, Gp0051908
CCGACTTTTTTCAAACCCCAGAAACAGGATTTAACCCCCCCCAAATTGTATTCCAAAAAAAAAAAAAAGCACACATTACATAGCCAACATTATCTTCATCATTTTGCACAGCTATTTAGAAGACAACCAGCCTTAAACTATTGTCTATGCACAGTACAAGCCTTTCCTGAAGAAAGAAATCTCCTTTATTCTTCTTTCACTGCTTTCCATCCACTGATTTCCTCTGGCAGAAAGTTAAAAATCCATCCTCACAGCCTTTGAAGCCACAGAAGTCTGGAAATCTAGCTGCAACTAAGTCAGTCCTATTTCCCCATCAGTCTTTTTCTTAAAGAAGTAAAGATAATTTCACAGAAAATGCAATGCTATGAAGTCTTAGGTTGGTTTGGACAGACTCAAATCCCTCTGGCTCCTCTTTCAAAATCAGTGGAGGAGAGAGCTCATGGAGTGGCTTCCAAGGGTAACACAAGTTGCCAAATGCAACCAGGCAATTCTCTCTCAAACCCAGCTTTGCTAGGTTAATTGTGAGCCGGTGGTACAACATGACAAACCTCTCCTCTGCCATGGCTGAAGTGGCATGGAGAGGGTGGGTGAGATGGAGCAGTCAGTTCCTGGCACAACACAAGACTAAGTCAACTTGCTGGTGCAGTACAAGACTCCTGCCCTGACAGGGTATTCTCCATGTTTATCTAGACATATATCTTCAGCCCTCAGTGTTGTAAACCTAGATCTTCTCCAACACAAACTTTTTAAATAGGTAGGGGGAGAGTGAATACATTTTCTAGACTTTAGTGAGAAAGCCGGATGAGAAGGAACAACATTTACAATGCTAAGGATTAAAAATAGCTTACTGTGGAGAAAGTGAGCTGTGGGTCTGCTGCAGATTTCTGGCATATCAAACTGTACTAAAGCTCTAACCTTAAATATTTATAACTATATTTACCAGAGTTCATGTTAGACTTGGTTGGGACAGAGTTTGCATTAAGGCATTGAGGTCCTTTAACAAAGTACGAATGTGCACAGCGCTGAAGTCAGTCTGGGCTCAATAAATGATGAGCAAGGAGGGGGATGAGAGCTGAATGAAGGGAGCTGAAAGATCGGCAAAGCACTAGCAAGTCCACAACAGAAGCAGCTCTGCTAACAAGAGTCTAAGGATCAAGTATGACTAATATCAAACTTGAAGGGGAAAAGCTAATGGATGTAAACATAGAGAAGCACAAGTATTTGTCACTCCAGACTGAGGGAGAGATACGTACAATGAACGGGTATATTTAAGATCATGTTTGTACATTCTTACCACCTCTGTGCTTTGGCCAGTATAAGTAGAAGACCTGGAGAGGACGCCCTCCACGTGTTCACAGTTCAGGAGGATGCAGCACTAGTAATGGAAGGACACAGCTTGCCTTCCAAAGGACAGCCCAAGTAGGGGTGCCATTTCCCAAGTAAGAGGCGACATTTCCTCATTGCAGAAATAACAGACTTTTTGGAAAATGCTAAACATTGCAGGCACTGCATAGTCATTGTCCTGGCACAACGGAAAGGTGGTTCTCCCAGTACAGGTTGCTTATCTTGAGCATGTCCAGAAACGTGTCCAGTTGTTCACACTTATTCAAAGTCACAGTAGCACCTTCTCGGACGTCAGAGTGGGAAAATCCTAGTGTGCTCAACAAATTCAAAACCAAGTGTTTTGATTGACAGAATGGGCTTAAACCAGAGACTTCCAGAGATAAAAGCAGAAGGTAAAGAATCAAGTGGTTGTTCACCAGCAGACTGCAGAGCAGTCTGATAACTGTGCGGGATTTTCCTGATACGCACAGGCAGGTTTTGAGGGGCATATGGACTAAGGGAATTGTTACTCCTTAGAACTACTCCTTAAAAGTCCTCTGCACTGCCAAGTGGAGAGGCTGTTGGAAGAACAGCTGTGATGGGTATGGGGAGTGTGCCACAGCCCATCACAGCTACATTTTCCATCTTCATTTGCTGCCCTAAGCATTTGTGCAGATTCGCTAAATAGTACACAGATATAGTATTCTATGTCGAAGCAGACAACCTCTTTGCAAAATGCACTTGGGTTATAAAGGCTTCGTCTGTAGTAATGGACGAATGAAAGGAAAGAGAATAATGTGGGTTTAATTTTTTTCTTTTTCAAGATTGAAATTTTCTTAATATTAAGATTTTTTTTTTTTAAATTTATCCAATATCAGTATTTGGAAACTGTCAACAGGATCCATGTATTATTATTAAAAGAAAATTCAAATTAAAACCAAATTTAAAAGAGAAGCAAGGTGTAATAAAGATCCAGTGGATCTTTTTCATCTCTTGTTTCTAGAATCCAAGACTTGAAAACCTTCAATTCAGCAAAAAGGACTTAAGGATATTGCTCCTGGATTCAGAAACTTCAAAAGAGAGATGCAAAGAAACATCAAAGGCAGGTGTGTGCACACATGCGTCTGCCACCTGTGTGCCTGTGCGTGTCTCTCCTTGTTCTCAGGGGCACAGCCGCAGACTGGCCCCCTGCCTCGACTCCGTAACGAGTCACTGTTCCCTTTGAGCTCGCTTTTCTTCAGCCTTGGCAAAACGATCAAGTCATTGAGATTGGGGCTTCAGCCACCCACAGCTGTAAACCTGAGATACTCTCTTGGGATACTCTTGACCTAGGCTGCTGTGCTACTTTCCCTGAGCCTTCCCTTTTATGATCACTTACTATTTCAGCTTTTTAACAAATAACTGGTCATAAAGGAATGCTAAAGTTGTTGATAAAAAGTCCACCAACATTCCTGTCCTTTACATGTGTAAAATAACTAGCATTTCAGAACCATTTCACACCTGGACAAACACAAATAGTCATGAAGCTCCATAGGAAACTAAAAAGAGAGGCCAGTTCTAGGCAAAAAAGATGGTTCTTATGCTATCTTGGTATGGGAAAGCCAGATCTGCATCCCTGATCGACTGTGGCAGTACCGGATCTGAATTGCATCTCCCATATCTCAGGTAGGTACTAACTACTTGATACGCGATATCCCCGAACGCTAGAATGGGAAATTTTCCAGGTGATGGTATGCTTACGTAAATACAGCCTCAGCTTTAAATAAATTAACAACTTCCAACCAAAATAAAACAAAATAAAATACAATAAAAGTCACCAACTAACTCAAGTGTTCCCAGCCAGCTCTTCCAACAAAAAAATGTATGATTGCCCAGGCACTAGTAATGATGGTGTGAAAACTCCTGTTGGTAACAACTAAAAAAGGCCTGTCTGAGCAGAAGCTGCTGGTAGATCTGTTAGTGGCTGCCCGTGGCCTTATCACTGAGATACGCCTGCTCCCGACCTTCAGTTCTTTTGGTTGTGATTAATGAATAGCCATTCACCAGGTAAACTTCACTTCAGCTGAGATTCTTTTGACAGCTATTAAATCCCACGTGTTTTTTTTTTTTATTTTACCACTCATTTGTTACAGTGCTTTGCACACAGAACTGGAGTGGCAGCTATGAATTCAGCAATCATCAAGTCTTTGATCAAGCATTGATCAAGGTGAGTATTTTCATTCAGGCATTCTTAAGACTCTTGTCAGTGCACTGCTGCTTCCTTGCAGACTCCCAATAATCTCCGCGCGATTTCTTTTGAATGAGATAAAAATAGTCTTTATTGATAAAGACTACTGAAAACAAAACAGTAGATTTTGCCTAGAGAATTAGGTCAGTCTAATAGTGGAAAGTGCAGTCAGGTTTATAATACCAACATGGAGGCTACTCTACACCAACCTGACAGAGCCGTTAAGCATCAGAGAACAAGAATGGACTGAGCAACGAGGGAGAGGCTGGAAGGGAGAAGTGGACAGAGGAAGCAGGAAGCATTCTCAGCTTTAAACACTAGGCAAAGAAATTTAGAGCAGAAAACCCAAAGGAAAAGATTCAAATGGTTTCCATTAGCTGAGACAGTCTACCAGCCCCAATATATCTATCCTGTAGTAGGAGCAAGGACCCTTTAAGTAGACAAGTGGAAAGAATGAAGATGACATTGAGCTCTGCATAAAGAGCTCAATGGGGGCCCACAATTAGAAATTCAGAGCTACGCCGTGTGCTACCATTTAGATCTGAAGTTCTAGTTGGATCATGTTCGAAGAAAAGGTCAACCCCAAAGTCACATCTGGCTTTAGAGCCAAAGAAACCCCAAGAGTGGCTGTGCCGAGTCCCAACACTAAAGTCAATGTTAGGAATGCAAATAAGAAGAGTGCTCCTAAAAGGCATATTTGGAGAATGGCCAAAGCAAAAGAGTCTGATTCCCTCCAGCCCGCCACGATATAAATCAGTCATGCTGCTGAAAAACGGCAGTACCAGCGGGACATGGGCCCAGCTTGCATGACAGTGGGAACGTGCAGGATACTCTCAGTTATGCTCACATACCTCCTAGCAGCCCTGGAGTTTGCAGGTTAAAGGACAAAAATGATTACTAGCAGCAGTGGAAAGAATTTCACAGAAATTAGTGCAGTAAAAGCTCTCTGTGCCTGCCCTGAATTTCTCCCTGAACACAAGAACTTCGAGACTAATTTCGCCATGGCTCATGGGATGAATGTTGTCTCTTTTTTTTCTGCATAGAAATCATCTGGAAATGGTGGGTTGCTAGTTTAGTTTTATGAGCTACTAAAACTATTCTTTGAATAATAATTGGCCTGAAGTTCGTCTGTTGAACGAGTACAATATTCAGCATGCAGCTCAGGGCAACAGCACATCGGCTCTGGAAGGGGAGGGCTTGGGGGGAATTACTCCCTCCAGAGTCGCAGCCACACCACATGTGGCAAACCAAGTTGAAAATAGCCGCAGACGGAGAGGAGATATGTCATTTGGAAATTACTTGTGCGCTGTTTGAAGCAGCCGTTAACCGTGCAGCAAACAGACTCTGCAAATAGAATTGCTGTGTGCAACACAACCTGGGACTAATGTAACCTCCTGTTTCCGATTACCTGGACAAGCTCTGAAGCCTGCCATCCACAGAAACTAATACCAAGGACTAGGGAACGGTGGAAGTTTTATGGAAGACGGGGCGACAGAAGCCAGTTCAGATGATTAAAATTAAATCTCCGAAAGGAATTGATTGTCTCTCCTTGATGCAGAGCACTAACTCTAATAAGATCTTTCATCAAAAGGAGGCCTCAGCAAGCCTGGCACTGGAAGAGAAAGTAATACTCTGAATTTTTAACCATGAGAGTGTGAATTTACATAAAAGTGGATATGCATTTGCCTAGCTTTTGGGCAGCAACCAAAAAGAAGGTAAAAAGAAATCTCAGCTGATAATGCATCTTATTGAAATGGTTCCACATGAGAAGTTAAACCAGACAAAAACAATGACGAGATACAATGAGTCTGTTTTGCTTTGGTTTCCTTCTAAATTAGCCATTCGGTTCCATTAAAAGTGGAAATTTCAGCCTACATGGGACAAATACTTTCGCTGCCAACCAAGAGAGAAGCTCAGTTCAGCCAAGTATATATTCCTTTCAAGGACATACTCCTTTAAAATGGTAGGACTGGCTAAAGGGCTCAGCTATGGCATGCTCCTTGTCCCGCTCTGTGAGGCAGTCACTCTGTCTTTCTCCCTTACAGACATAACAATATTTCCTTGTGCTTTAATTCTCATACCTCTCCCAAGGCTCGCAGCACTGGACTTGGGCTCTCTGGGTAGGCAGGATATTGGCAACTCGGTCCACTGACAGCAAGGTGAATGCCCGTAGGAGCTGGTGTATTACTGGTGGTACTGCCTTTTACATTTGCTGCAATAAGAGTAGCTCTGTCAAGCTAGCCTGCCCTGGACTTTTCTCACAAGTTGCTGCTCTGAAAGGTTTTGCTTAGGGCCAAATGAAATAATTTGTGTCAAGTGAAATGATGTTTTCCATCTGTTTTTTCCCCTCCTATATGAAAAAGGAGAGCAACCAAATAACAGGCAAACTAACCAACACAAAGAGAATTTGGTTCAATGCAAGATGATTTTTCTATCTCCAAATGTTTCCACAGCCTTAACCCTAACCAGAAGAGTTCATTAAGGAACTGGTGGCAGTTTGCACACTGTATAGGCGTTAACTTAAACTACACACATTTTAATTTGAGCAATTATGTTCTCTGGGCCTAATTCCCACAAGTTTAATCTGGATATTTTCTGCCATCACTTGTTGTACCCAACAGTTGTAAAATGTTACCACGCACTATTAAACAGCTGCTGCTTTCCACAGGTGGCTGCCTCTCAGAATGAGGTGAGGATGTCTCCGGCACTGCACAGAGGAGTTGTGAGGTTTAATTCATTCGTGTTTGCGTGCAGCTCAGAAAGCTTCATTTAAAAACTGCCATATTCTTTGCAGGTTACATTTCCCAGTAGAGAAGAGTGCAAAGTAAAATGGCATCTTTCACGGACAGACGGCGGACACACCTGCAGCTAGACTGATCATAAAGGGATACTCCCACATGGTAATGCACCAGTAAGCCCTGCAACACTGCATATCGTGCATACACATTTTTCATTACATACTACACAGAATATACATAAATTTCAATACAAACATGCATCGTGAATTCAGCACTGTAGTCCAATAGTTTTGACCCACATGCACCACATCAGCTTCAGTAGGATTATTAGCACAAGAAAAAAATGCCATATTGGACACCTCTGAAGATTTTATCTACAGTAAATATGAAAAAAGAGCTATGTGGAGAACTCAGTCAGGTCTTGGGCATGTCTTTTGCTTCTCTGTTGTTCAATACCACTACAACCACAAACATTTTACAGGGATACAGTGAAACTTGTTTGATGTAACTGTGGTATTGAATCAACAAGCCCATATCCTGACCTGGATTTTCTGCTGTGTTGTAAGCTGAGTATACATGAGTCCTCCTCCTTGGTGTAACTATTCAGCCACACCACTTATTCCCCCTTACTTCAAAGACTAAGGCAGAGAAGATCCAGTTCCATTGGTCCAGCCTTTGCTCACAAACCAGAGCTATTTCTCACCAAGTCACTTCAGTGCTGGTGTCCATCCTCATCCTTAGAGCACGTAAGACAACAAAGCAACTTTACCCCAGTCTTCCTCTGTGATATGACTGAAGGATGAGGAGGACAAGCCTCGGGATCTTGGGAAGGAGGGAGAAAAGCAAGCAGTGAGAAGCAGGGAAAGGCAGGCAGGTCTCCCCTAATTATTCCTAGACCCTGAAAACAGACTTTATGCAAAAAAAGTACCCTGTATCACCACAATATGTAACTGATCTCAAAGCTTCTTACAAGGGTCCTTTCAGAAGGGCTCAAAGAGTATGAGCTGTTTACAGGAGAGTTAGTTTCCAGGGAGCTATTACAAAAGTGGATCCACTGCCACCATCCAGGGGAGTTCCCTTTTTGTCTGGATAGCATTCGCTAATTAGAAAGCTACATGGATGCAGAACTCTGCAGTTAAGTCTCTCTGTTTGGGCCCCTCGAGCACCCAGGGCTGAACCCCTGTGCCCTAGCTATCAACTTCAGCTGTGCTGTCAGACTGCTCTCAACAATTTGCATCCCTGGGACGTTAAAACTTCACGTTACGTTCTTGTTCTTTCGCCCCATGTAGCCCTGTTGACTTGTGGAAAATTCTGTACTGTTCATTGACACTCTTGTAATTCAGGCCACAGATTATAGCCTGGCACCTGCCTGCTTTTCCTGTCCCGGGAAAGAAATGTAGCTACTTCACTGTTAGTTTGAGTAACAACAGAAATTAATTAGAAAACTGATTTGTATGTAGACTTGCTGTAAAACCAGCAGAGAAGTACATCATAGTCTCCCCAGAGGGCAAGCAGTAGTCAAAGGCTCAGCAAGGCAAGAGGAAAGCAAGCAGGAGGAAGAGAAGTTTGGAAAAGGACAAAAGAAGTGTGAAAATGTCGTATATGGCTCACAAAGAGACAGCTCACCAGCTGTGAGCAGAGGTTTGGAGGCAAAGGCAAGGCTTTGGGAAAGGAAGGCTGTGAGAAGGGTTTGAGCCTAAAACTGCAATATGAGGAAAAACATTTCTGGTTAAGCGACTGGACAAGTGAACTTGTCCATCTAACAGCAGAGCCTACCTTTACACTACAGTGTCTGTGCTAAGGTTATTTTCAGCCTGGAGGGCAACAGACCTTGACCTTAGAAACAAGTTGTTTTGTTTTGCCTTTTTTTAAGGAGTGGGAGCAGAGGAGGCTGGGTTTTTTTCTTTTTTTTTAACATTTTCAACAGCAACCACAACCAGAGCGGCGGAGCACTGAGGAAGCAGAGCACACAGTGTAAGCTGGAGTATGTCAGAGCCTCTGACCTTCCCCAGAACTGCTCTGATACACCACTCCAGCTCTGCCTGGCGTATTCGCTCTTTGGTGCTATGGAGACAGACCTTCCAGTCCAACTAATTAGCATGGCTGCACCTGTAATAAGCCATGCTGAAGAAGACATACAATACTGACAGCACATAGCTGCCTGCTGCAGGAGCAACCAAATGAAGAAAAGAAGCAACCGCACTCCTTCAGCAGAGAGGGATGATGCTGCACAAGAGTTGCCTGCACGTACCCCCCCCCCCTACCCCTGAGCAAGTGGGGCATTTGCACACCCCAGTCCAAGGGGAAGCCCACAGGAGAGGCTGGGTTACCTCCTCCTGCTTCACGGTCCCTTCTTGGACTTGGGTGGGAGGCCACAATCCAACTGCAGAACAGCAGCATGGAGCTCTGACTCCCCGGACTCACGCAGGCACTCTTCAGTGCTTGCCCTCTTGTTGCTGGTACAGAAGCAGCCCACTATGAGCACAGGTCTACACATCCTGCTGCATCCCAACAACAGAAGGGCATCATTTCAATCTACCTATGATCAGTAGGAGGTGGGGCTAGATAACCTCCTGGGGTCCTCTCCAACCTGAATTATCCTACGACCCCACTCAATAGGTTGAGGGTATGGCTTTGGAGGTGGGTACACATCGGCCCTTCAACAGCAGTAGCCCCAGTAGGCACTACATCTGAGGTCTTCACCTCAGCCAGCTTTCAGTTACACAGACAGACAGGCAGACACACATGCTCACACTGTACTGATGAAAGGCACTGTGAAATGCTCATCATCAGTGGAGTCTTCTCAGACATTTTTCTCCAACCCCCAGCACCTCACCTCTAGTGCTCACGCTGCCTTTAGTGACTTGACATTTCCTGCACAGTTCACCATCAAGACCGGCCATCTTCTGCCTTGCAATCTTTTTTTTAGAAGGCCTTTGTGGTGCACAGGAAGGAGATGCACTGAGAAGAACAAGGGAAAAGTAAGAAAGGAGGCCAGGCAGGAGAAGTGGACAGCAGCTCGTTTAGGTGTGTGCTGGAGACAAAGTGGCTGGCGAAGGAAAAAGGAGAGGAGAGAGAAAGACAGTGAGTGGTAAGGAAAAGGCCACTGAAAAACTGAGAGGGACGCGGAGAGTAGACAGATACGGAGGGAGATCAGAGCCAGGAGCGTGATGGAGAGAGTGGAAGACCAGAAAGAGTGTTTCCACTTGTATTTTCATCTGATCAAAAAATGTGCTTGCATAAAAAAATGCCAGCTTAGAAAGAACAGCTCAGACAGCGAGCAAAGCAGTTTTGACAGAACAGCCAGCTTAGGAAAGAGCTGTCTGCATAAATGATCAGCTCAAACCACATTGACAACTCGCACAGTCTAACCTTCGCTCTGATCCAGACTCTCTGTTCCTGGCTTCACTGACCGGAGTAACTGGGTCACCACCACCGCACCAAGGTGGCTGTTCCGATTTCTTAGACTCAAGCTATCCCAGCATCATACTAGGTTATGGAGATAGACCATCCCTCTAAGCGCAAACATGGGGCCTTCTAACCTGGCTGGCATGGCAATTTCCTTGATAGACACAGCCCGGATTTGTTTCGAGCTTTGTTTAACTTCAGTAACTTTACCCTTGAAAGACTGGAGGAGAAGAGGTGGTCTTAAGTTCAGAGGAGGGAGTCAATAAGCATCCTTTCATTAGATAATGGCTCTGCCTGCACTGTACTGAAGATTTAACTCTAAGCCCCTTCCATGAACTAAAGTAGTTTGGTTTGGCTCTGTGTGTGTGTACGTTAAAAGAAGAAGTAGATCACATTAAAGAAAGTGCTGAACACTCCTGCCCTTTGCTTTGCTGGTTATTTGTCTTCACCGGCAACTGGCCTCCCTCTGAGAATGCCAGCTTGTGGATGAAATGAAATACAATGCAACTGTATTTTGTATAGCATCTCTCAGGTAAACAGGATCACAATTGCTCTGCAGGCTAAGTAATAAAAAACAGCACAGAGAGAAGGAAATGAAGAGACAGGAATGATGGAAGAAAACCAGATACTTCCAGAGGAAGGAAGCACAGTTCTGTGGCTAAGGCTCTGGGTTGGGAAATGATGGGCACAGGCTTAGCTCTTAGATCTGCCACAGACTTCATGCTTTGACCTTGAACAACCTGCCCGACCTTACCAGGGCTTGCTTTCCAGTGCAAAGTTATTAACTCTTCCCTCTTCTGGGAAGTCAGAGCTGACTGCATTCACACCTGTGGGGTGCTCTGACTCTACTCAGGCAAGGACTTAAATGGCTGGGTGGGTAGAAGTGTGCTGGAAGGTAACAGCACGCAAAGCAATTTGAATCTTTCAGGATACCAATACCTCAAAAAACATCACAATACCTCACTGAATGTGATGATGCCACTGAAGCAACTTAGCAAGTGGTGTTGAGACAAGGAGGTGAGAAGCAAATTTCGCTGCAGTAGGACAGCCTTGCCTCATACCCAGTGTGACAGGAGGAGATGGCAGCCATCATATTCCTTAAAAGCAGTTTCACTCTGGGGACAACTATTAAGAAATGGAGTAGCTGCCAGTGATAGAACTGCCTGAGCATGTTAAATTTGGGTAGCATGTGGTACGGCGGTCATTTATAACCATGATACTAACAGTACACAACATATTGCTTATCACTATCAGACGGTCGGGAAGGATGGCTAGAAAAATGCCTTGCAATCTGCTGCTGAGCAGCTCAAACACGGAAAGGCATGAGAAGTGATGACCCAAATGGCTAATGAACGTGGCTCATTACATGTTGACTGTGAACAGCAGGCTGACATAATACTTTTCAAAATAAGACACCATTTTGAAAGCACTTTCCATTTTTTTGAGCAACCTACTGAAGCAAGTTGTCTGTTTCAGTGCTGGTGCAGTCTGGCCGTTGTGAGGGAAGGCTGCAAGACAGTGCAGGATATCTGCTAAACACTGAATTACATAATCACAGAGTCACAGAATGGTAGGGGTTGGAAGGGACCTCTGTGGGTCATCTAGTCCAATCCCCCTGCCGAAGCAGGGTCACCTACAGCAGGCTGCACAGGACCTTGTCCAGGCGGGTCTTGAATATCTCCAGAGAAGGAGACTCCACAA
>Ga0181612_160194_pt1 | contig 11397 bp, 9 predicted proteins | sample HoacroProtozoa21_FD_119630 | JGI IMG/M metagenome (GOLD analysis project Ga0181612, IMG submission 119630) | Hoatzin crop microbial communities from Cojedes, Venezuel. Combined Assembly of Gp0051906, Gp0051904, Gp0051908
AAAGCTTTAGAATTCCTTTTTTGCTAGCAGGTTCAATATTTGGATGGTTTATTTTGATGTAGAACTTTTTTGCTTGGGCTTTCTTGTTTATTTATGAAGTTTCAGAATTTCCCACTGAACAGCAAATCTAGGTTTCAGGATATGTGCAGTATCTCCTTCCATATGCAGCTGGTCAAATCCCAGAGACAATTAATACCATTACCTTGGTTTTCACCAATTTTGTAATTTTATTGAAGTGCAGCCAGAACAAATTAGCACAGAGTGGGGCAATTTCTGGCACTGGCATCTTGTTAAACCCCCAACACCTCCTAGTCTTCCAGCTTTCATCCCATCTCATCTAATAGTGGCATCTTTCCCTTCCTCTGCACCCCCTACCCATCTTCAAAGCAAGAAGTAAGAAAGTTCACTTGTTTCACAGCTGTGCTGGTCCCCAGGATGCTTTTTGCATTGTTTTATACTCTGATATTTCCAGAAAATGCCAAGTTGGGCACACCCAGTCTTTGGGACACCCTAAACTCCACAGCCCTTCAGGCATATAGGATTGCTTTGGGCATAAATATATTTTAAAACTGCCAAAGTGTTGCTAGAGGAATAAGCCATCTGCGGAAGCTGACCACACACTAACAAGACCTGCATACAGAAAAGCCTCTGCAGTTTCATCCTAACTTCAGAGTAATAGTCTGTGGTATTCCCTGCAATAATCCCCAAACTTTTGTTAACACTGACAGAGAGATTTTCCTCTGAAATTTAGGAAACCCTTCACAAAGCAGACATTTTGATCTATGTTTTGAACAGGGAGATGCTGGGGGAAAAGAGCACCAGTGAGCTGGGGAAAGGAGTCAGATTTCTCACCACCGGTGCATGGCTTTGGCTGTGCTGCCTTGGAGTGAACTGGTCCATCTGACCACCCAGCATGTGTGCTACACTTGTGCCACCCAGAAACACCCTGACCACTTCTCAGCAGACTCATCCCTCTTCTCAAACAAAAATGTATGGTTGTCATCTCTGTCCAAAGGGCCTGGCAGAGAGCTTGGGCTCAAGTCCGGTCACAATAACATTTTGTTCCCTCCGTGGATCTCAATCACTTCTCCAAGGCAATGGCAATGAGAGATGACAGCATGGAGCTACATGCTCCCCGTCGATGGACATCCTGGAAGGCCATTGCCGCAGTCCACCAGATCAGGTCACTTTAACCTAACAGCATCTCGGAAACAAGTGACAGGAGGGCGCCGTCACGTCCTAGTCCATGACAAAAATGAAGGGCCATTATTTATGATAGATATTTACAGGTATTGCCTCACCTGATTTCAAGTGACTCAAACAATAGGTCTTACAGCCCCCTTGGGGGAGAGCCCTTTGTGGTCTCACAGCTCTCCGTGACACTATGCTCACATTTTCCATATGACAGTTTCATCCTTTAATCCTTCATAAAACTCCTTGTAACCTGAACAATTCCTCTCCCCAGCTTATGGCCCTGATCTCCGTTTTCACACTGGCTTTTCTCAGTGAGCCAGACCACCGATTTCAGGGATATTAGTCCTCTTTGGCACGAGGAAGACACAATCCTGCTGATGATGTTTGCACACCGGAGACAACTCTGAGCCCTCAGACTGCCCTGGCTTGTTCTTTAGCTCATCTAGCTATCTGGTGTCCTTAATCTTTCTTTGTAAATCCCCCTGAGACATAGATATTGAGGGCAAAATTCTCAACTGGATTAAAAACAATTAGATGGACGACCAAGGTCCGAGAACTGACATAAATTAGCACCAATCAAGAGGGTGGAGACTGGGACAAAGTCCAAAGGGGGTAGTAAATACGCATCAGGGAGAAGGGGATGGGGAGCATGGCAAGTTGGCAGGGTTAGGACCAGCTTTGCCCATGTGTCAGCTCCCTGGGAGAGGAGGGCTTGTGCTGCTGAACGGGAAGAGGGCATGACTGTACAGGAGGAAATCTGGGCTTGAAAAGGACCCCACAGGAAAAATGGTTGATGAGGCTACCTGACTCCTACTTAGACAATTTAATGCGGAAAACATGCTGCATACCAGACTGAAATGCACACCAGTGGGCAGAGCAAGAAGACACATGTGCAATGATAGCTCTTCTAATCAAAAGCTCATTTTGGGGGTATTTTTTACTCTTACCTGGAGTTTCCAGACTGGATGGCTTTTAACTGTACCACAGTAAGAGAGCGCAGAGGCCTCTAGAAAGCTTTTCTGTTATCATTGCTTCTGTTGTTTTGTGGGGCAGCTAGAAAAGAGAGCTAGAGTTTGAAGGGGGTTGTTTACTTTTAAAGGTGTCTTTTTTCTTTTTTTCCTATGATTACCAGGCGTTCTGATCACAGACACAAACAGAGCATGCAGAGAGGGTGCTGCCTGCTTTGCAATTCCAAACAGGTACGCACTGGAGCTTGGGTCAAAAAAAGCCATAATTTAAAGCAGCGAAACATCTGGTTCTTCATGCTTATTGACCAAGCTCTCTGTCCTTTTCCTGCTCTGTGCTCTGACCTGACTTTGCTGAGCAACTGCAGAGCGTCCTTCCTCTGTCATCTCACGTCTCCCCTCAGCCTGGACTACAGGTCTCGCCTAACTGCCTACTTCTGTTTTCTTGCTCTGCTCCCTTTTTGCTCCTTGGTAGTTTGGTGTACTTTTGTGCTATGAGAAAATGCTATCACTTCTAGATCAGGGGGCAAATGAGCCCAAATTTGTGCATGTCAAGGCGATCAACCAAAAAGACTCAGTGTAAATAAGGGCTAAATTCAAAATACAATGGTCAGTGAAATAATTCAGGTGGGCTTTTATCCAACCAGGAGATCTTGGCTCTTCCAAGAAGGCCTCTTGCAACACTTACTCTTTTCTTGTGTCTTCATGCAAACCTGCTCTGTTCCTGGGCCAGTTTTTACCCCATTTCCATGACATGTTCATGCTTTTGCTGAAATCCATAATTTACAGTGTCTATCCAAAGATACCTGCACAGACTGATTTTGTTTTCAAGTGGCTAGCAATAAAACCTCATGCTCTGACCTCCCGAAGCCCAGCAGAATGGAGAGGGTGGGAAGGGAAAATGCCTTTCATTCCAGCTCTTCAGAGCTGGAGCTTCTGAAAGGACTCCGGAGTTTCATCAGAAATGAACCTGGTATCAAAGCCACAAGGGGGTTTTAGATTAAATGCTTTAAAAAGAAACCCAAACAGTTTTATTTTTAGTCAGCTCAAATAAAAAAAAAAAATATATCTGTGTTTCAAAGTAGCAATGATTCGTTATTCAGACAGCTGTATTTGTAGGCACATCAGGGAGAAGATGTCCTCTCCTGGGGTAGCTTGCATGGACGCTGCGACGCGTTCGGGGACCAGCACGTCAAGTGGTACGTGTTGGCCACCTGAACAATCTGCAGCCTGTTAAAGAATTAAAGAGTACCAGCCAGCAACCACATGCCAGGGACTCATAGCAGCTGCCCATTTTTCTGCATTTCAGAACTCTCATAGTCACGTTCTTTGCCATCATGTTCCTCATCTTTGTCGCACGGCTGATGTCGAGCTTATAGGACAGAAATTCACCAAATCCTTCATCATCTTCAATTAAATACAGATGCTGCTATTCACAGCTTTACAGACCCCGGGCCTTGTCAGCTTTTAATGGTTTTGAACGCCTCCAATAGCAGAAAAGAGCTGTTTCATCTGCTCCGCAACAACAGGAAAAGCCAATTTAACACTTGCCTTTCTTTCTCAGCGGGAAGCCTCTTCCTGACTCTGGGACAGTACCCTTTGCTTTGTTTGTGTCTGCTGAAGTTAGGAAAACTTTTAGGTCTCTCAGCAATATTAACCTTGCCTGCCACTAGTTTTGCACTCTCTGAAGCCTTGCTATTCCCCTTCTCCATTCTTTTATCTCCCCCATGCATTAACAGAACAAACGCTACTGCTGCTTTTGCTTTTGTCCCTCGGCTAATCTCTTTTTGCTGCTCTGAACTTAGGGCTGTCCCATACAATGCTGCCAGGGTTTCTCAGGCAGGAGTAGCTGTGCACTCTTTTAGGGACACCAGGCACTCTGAAGCACCTCCTCACTGCCATGAATTTGTTGCTGGTGTAGGGAGCTACTCAGGAAAGGCTTGCTCCGTTCGCCTGGAGGAGGAGTAGAGAAGTGTCTGGTGTTCAGGGTCCACCATATGATTCCCAGGGTTATCCTTCTTACAGATAAGGAAAAGCAGTTCCCCATGAAGGGGTATTAAATCTCAGCCTGTGTCGCAGGTATCTGGGCAATCTTTTGTTCATGGCATTTTACAGCACTCCTCAGTGCAATTCCTCTGCTCTCAGACACTTTGAATTTTACCAAATTTTAACTTTCAAAAGTCAAAATTTTTCTGTGTTATCTCTCTGCCTGAGACTGATGTATTAAATCTAAGCAATTCAGTCCTTGAGGCTGGGGAAAGTGCACTCTTTTGCTCATGGTGACAAAATTCTGGTACCCTTTTGAGAACTGCACTTGGAGCAAGAGCTTGAAATCTGGCATGGAGGTGGCCCTTTCTGTTAATCATGATCTTTGCTGTCATTGTCACCAGCTACTGTTGTCTGGTCAAAGTATCAGTCTTTGAAAAGTACCGGTTTGCACAGGTTTATTCTCTGTCCTTCAGATTATAGCAACTACATTCCTTGTGGAGTTGATGCTCCCTAGCAATGCTTATTCTGATGGCTCAGCACAACTTCCCCCACAAGCCCAGTTCTTGTCTAGCTGTGAACAACACATGGCCCAGACTCTCACGATAGCCACTAGAGCCTGTTTCACCTGGTTTCTGAACACCCCACTGCCTCAGTCGCAGGATCAGGACAGTGGAGCGAACTCCCTGAGCCTAATAGCTGGAGCCAACACCCAGGGGAGGTGGGATGGCAGGGGGGGCTTGTAGCTGGAGAGGGAAAACAGGACAAGGACTGGCATAGGCAGAAGAGGTTGGCTGGGCAAGGAGACTCTGCTGGGGAGCCAGGAAGGTGCGACTGGAGGTGATGCCAGTGTGTTCATAGAGCCATGATGAGTGCATAGCAGCAGACTGCACAGGGACAGAGAGCTGATCTGAGGCAGGTTGAGGGGACGATTTGGTCCTACCTGTTCCTATGGGATGCTCAGCTACTGGCTTGAACTGCAGGTTTCACTTATGCAAGGCTCTTTTTCCACATACGTGGCTTGGCTGGATCACACCATGGCACTATTTGTCACTGCTTCCTTGCGAAAATAGGATCCCCAGGATCTGACGGTGGCATGCCAAGGTCAGGAGCACTCCCAGCCTGTGGCAGCCTGTGCCCCAGTTCCTGTCTGCACTATACGGATTGCATTGCCCTTGCAAGACACGAGTTTGTGGGGCTCGGACACCCCCGAGGTGGAGCACTGCAGAGAGCCCGATGGGCTGGGAACACTTCTAGCACCAGAGCAGGCAGCAGCTAAGGCCTGAAAGCTCACAATTAAGAGTAAAGAGAATAAAACGAGTCCTACCTATGGTCTTTCTTTCGGTGAGTCCTTCCATCCTGTGCATTCAATGAAATCCGATCCTGCAGGGAAAAAAAGCTTTGTGCAATCATTTAATTAAGGACTCTGCCACAATGCAAGCACAAAAGGGGGCAGAGCTGAGGATTCACTCCACCCTCTTGGGGTTTCCTACTCTTTTCAGTGCCTGATTTAGCTACCTTGATATCTTTTTCTACACTCACCTTTTGCCTGTGATGTTGTGCGATGCATCACTGGAGAGGGGTGAAGAGTGAGGAGGGTAAGAATCCTTTGTGCCATGCAGAGCAGAGAGCTATAAACTCTCATTGACTGATGGAAAAAACTTCACCAGACTAGGAGGTATTTTATTATCTAATTATGTTATAATAAAAGGCAGCAATAGAATAATATATAGATCGATATATCTGATGAGTGTATGTGTGATTTTAAATGTGGGTGTATATGTATGTGTGCATTTCTTGAATGAAACTGTTAGAGTCTACTGGGCCAAAAGATAGATTACACTGATAAAACTGCTTATTTTATAGAAACTAGGATCAAAAGAACACAAAACCAGCCACACTGGATCAAACCCTAAATGAACACCCAGCCCAGTACCAGAGATGGCTCAGATGATCAGCACTGGATGTTTTCCACATGTGCTGTTCCATGTTGTGTTATGTGCATCAGATTATTCCTGTGCATTCTTCCAGCTCATGCAAACAACCTGACATGCTGTCATTTCTCAATGGCAGCCTCTCTGTCCTTGGCATCAGCCTCTAGTTGTGATATCTCCCCAGCTACCAGAACCTTCCACGGCCGGGACTATCCTTTTCCTCCTCTGTGCAAAGCCTTCAGTCACAGCCTCCTCCCTATGCCTGTTACAGAACAAAAAATCAGAATGTCCCCTCACCCTGCACAAGCACCTGCCGCCCTGGGTAGTCACAGTCCACCCACTTTTCACCCAGACTCTGAGGACTGACTAAACTCTGAGGGGGATGAAAGCTGTCTTATGCAAAAAGCAGATGAATTTTCAACCCCCAAATATGCAAAATAGTCCCCAGGTGTCATGAGCCTTCGTTGATTCTTGAAACCCACAAACTACACATAAAACAAGTAATTTCCTATGACCAGTCACGGAACAAGTAGGGTGCTATGTAGCAGTCACTGCCTTCTGATCTATACCATACAAAAATCAGCTGTTCAGCTCCTTGTAACTGGGTGCTAAGGATTGCTCCAAGACGGGTGGCAAGTCTGGCTGTGGGATTCTGGTTCAGTCCCTGTTGTTACCAACAGGTCAACACGAAAATATCCATCATCTTTGGCAGAACCAGAGATAGGTGTATGCTGGAAAAAAAAAAACCCTAACACCTACTTACTGAACAGAAGTACAGCCAGAGGCCCATTGATGTTGCACTGGGAGTTACTCAAGTGCAGACCAGCATTAGCACAGCGTTCCAGGACTTAATATCATTCCAGGCAATTTATTGCTTTCCAATATTAAAGCTGCTGTCCTTATGAAAACAACAGCGCACTGTGGCGTCTCGTATTTTCTGTGTTTAGCTCAGCTACCTTAGAAATGCTGATTTAATAAAGTTAAATCTCTGCTCATGTTACAATGAACAACAGTGCTGAAGGAGCTATGAAAATTAGTTCCTCCTCTTCTGGGAAGCCAAGTCTTCTCAGCTCTTGTAGGATGTGTTGCAGCACACAGCACTAGACCAGGAAATGTTTTATTGCACTGTTACGCAAGAACTGGTTCTCACTCAGTGTGTATTTACTAGAAACAAAATTAATCCTGTGCCTTCATTTTCCTTGGGGAGGATGCTTATCAGGGAGACAAACTCTGGTCATGCTTCTCCCAGAAGACTGCCCTGACCACTAAGTCTTGGTTGGGCTTTTTGGTGTTTGCTCTCCCTCTGGCACCACAGTCTGCATTCCTGCCTGCACCGGGACCTAGTCTGAAAAGGGATTACCCCCTTCCCCCATACCAGAGCTGTGCATCCCGTCTTCCTCCAGAACAGAGAAAACTTAGGGTGCATGTCCTGGTGAATAAAAGCTGTAACCAATAGGTCTGAGGTGCAACTGTGGCTTTTTTCCTGGGAATTGCAGTGGTGGCAAAGATCATACCCTCAGTGCTGGTGGCAGCAGATACCCTTGGCGATGCTGGCTGCTCCCACCTGTGAGACAGGTTATGTACCATATTTAAGTGGTGGGGGCTTTTGGAATTCAAGCATGCCTAAATCTCTCCATAGAGTCCATAGGGAGACTACCTAATTCAGGCAGCCCAGATATGGCCACGAAACTCTGGCTCTGCAGTGCCTAAATCAGGCATGGTCTGGATAGTGTCCTCAATGTGACATATATACCTTAACAATACCTATCTGCTTAGAAGGCTGTCTTCACCGGCCAGCATGCTAAATAAGGGATGCAGCACTATACCTTTTCATTCAGGTTCCCAGAACACCTGCTCCTGAATCACACATAACGAGATAGAATAAAAAAAAACTTTTTAAAAAAGTTAAAAATCAGATGGCGATAGCTTAATTAAAAGATAAACACAAATGAAATCAAAACAATCAATGGTAGTTCAACTCTAATTGAATATTATCGTCAGCAGAGCTGCTGTTGTTTTTCCCTTCCTCCCAAAATGAGAAGCTCTGGAGAGGAAATTTCCCTCATCACATTTCACATTCAGTTGAATTAGTCTAGGAATCCTTTTAATAAAACAAAAAAAAAACACAAAAAAAACCCCACTACCTTGAACGAGGCTCTTAAACCAACCACCCTGTACCAGACTGTTCAGTGAGGGAACTGGAGGGTGTCAGCACTAATCGCCTGCCCCTGTTTTCTGAGGGTAAATTCGGTATGCGCCTCAGAGCTGGGGAGACGAGGCTCTGGAGTCCTCCAAGGAATTAGATTGTAATTCTGATGTGATGGCATCAGCTAATTAGCAGCTCTAACAAACCTCACCTCCATCCCCTCTCCAGATTTTTCTCCAATTATGGCTGCAAGAAGGGAAGGTGAGGTGGGGGGAGTCGTCCATATTTATTGAAGGTTACACAGCTGCAAAGAATAAAAATGACTGCAGTATTTAATGACACTCCTGTTTAATTCTGACAAAGAGGAGCATTAACATCCTGCAAATAGGGACAAATTAACGTGGAGGATACTAAGCAGAGGCAAGCCCCAAAGCCCCTTCTCTGGCCCTTTGCACAGAGCTAAATTTTACCATTATTGACGTAAGGGACTTGGCAGCCTTTGAACATGATTACTCCTTCACATATGTGTGTGAATATGAAACTATAATTTCCTTGAGGTTCTGCTTTATTAAAATTCTTAACTACAGAAGTTTTCTTGCTGCACTCTTTTCTCATACACATCATGCAAAGCAGCAAATACTGTTTACCACAAAAAGAATAATCACTTAGATGCCAAAGGCAGAAAACATTTTAATTGCTGCTGTCCTCAAAAGAGTTTTCTGCTATGCTCAGAAAGTTTGGGTGTGTTTTTTATTCTTCAGTGGCATTGGAAAACCCTCCTACTGAAACCAGTGTAGTCCATTTTTCATTGAAATCACAGCACTTCCCAACTGCCATAAAATGATGCTATTTTACAAACGCCATAAAACCGCACAGAATTTTACAAACGCCATAAATGTGGCCATGCAAAGAGTGAAAAACGTTCAAAGTGTGGTTCCATCTCTCCCAAATAACTGTGACACCCCTGTCACAGTACAAAGCTTTGGAACAGTTATATCGCCGCACACAGCAATGTAAAGTGCAGATGATGACACCAACAAATGCTCAGTGCTGACACTTAAAAGAGCAGCTGTAAAAAATAGCAGTCCATGATAAAAAGCACAGCATCAGCCATTGACTTTATGCAAAATATGTATTTACTGTACAAACATACTGGGCTGCAAAATATAGCTAATAAGTGATTTGCCTGCCTGCTGCTTCCAGAATCACTCACAGTCTCCAGCAGGCACAGTTCCCTAGAGTGATGGAAAGTATTTTCTAGCAGTAGACAAGAGACTCTTGATGAATTTTTTTTCTCTTCTGCTGGCAGTGAAGAACCACCCTTGAAAATCTGATTTTAACTCATTAAACTCACTACAAGTTCCCAGTGTAAAAAAATCAAAAGCAGGAGTGCAGCTGCTAAATAAATCAAATAATAGATTACATCTCTCAGGGATAGGACCTGCTCCTCCAGCTCCAAAATAACCAAATGGCACGCCAACATTTTTAGGCAGCATGGAGCCTGGGGCACTGGTTGTGCTAAAAGTCACCTCACAGTAAGCTGGCGCGACAGTCAAGGTATGTTTAGTTTTGGCCAAGGCAGAGCAACAAGCTGGCGAGACAGCAGCCAGGTTCAGGCTGCAAGCCACTTAGGCACGCTTGCCCAGGAGCTGCACCAGAGCAAAGGCATCTTCCCCTTGGCTCAGGTGGCCCACGGACGGCTCCCTGGACACTGCCTGCGCCTGCCTGTGTCACTCATACACCCTGTCTTACTCCTCTCTTGCCTGTACCTGAACTGAATAAAATTTGTCCCTGCACTAGCCATCAATTTTGAGATACCTGTGCCAATAAAGATCGACTTGAATAAACTCTGGGAAGGTCAGGCAGGCCTCAGAGTTTCTCTGTCAACAAAGATGAGTTCAGCTGTCTAAATACAAGACAAGCAGAAATCCTTCTGGTGGTGTCCACACCACACTGACTTCTGAACACAAACCAAAGCCCTTTTTTCCTTGGCTGATCCCAAAGGATCTTGCTTCTCAGCCCCCATGCTGGTCACTTGCATCCTGCTCACAGGTGAAGATTCAGAAAAATTAACTAGATAAGCTTAGGAAAAGGAGAGTTTCTCCAGCAGCCACCATGCCCAAGAGATGAGTAGCTGGCATACAGATATTACAGGGTTGCAAGTTACTCCACGTGTTCCAAGGAGAAGTAACTGGCTGTACTCCAGTTTATGAACTTATGTTGAACAGGTTTGTATTCACTTTCATGGGACATCATCACCCTGTTCAAGGAAGCCTTTCACCAGAGAGCCAAGTTCCAGGCTGGGAGAGGGAGTGGTGGGCCTGTTGGGAAGAGTTTCCCCCCACCAGCTCTTTCCTATGGAAAGACAGTCCCTGTTCGCCAGGAAAGTCAACCACCTACAGAAAGTTAGAAGCGTTTTACACAATTTGGATGTTGGGTTCCCTTCCCAGTGATCTCACTCCAGCACCGCTATGTCGGCAAGGATCCCTGAAAATGAGGGACAGCTTTTGCCAAGTGCCTGGGCTCCCCAGAGGTGCGTGGTGCATCGGCTGCCGACTGCCACCCACCGCTCTGTGCCTGCCTACACGGCACTGCTTCAGCTCGGCTGTTCTCCCCAGAGAGCCGCCTCGTCTAGGAAAATAATCAAAGTACCTGAAACCTACTGGGGTGCTTTCAGGGTTTCCTGCAAAGCCTCCTGGAACTGCCCTGCTGCAAAATGACCTCTGACATTTCAGGCAGAGCCTCCCAGGAGCACTGAGGAGTTAGCGCAGAACAAGGGGACAAGAAAGCAAGTTTATGGCTTGACAAATCTAAGCAAAAGCAAAGCAATGTCCTTTCTGGTTGGTCTTTCTCAGCCAGACTCGATTTTGTCCACTTGGGCGTTTCTTTGTTGGTTGTTTTTTATTTTTTTTCTTCTCCTTGTTTTAAAACGCCGACACATTGACAGATGCTTCCCACATATTTCCATCCTATGGTGTATTAAGTCTTGCTGCTGAAGCAGCTACAAGTCCTTTCAAGGGATTATTTCTTTCGTTGTTACACCTGGGTCATCTGGAAATCTGAGGGGAGAAAGCAACGTTCTCCTCTAGCTCTGTGATTAAAATGATTTACCTTGTCACATATGGCAGCATCACAACGAGCAGAATGCCACCACCCTGTGCGAATGCTAGCT
>Ga0181612_179790_pt1 | contig 11397 bp, 10 predicted proteins | sample HoacroProtozoa21_FD_119630 | JGI IMG/M metagenome (GOLD analysis project Ga0181612, IMG submission 119630) | Hoatzin crop microbial communities from Cojedes, Venezuel. Combined Assembly of Gp0051906, Gp0051904, Gp0051908
CATGAAAGTAAGCATCTGATGGATTGCCTTTGAACAGACCAAACCACAAATTAAAATCCAAAGAAGGAGAAAAAAAACCCTATATATATATATATATATATAAACCAAGAATTCCAAGAACGACAGAGGATTTCTGATAATCTTCAAACTGTAAATCAGGTTTACAGGGTTTCAAAAGATAAAAAAAATTAAATAAGAAGATTATTGTTTAAAATAAATATTTTCATAGAGCCTTTGCTACACCTCTCAAATCATGTTCCTGTTCAACAGGAACTGGAAGTCAAGTCAACAATACAAAGTGCCTTTTGCTTCTTTCATTAGAAAAAAAATTGAACTGAGCAAGATATAGAACATGAGATTTTCAGCCCTGGTAACTCTACTAACATGTCATAAGCATCTAGGCAAACCTCTACTTACTCTAACAGAGAGCAATTTAAATTTCATTAATTATTTACACTATACAAGGGACTCCAATATCTGGGATTTTTTCATGGTTCCACTACTTCTGATGCATATGGTGGAAATTCCTTTCCCTGAGGATACAGTAGCTTGGAAATGGAAAGCTCAGGCTTCACATAATGGAATCCATGCTTGGGCTTCTGCATTCTTTCAATTTGCCTTCATTCTTGAGTTGGCTCTTATTAACTTGTGGCTCTGCAAAGAGCAAGTAATTTAATGCTAACTGGGATGTACTGTTTATAGAGTAAATCTGAGCAAGTTCAACACAACATCACCCAAACCTGTAATAGCAATCAATCAGCTATTCAAATGCTTCAAGAAGAAAGTCAGACTTCAACTAGTTAAACTGCTGCAGATTTCCTGGAGTCTAAAGGAGGCGTTTTTCTTAATTTCCAGTTGCAGGCTTACATATCAGCTAGTGTTTTCAAGGCTCCAGTCTTATCAGCTATTTTAACAAGTGAATTTTGTTAATACTGAAAGATTTATTTTCTACTTTTTTTAGGAATTAATATCTTTGACATGATATCGGTTAAAGGCTAGGTGTCAAAAATGAATTTCTTAAGACTGGATTATAGTAAATGCAGTGGCAACAATAGCGCTGTGCATAAAGCCATGAGTGAAGGACCATTTAACAGAAATGAAAAAGAGTTAAAAAGAAATGGTTGGAAGGCTATGTTGATTTTACCTGCCACCTGAAACCACTCTGGCAGTATTACTGTACAGTTTGTATTCAAACAACACGGGGATTGATCTTCCAGCACGTTTCAGTTGGCATCAGTTCAATGAACAGAGCGGCTCTTGACTTGAAGAAGCATAATGCTGGTTTTCACTGCTCTAATACCTCTGAATCACTACAACATGTCCTACTTGCAATATGAAAACACACTGATATTTAGGGAATTTTTTTCTTCATGTGAATTTTCAGGGAAGGTTTTGGATGCAATTACCTAAAGGCTTTGTGAAATTAAGTCATTAAAAACTGTACAGAGAAGAATGAAATTCCGTGGAAAGGACAGTCTTGCTAGGCAAAAGATGCCAGCAATGGAAATAATTCACAGCAGTAAATGCTGCAAAGCAGTCCTGCCAATAACCTCTCTTACCACACACCTATCATTTTCTGTTACATTCATGAGGACAGAGCATTAAATATGTCTGTAACTTTACCTCTTTTGGGATCAATAAAACAGTCTATTCTGATGAAACTCTTCAAATCCATTCAGTATTTAATGAAGAGCATCTGAAAGGGCAGATTTCACTTGCTCTCTATTGAAACTTAAACTGTATAAACACGGTTTATCAGTTACGAAGATTATCAGAAAAATACAGCACAAACTAACAAGCTCATCAGGAATAGAAAGCAAATTTACAGCGAGAAGGTGTACAGGGCTCAGGAACTTGGTCACAGTATGGAGAGGCTGCATGGGGCCAGACAAAGGTATCTGGTTTGGGATGAGGATGAGGAGAAGATACAAACAGTTGGAGAGGAGACTCTGTTCTTGAGAGAGAAGATGAGGAAGTATCAGAGGCTAAAAAGCGAAACAAAGAGAATGATAAGGGTGTGGGGGGACAGGAAAGAAAAAGGATCCAACAGGGTTTAACGGACTCATGGATGCCAAAAAACGCAAAGCATTTATTTCACATTCAGTAAGATAGAAATGGTTTGTACATAAAGTATCACACATCACTTCTTCTGAAAGCCACATTAAAAATAAAAACAACCCTGTACTCAAATGTACTCTCCTTCCATACTAAACTAGATTAAAAAATTAAATATTTTTTCCCTATGTTCTAATGCATAAATCTGTAAAATATATTTAAGGGGAAATAAAGACCAAAGTTTAAAACTCAGCTATTATTATTTCTCCCTATGATAAACTCCGTGGACTGAAACCAATACATAAAACATTGAATCATCTGTTTTTAAAAAGATTGACTGCAACTTACCTTAACCAAAATAGCCAACTGAGTCTCAAGTGATTTGCATATGGATATCTATCTTTGGATATGAAATGTGCCTGCCTCCCTCTGATATTTTACTTCAGTGATTGATTCATCAAAACTTTTCTTTCTCCATATTTGTTTTCTCCATCAATATATACAAATATGGGTGCATGCCACTCATGGCAAACAGCTGAAATAGAAGGCAAACTTGAAGTAGATTTGCCACAGTTACTGATCAGGGCATTAGAATAAACAGCCCAGCCTTGTAAGACATCCACAATACACTCTTTTTATACTTCAAAGGTTACACAAATTTAAACTTCAAACATTGAATCATTTCTGATTATGGGATTGGTAAGAGCTCTCTATAAAACTGGTTTTCAAGACCTTTTTTTTTTTCCCAAATTTCAACTTCTGCTTACACGATACATCTAAGAAAAAGAATGTTTTACACCCATTACAGTTAGATTTTTTTTTTAAAGGCTTTTAAAATTCAAATTGCAGGTATGTAAAACTTCAGATTTGAATTTCAGCTCTCATTTCTTGGTACTCAGATTGGCTGAGCTCAGACTAGACAGGCAAAGGGGGTCATCATCATCATAGGTGGCAAGCAAAGTTAGGAAGGGAAAATTTCCAAATGTTCATGTGTATACACACACATAAATGCATACACATGGTAGCGTTTTACTGTATAAAGAGGAGGGGAGCAAACATTTCTGTCTTAAGAGGATTTTCTACGATACCTGTCCTGCATACCTCTATTTTAACATTTGTTTATTTATTTACATGTCAAATTCCTCCTGCATTTCTAAACATTGGGGATCCACAGAATTTGCACATGAGCTTTTTCAGCCTATAAATGTCTAACATCTCGACTATCTATTGTTTCTATGATCTACCATTTGTGAACAATATTTTTTTGACAGTGTGCTTAAAGTTTTCTCACTCAAACACAATGACAAGCTTGACTTCTTTTATTCTTAATAGTACCATAATCTTTTAATTTCTGAAAAATTTTTATACAATCTTGTGGATGAAGAATCTTGGACAAATCTTGGAAATGGAGCTCTTCTACATATACTACTGTATAGATACAGTAGATAACAAAGCTCTAGTCCTCACCTCAGAATTTGAGTATTGGTATTGCAACAAGGTTTCTTCTGCTAGAATTAAAAATTAACACCCCACCCAACAACCCCAATTCCCCCCAAAACAGAAAAAAACAGAGGCCCCTCCCCAAACCATTCTCCACAATTACCATTTAGAAGAAAAATAATCAAAAAGGGACCCCATATTTTTCATTTCCCATCTTGTCCTTCCTAACAGTAGAGATAAGCTCTAACAACATAGCTGAGATTCAGAAAAAAAGACAAACTGGGACTTCCAGAAAAATCAGAACATACAGATCCTGTTTTCCAATCAAGATATTGGCTGCAGGATTTGAATCTGGGCAAGCTTCTTCAAAAGTTCACTGTTTTGGATGAAGGTTCACCTTTACTTAAAAGCACTGAGGAACTTACAGTCTCAATTCCTTATGCTCTCAAGTGTGGTAGATATAAAATAGGACACCCCGAAGGTGCAGATCAAGAGCTTTGTGATTCCATGGTGGAAAACCAAATGAAAAACCACAAAACTACAAAAACAATCCCACAACATGCCCCCCCGTCGGCACTTTTTTGAAGGCATAAAATATATTCTCTGTATCTATGTCTATCTATATATGTATATGAAACCTTTAAAATCTAGTTATGTCCTTAAAATGAAACAATGAGCTAAGACTAGAATATAGAATGATATAATGTTATCATACACATTTTAATTCTATGAATACAAGATGACAGAAAATTCTACATTAGGGGCACCAAGCTGCTGATTATGCCATACTTCAGACCACATCATATTGCAATTTTTTGAAATCGGGTGACCTGATCTTTGTAATCAAAACTGTTTGCCACTATAGCAAGCAGCGAACACTTTCCGTTTACCTACATGGTTTCAAAATTGAGTGAACATTCAATCCAACTTTAACTTTCAGAAGTTAAATATCAAAATTGCATTTTTCTCTACTCCACAATTTTGATATTAAACAAAGAGATACATTACACAATTCAATGTATCTTAATTTATGGGTCAGTGTATTCTAATTCATAGACTGGCAAACTTTCCCATAAGCTGTTTTTGTCAAAGTGTGATTAAGCAGAAATTCACATCTGAAAGGTGCCAGGAAAGGCATGCTACAGTTTTGAGATAAAACCCAGGGACCAGAAAACTCCCAATATTCAGAATGCAAGTAACATCCTGTAAAGGTTTTTGGAACTAGCATCATCATGATAATTCCTTCTGCAATTTTCACAGAATGTATAGCTCACCTGCTTTTTGGTTATATGACTTTTAAGGCATATCAATTTGCATTGTGATAACTGAATATATTAAAATAGGCAAATTACATACTATAAATATTTACTGACATGTAACAATCTTAGCTTTTATGTAGTGCATCTTTGCACCACAATTTTTGATATGCATATCAAAATATCACAGTATGTATGATTTATATGATAAATCAACTTTGCTTATAATGTCAAAGCTATGTCTACAGTAAGCCAATCCACGCATGTAATTACATTTTAATATATATTAGAGATTTTAATTAATTTAATTAGCAACACTGTCTTCAGGTTTTTTGAGACTCAAAGTTTTCTGAAATTCTTCTGTTTTATCTTGTAAAAATAAAACATGTGCAAATACCGAACGGACAGAAAAGCATATGACTTTGGCAAATAAGCTAGCTCAGCTTACTAATTTTAAGCCTTTGCATAAGAAAATACCACTAAGTTCAGCGAGATCCATAACACAGACACTTTAATTTACAGAGAACATGGTCAGCAAGTACTTCATTTAAAAAAAAAAAAAAAGAAAAAAAAAATCTTGTATTGCACAAAGTCTATTTCCACTGACAAGACAACAATGAAAACACTATTTCATTTTGCAAAACAAAACACCCAATGTAAATCAGACCATTTTACCTATTTTATTGTTCAAATGCAGTTCTTACCTGTTTCAGGATCACTGAAATCTGGTAACGTAATTGTATTAAGCTGTCGTCTATCAGCAATAGCTCTGTCTAACAAGCTGCTCCCACGTCCGGAATCACTGCAATGAAGTATAGAAATTGTAAGCTATTAAAATATAAAATTATATACTGAGATACAAGTTGCACACTGCCCTCCTCCCACAAAGGTTTTGCTATAAAAGTTCTCGCTATGAACAGATTTAGTACCAAGCACCACTAACCGCTCACAGTGCACTAAGCTAGCTGCACTGCAACAGAATTAAACTGAGCAAAACTAAATCCATATTTACTTCAGTAATTCTGTTTCCGTAACTGATAGAACCTTGAAGGGAACACAGGCTTTTAATCTGATTCATAGCTAACAGCTTAAACTTTCATGTAACACGAGGTACAGCTCTCACAGGAAGCCAAAATGGCAGATGTAAGTTTGAAAATCCACTCTTTTCCCAGACTGAGGAGAAACACTATACTGTGGACATCTTATTTTAGGTAAAGATGTTATAGAGATGCTACAACTACATTCCACATAAAAGGCATCGCTTTTATCTCTAGAGATTTTTTTTTTGGGGGGGGTGGGGGGGGGGGGGTCTTTTTTAATATACACAAACATAAACATTAACCGCCTAAATGTTGAATTTGATCCTTATAGCACTGAAGGAACATTTTGAACACTTCCACCACCTCAGGAGCATAAGCAGTAGCAGTGGTTTTCACCGACTGCTCTGGTGGACAAATGCAATTAATTTCTACTTTAGTTGTAACTCAGTATCTGCCCCTCAGGCTTCTTGTTGATATACTTGCTGGAAAACCAACTGCTCCTAGAACTACTATTAAACATTCAGCAGAAGAACGGGAACTGAAGAACTAAGCACTCCTTCTCCTTAAGATGAGGCAAGTATTGACACACATTACAGAAAAGTGAGAGAAGTACACATGGGCATTCCTTCTCGGTTAATTTCATTTTTAGGATTGTAAATCTGGTACTATTCACTACCAATTAATACTTTTTTTTAAACCTCATTTAAATAAAAAGCACCCCACAAACTTAAAAACACTTAAGCTTTAAAGAAATTGGGCTGTTAGCCCAACTTAGCAGAGTGCAAACTTTTGTCCAATTCTCATCAAAGAGAAAAAGCTCCACAAAATTCCCAGCTTAAAATAAAGCCTGAGAGACTTTAATCTAAACTGCAAGACCGAAATTCAGTACACCTTTCCATTTGCCTTCATTTTAAAACCCTCTCCTTCTGAATTTGAACTGAGAGAAGGGCAAGAATCCTTTCAGCAACTCTTCATAGTTGCACACATCAAGAAACAGTGAAACAACCTCCTCTCCTTGCACAGCTGTTACTAAAATGGTATAAATGAAATTTCGCATTACCCTAACATTACTGCGTGACTGATTTCCTTACAAAATGATGCCATTATAGAAATCCACAGGAAACAAGAGAACTTTCTGGGACACATGTTATCAGCTATAGCTGTTACATCAGTTGGTGCATATTTTCTGGTAACCGCTGTATTAATTACTTCCTCAATCCACAAGCAATGACATGCCAAATGCTGCTGACAAGGAGAGCCAGGCTTAGCACAAGTATCTTCTAAGCACAGCACTGGCATTGTGGCTTGTTCCGTTTTGCTAACGCAAACTAAGAACTGGAAAAGAATTGAACTATTTTCTAATGAACTTGAAGCAGTGGACTGAAGATAAACATTTAAACCTTCCAAGTCTTGCACCATAAAATAAGTTTTAAATTCATATTAACCATCGCATGAGGAAAATGTTTGTATGCAAGTTAAAGACGAAAGAAAATCATTGCAAACCAGCTGAATGAAGGTAAGGCACAGTGGTGCCTTTAGCCCTTTGTGTGGTATATCTAGTTATACATAATTTATTTCCATTATTAAAAGATTATTGAGGACACTGAACCAAATTTACTCCACAAAATCTGATTACTTGCAAGAAGAAATACTTAACACAAACCACAGCTTATCAAAGAACTAAGTTCTTATTAGGAAAATGATACATCAAAATTAGTTTTCAGTCTAAATCAGTATAGAAAAAGATGTTTCAAATAAGCATAAAGGATATTTAAATCTTTGAATAATTTGAAATCTTTTTAGAATGTTGTTTTTCAAAGACCTTTTATTATTAGCTTAAAGAACGATTAAAAAAACCCTTCAATTATTTCCAGTGGGAGACATATTTTTCAAACAGTGCTTTTCAACAAAATGAAGTGCATGTTAAAATTACAGAGGTCAGAAAATTTAAGTTTTCACAACAATCCTGCTTCACTATTCCTCACTACATCTTGAGTGCAGCTAGGTGAATAGAATTTCTCAGTCACATTTCAGGTCTGAGTGATAATTGTTATCCCAGTCAGACAGATCTGGATCACTATGATATAGTAGGAAGGTATTCAGCCCCTAAATTTCACACCAACCATCCAAAAAAAGGTTACAGCTTGGTATCCCTACTCACTGTTTGATATAACTCTGCATGTGACATGAGAGTTAGTAAACATCACTGCTTGAAGCTGACACAGCCAAGAGTAAATTTTCAATGTCACTGCTGATGTCTGAAGGAAGCATTACTTTACGTGTATTTAACATGGCAGAGTAACTCTTAGTACAACAACAACAACAAGCCATAATTAGAGCCTTGATTTGTGTCAAGGATGTAACAGCAGAGATGAAAGGTGAAAAGTTGTGCTGGAGTACGTGCAAAGCCTCACTGAAATTGAGCTTACATAGAAATTATAAGTATTCTGCACAGCACAGCATTCTGACAATAAAGAACTCCCCTCCCTACACACACAACCAGTCAACTAAAATTAACCACCATCCACTAAGTCAGAAGAGAAATTCTCTCCCATGTCCCTGCTGCTCCCAGGTCCAGTGACTTCCAGTCGAAAACAATTCAGCTGAGACCCTTCTGGCTGCTGACGTGCTTGCTTCCTACCACCCCTGAGTCCTCCTCCTGGCTCCCCAAGGCAGTGTCAGAGTCTCTCAATGCACTGTGACTGACTCGGGTCCCTTCCCAGGCTTTTCCTGCCACACCCTCCAACCTTTCCTGCTCTGAACTGCTCAGCAGCTCACTAAGGAGAGAATCAAATTGCCCTCCTTGGTCATTAGGGTCCAACTCTCTCAATCTTCTTAAAGAGATGCATGTGTTCACATAACTGAGATCAAACTAAGAGCAAAAACTGAACAGATAATGTTCACCATGCTGCTACGCAGGTATCTGACGCCACCTGATACAAAGCTCTTCTGCTGCAGCATCTCTTCTCCAGAAACTGTCAACCCTTCAAACAACTAGAGAGCAGGAAATTCGGCTTGCTCTCTTCCCCAGGTGACTTGATACACGTGTTGAATAGTACCAGCATGGATTTATGCAAAGCGGCCTTCCCATTTATTTCACACCTTATCTAAATATATATGGCAACAAACTTTCACAGAAGCATTTTGGAAACCCAGACAGGACTATATTAACCTATCCAAATACCTGCTAATGCCTTTGAAGAACCTAAACAGGTTCATAAGCAAGAGCTCCCTTAAAAAAAAGCCATGCTGACTTTGCAAGCATATTATATTTATCCATGTGACCTCTGATATTTCTAGAGTCTTAATTAATGTCTTGTCTTCCTTCGTTTTATTTAGTGAAAGCTCTTGAACTAAATTTCCACCTACAGCAATCTGTCCACTAGCCAATATAAAAGGCTCTGTAACCCAGACCGGGGGGAATCAAGATAATACCAGTACATTGAGCCCTATCAAGGAGAATGGCAGAATTACCCAACCTATGTAATCAGCCCTCATCACCACAGAGCTTATTAGCTTTGGTGCACCTTACTTCACAGGACTCTGGGTAGTTTCTGCATGTCCATCAACTGGTTTCTTTGTACTTCAGTGTCCAGATTCCCAAAGCATTAGTTTGTTCGTACAAAATACCAGACCAAGTAAAAGCAGAGCTGCTGACCTAATACTACCCTGAAAGGCTACTGAGCAAGGTACCGACCAGTCTAGAATCCTCCAGCATCTTACCTTGGGTTAGTGAGATTATAGCAGGATTTCCAAATCTGGAGCATGTGTTTACAGGTAAGGAGTGCTTCGTCTGGGCCTCTGCACAGGGACTCCAATTTGACTTTTGTAAACAGTAATCTAGTGAAAAGGGAAAGGAAATTAAAAGAGAAAGGACAGTCCAATTCTAGCAAAACATTTTTAAAGACAGACAACATCACATCAAACTGGAGAAAACAACTTCAAAGACAGTGTTAATTTAAGTAATTGTTTCATGAAGTAATCACAATGAAGTCAAATATCGAATGTCATCAACGTAACTGCTTTTTACAAGATGGCCTCTTCAACTGGACAGAAACAATAGCTGACAGGAATTTTTTTTTTTAAAGTTAAGCAAGACAATATAGCTTAGTGAAATTAGCAGGCCCACTAAAAACAGTACTTCATATGCAGAGGAGAAAAGAGACATCTTCACTAAAGAAAATCTATACTACTTTTATGAGGAATGAAAGTATTTTCCATTAACTGGCTCAGATGAGAGTTATCTAACATATAACTCACAAAAGAAAACAACTCGGGACTGATGCAAGTTACGTCCCTAGAATACCAGCTTCTATTATAGGAAGTGGAAGAGGCTTTGCTGAAAAAGGCACCACTGGACAGATTCATGGGCATGGCAGGTAGTCAGCAATGGTAAGGTCAACAAGAAACTGTAGGTCCACACTACCTTATGCTGCTGTGAGCAGATGCTAAAATTGATGTTTGACTTGAATTTTGTACATTTTGAACATTACAAGTGACAACCTGCAGAACGCACATAATTCATCAAATATGAGGCAAACTATTCATAATGGAAGCAAACACGTTTGCCGGATGCCACTATAAATGAATTCTGATTTCAAAGCTGATGTTTCTAGTGGCAACAAGACAAACAAAGTGCATAACTTCATAAGATGATGACTGCATATTCCTTTTACATTCCCTGTATCAGCAGAAGGTTCACCAGATTAACTCAAGACACCTTCCCGTATAATCAAAGAATATAAATGCAACGTGACAATCAAGGAGCTAGTCAATTGGTATGCACATTTATAGGAGTCACAGCATCTGGGAACAGATAATACACTGGAGAAACAGTAATTTAAAAGCAATTTTTAGTAAATTGCAGGATTGAAGAGCATAGAGCAGGAGGAAAGGATACATATAAAACTGTTAGCCTACTTTCTGTTTTTAAACCCAGGTGTACCTTGGCATTTTATTCCAGTGCAACGTTCACCATCCTCTGTGAAAAATTTATACGACTGGTCATATGGTTTGCGTGGGAAGACTGAGAAGGGTGTAGAGGGTGGGCATGTGTGAAAGCTCAGAACTTTCTTATCCCAAATAAAAACTTCCAGGCTGCTAATAGTAACTGCAAACTGCCAGAGGGTTTTCTCAAGAATGAGAAATGACATCAAGTGCCTCAGCAAGTAACAGTAGCTAAAGCTTTAGTGTTGCACTGAAAGTCCTTTACAGAAACTACCCAGCCTGTAAACCTAAAAATGAATGACACTACTTTAATTGTGCAATGTGTGTATCGGTGGCACTGAGGAGGAAATGAAATGCAGGTCGCTGAGTTCATTTAGAGATAAGCACCTGTGGATAAGCAAGGTAAATAAGGTCATATGGAACCGCACCTGATGTCTTGTAGGAATGCAGAACTGAGCAGTGGTACACTAGTTTAGCTTTTATCCTATCAGTAAATCAGATTTGAGTATACAGGGAACTACACAGACAATTTCGTGCTCGCAGGCTCTCATTCTACTGGGGGACTTCAACCACCCCGACATCTACTGGAAAAGCAACACAGCAAGCTGTAGGCAATCCAGCAGGTTCCTAGAATGCACTGAAGACAACTTCTTAAGCCA
>Ga0181612_110992_pt1 | contig 11396 bp, 8 predicted proteins | sample HoacroProtozoa21_FD_119630 | JGI IMG/M metagenome (GOLD analysis project Ga0181612, IMG submission 119630) | Hoatzin crop microbial communities from Cojedes, Venezuel. Combined Assembly of Gp0051906, Gp0051904, Gp0051908
CTTTTTCTCTGCGTCCTCGTGCGAAAGGAAGGCATTGCCGTGTTCGTCGCTCGTGAATTCCTGCAAAAGGTCTTCGTGCGAGAAGTGCTCGCGATAGCCTTCGAGCGTTCCGAACTCCTCGGGGATGGGAAATTCGGGCATGATGGGCGCGTGATTGATGGAATAGAACTCCACCTTGTTGAGCACCTCGATGGTGTTGCTCAGTGCTTCTGGCACGTCGGCGAAGACGTCGTTCATCTCGCGACGTGTCTTGAACCACTCCTGCTTGGAGTAGAGCATGCGGTCGGATTCGCCCACGTTTTTGCCGGTCGAGACGCAAACCAAACGCTCGTGCGCCTCGGCGTCGTCGGCATCGACAAAGTGGGAGTCGTTGGTGCACACAATCTTCACGCCGACCTTTTTGGCCAATTCGAGGAGCACTTTGTTCACGCGTTGCTGCGCCACAAACGTCTCGCGGTTGGCATGCTGCGCGGGGTCTTTCACTTCGTGGCGCTGCAGCTCGAGATAGTAATCTTCGCCGAACAGGTTTTTGAACCAGCGCACGGTTTCTTCGGCGCCGGCCACGTCGCCTGCAAGGATTTTCTGCGGCACTTCGCCGGCCAAGCAGGCACTGCAGACAATCAGGCCCTCGTGATATTTTTCGAGTTCGGAATGTTCGGTGCGCGGCATATAATAATAGCCATCGACCCACGCATTCGACACGAGTTTCACCAAATTGTGGTAGCCTTTCTCGTTTTTTGCGAGCACGATGAGGTGCCAGCCGCGGCTGTCTTCGCGCCCTTCCTTGCGACGCATGCCGCGGTGGGCCACATACATTTCGCAGCCGATGATGGGCATGAAGTTGGCGCGCAGTTGGGCCTTTTCCAATTTCTTCAGGCGCTGTTCGCGGTCGGCATCGCTCTCGCCTTCGGGCGCTTCTTGCAATGCTTTTGCGTCGGCCTTGCCGTCTTTGCGCAGTTTCTCTACGGTGTCGAAAAATTCCTTGATACCGCCCATGGTGCCGTGGTCGGTCACGGCCATGCCGCGCATACCGTCGTCCACGGCCTTCGCCACCAATTTCTTAATCGGGGCGAGTCCGTCGAGAATGGAATATTGTGTGTGAACGTGAAGATGAACGAAATCTTCCATCTAAATTTATTTCTCCTTTTTTGCAATTACAAACGTAAAATCATAGTCGCCGTAGGGCAGCATATATTCTTTGCGCGGCCATGCTCCCCACGAGTCCACGCAGCCGAGTCCCATCTGGCGCTGTGCCACGCGGACGCTTGTGAACGGCCGGCGCTCCAAATCGCCGCTGTGCATGTGGCGCGCTTCCTTCACGCGGCCGCCGTCGAGGTCGTCGGTGGTGTATTCGAGCGCTTGGCACTCTATCGGCGCGGTGCCATAGAGCGTGAGCGCAGCGGCTCCGTTCTCGAGCGCAAACCAACGCACGTCGCTCTTGTTGCCGTTCTCTTGCGGGCGAACGTAAGCGAAGAATTGGTCGCGAACGCTTTGGCTATATTTGCCGAGGAACGTGGAATTGTTGCGGTCGATATAGTTTTCCGACGGGCCGCGGCCGTAGAATTCAACGTGGTCGAACGCTTTGGGCATGGCGAACTCCATGCCGAAGAGCGGCAGGTAGTCGGCGCCTTGCGGCTTCTCGCCCGTCGTGAGTTTTTCGTTCACCACGAGGCGGCCGTCGGCCAAAAGCGTGTAGGTCAGCGTGAGCGTGGCGTTCACCCGCGGCATGCCATAGACGGCAATCACGCGGCGGGCACTCCCCTGCTCTTCTTCGCTGAGTTGTTGCAGTTTCATTTCGGGATTCTTCCACGCGCCGAAACGCTGCTGGAAGCCGGCGCCGTAATCGTTGTCGGTCGGCGCGCGCCAGAACGTCGGAAGCAGCGAATGGCCTTCGGCAAGCATCGCGCGGCCGTCGATGTCAATGTAATCCACGAAGCCGGTCTGCTTGTTGAACGTCACTGACATTCCGTCAGCCGTCAGAGTTAGGCACGCTTTTTGCTCATCCTTCTGTGTGGCGGTCTCGCCTTTCTGCAAGCCGGCGGGCTGCAGACTCTCGGCCGTCGGGAAAGCGTAGGACGAAAGCAGGAATTGTTGGCGCGCTACGGTGTGGCCTTTCGCGAGCATCGGGCGTTCTGCCTTCAGAACGTAGGCCACATTGAGCGCCACCTCTTCGCCGGCGTGTTTGGCAATGGCTTTGGCGGGCAGGTCGAGCTGCAGCGTCCGCGTCTGCGAAGGTGCCGTGCGAACGTCGTCCACGCTGCCGCTGGCGAACTGTACGCCGTTGGCCAAGAGCGTCCATTCCAGCCGCACGTCGCTCAAGTCGCGGAAAAAGTTCTCGTTGCGCACTTCGAGCGTGCCGGCATTGGCGTCGAGCAACGTGCTCCAAATGTTTTGATAGTAATAGCGCACCTCCTCGGCCGACGGATTGGGCACGCGGTCGGGACGAATGAAGCCGTTGCAGTTGAAGTTGTGGTCGCCGGCGGGATAGCGGCCGAAGTCGCCGCCGTAGGCAAACGAGGGCTCGCCGTTGGCCGTGGCGCCCTTGCCCACCTTCATCACGCCGTCTTCGCGGTGCGCATAGATGCCTTGGTCCACAAAGTCCCAAATAAAGCCGCCTTGATATTTCGGATATTTGCGAACGAGGTTCCAATACTCCTTGAAACCGCCCACGCTGTTGCCCATGGCGTGCGCATATTCGCACTGGATGAGCGGCTTGGTGTAAGCGGCGTTCGTGGCGTATTTCTCGCACCAATCATAGTTGGCGTACATCGGGCAATAGATGTCGGTTTTTCCTTCAATCTCAGCGCGTTCGTATTGCACGGGGCGCGTCGCATCGTAAGCCTTCACGAGGTCGTAAGCCTTCTCGAAATTCGGGCCATAGCCGGCCTCGTTGCCAAGGCTCCAAATGATGATGCTCGGATGATTCTTGAGCGTGTAGATATTATTGCGCTCGCGTTCAAGATGAGCCTGCTCGTAGGCCGGCTCCTTGGCCAAAGTCTTGTCGCCATAGCCCATTCCGTGGCTTTCGATGTTGGCTTCGGCCACCACGTAGAGGCCGTATTTGTCGCAAAGGTCGTACCAGCGCGGGTCGTCGGGATAGTGGCAGGTGCGAACGGCGTTCAGGTTCAATTCTTTCATCAAACGCACGTCCTGTTCCATGCGCTCGGGACTCACGACGTAGCCGCCCTCGGGGTCCATCTCGTGGCGGTTGGCGCCTTTGATGAGAATGGGCTGTCCGTTCACCTTGAGTTGGCCGCCGCTCACCTCAACGTGGCGGAAACCTACACTTTGCGTCAGACTTTCAATCAGTTCGCCTTTGCCATTCTTCAAATCCACGCGCAGGCGGTAGAGATTCGGCGTTTCGGCCGTCCACGCGAGCACGCCCTTCAGCGTTTGCGCAAAATTGGCCCTGTTGCCGAGCACGGGCAGCAGATTTTGTTGGCAGACCACCTTGCCTTGCGCGTCTTCAAGGCTGATGTCGAGCGTTTCGCTCTTGCTGTTCACGGTTTGAACGTCCACGCTCAAGAGGCCGTCTTTCCAGCCGTTCGCCAAGTCGCTGCCAATGCGCAGGTCGGCAATGTGCGTTTTCGGACGGGCATACAGATAGACTTCGCGGGCCAGTCCGGTGAAGCGCCAGAAGTCTTGGTCTTCGAGATAGGAGCCGTCGCACCAGCGCATCACTTGCAGGGCGAGCACGTTGTCGGCGCCGGCTTTCAAGTACTTCGTCAGGTTGAACACTGCGGCCGATTTGCTGTCTTCGCTATAGCCCACAAAGTCGCCGTTGGCCCATACGCTCAAGTTCGAAGTGGCGCTGCCCACGTGCAAGTAGATGTCCATTCCCTTCCAGTCGGCGGGGATGCGCACGCTCTTGCGGTAGGAACCGGTGTAGTTGTTCTTCTCCTCCACGTAGGGCGGATTGTTGTCGAATTGCGTGGCCCACGCGTATCCGATATTCTTGTAGATGGGGTCGCCGTAGCCGTTCAATTCCAGCAGGCCGGGCACTTTGAAGTTGTCCCAAGCGCTGTCGTCGAATTTCGGAGCGTAGAATCCGGCGGGCGCTTCGTTGTGATTTTTCGAAAAATGGAACTTCCACATTCCCTCGAGCGAGATGTAGCGCTCACTGCGTGCCTTGTCGCCGCTCTCGGCCTTTGCGATGGATTCAAAGGCGAAGAAGTCGCTGCGCGGAGCTTCCACATTGATGCGATTTTGGGCGGGGTCGAGCCAATAAGGCGTTGCGCCCGACTTTTGCTGCGCGCTCATCGAGAGAGCCAGCGCACAAAAAAATCCAATTAGGGTCAGTTTGGTGTTTTTCATCTTATTTTGTATTTTTGCAATCTATTTGTGAGCTACCTTCACCTTGTAGTCGCAGCGCACGTCGCCGCGCGCCATGGCGGCCAACTTCTTCTTTGCCAATTGCTTGCGCAGCGGCGAAATGCGGTCGGTATAGACAATGCCTTCGAGGTGGTCGAATTCGTGCTGCATTACGCGGGCCAAATAGCCTTCCACCCATTCGTCGTGTTCGGCGAAGTTCTCATCGAGATATTTCACGTGGATGCGCTTCGGCCGACGCACGGGCTCGTGCAAACCGGGCAGACTCAGGCAGCCCTCGTCCATCAGTTCCGTCTCGCTCTCGTCGTATTCGAGGATATGCGCATTGATATACACGCGATTGAAGCCGGCATATTCGGGCAAGTCCTCTTTCAAGGGGTCGAGCGTGATTACGACCACGCGAATCGACAAGCCAATCTGCGGCGCGGCGAGTCCCACGCCATTGCTGCGGCGCATCGTCTCAAACATGTTCTCAATCAGCGCAGGCAGCTCGGGATAGTCTGCCGAAATGTCCTCAGCCTTCTTGCGCAAGACAGGCTGGCCATAAGTGTAGATGGGAAGTATCATAGATTGAATTTGGAGTTTTTCGAATTTGAGTGCGAATATACGGAAAAAGCAGGGAACGCCAAAAACTTTCTGCCCTCGATTTTTTCTTTGCCCCGCCGCTGCCGCGCCACTGCCCGCTTCGCACCTACAAACCACGGCCAAAAAATTTCTTTTTGACTCACGAAAAATTCGGCCGCTTATTCCTAATTTCAGAACGAAGCGGGACACTAGTGTCCCGTTAAAATCATTTCAAATTTCCCGGACACCTTGTAAATAAAAGGATTTCGAGAGATTTTCAGGCCGCGACGATTTGAAAATTTTATTTTTTCAGCCACATAAATTTTAGGGATATAAGTCAAATTTGACACCACTGAGGGAAAGATTTTGCCTCATTTGCCCCAATTTTTCCCGCAGTTACGATTTTATTTCATTTTAACGGGACACTAGTGGAAGCGGGACAAAAAACAAATTTGTGGCTATAATTTAAAAATTACTGACTATAATTTTAAAATTATAGCCTATAATTTTTAAATTATAGGCACAAATTTATATTCCCCTGCCTCCATTCGGCTTTTTCGACTATTCCCCCGAATTTTCCGACGCTTCCGCCGCCATTATCGACCGCACAAACGCTTTGACGCTGCCTGTGTCGATGGGGCCGAACGTCTTGCCGGCGAGCACCTCTTCGATGGCGGCCAGCGTTTCGGCATTGGGAACGTGCGTTTTTGTCTTCATTTCAATTCTTTTGGGTTTGCAAAATTAGGAAAAAAGCAAACAACCGGCAAACTTTTTGGAAAAAAAAGCAGCGGCCGCGATGCTGTGAACATGCGCGGCCGCTGCAGGGTAATTTCCTATGTGGGAAAGCTGATGTGTTAGTTCTTGTCGCCCGAAAGTTCTACGGCGTAGGAGCGGTTCTGGCCCGTTTGCGTCTTGGCGCGAATCCAAAGCACGCGGTCGGTGCTCATGTTGGCCTCTTTCACGGCTGCGTCGAAGTCGTCCTTGGAACGCATTTCTTTGTCGTTCACGCGGGTGATAATCAGGCCCTTCGTGACGCCGGCTTCCTTCATTTTGCCGTCGCGAACGGCGGAGACATAGAGGCCGTAGGGCAGTGCCATTTCCTTCTTCTCGGCGTCGGTCAGTGCGCGCAGGGCAATGCCGAGGTCGTCGTCGTCGATTTTCTCAATCGGGTTGGTAGTGCCTTGGGCGTTGCGCAGGGTGAGCGTGGTCGATTTCTTGGCCTTGTTGCGCAGGAAGTCCACTTTCACCTTGTCGCCGGGTTTGTGGTTCACGAGGATTTCTTGGAGTTCGCCGAACTTGCTGACTTTCTTGCCGTCCACTTGGGTGATGACGTCGCCCTCCTTGAGTCCGGCCTCTTCGGCTGCTCCGTCGGTCGAAACTTCGCCCACGTAAACGCCTTCGGTGGTTCCGAGGTCCACTTCCTTGCCTTTTTCGGTTTGCTGGTCGATGTAGTTGGATACGTCCATGCCGCTGATGCCGAGCAGTGCGCGTTGCACGGTGCCGTATTGCTTGAGGTCGCTGACCACCTTGTTCATGATGCTCACGGGGATGGCGAAGCCGTAGCCGGCGTAGGAACCCGTTTGCGAATAAATCATATTGTTGATGCCGACGAGTTCGCCGCGTGCATTGACGAGTGCGCCGCCGGAGTTTCCGGGATTGATGGCGGCATCGGTCTGGATGGAACTTTCAACGGCGTTGCCACCGGTGGTGCGTGCCTTGGCACTCACGATGCCGGCGGTCACGGTGCTGGTGAGGCTGAAGGGGTTGCCAATGGCGAGCACCCATTCGCCGAGCTTCAGGTCGTCGCTGTTGCCCACGGTGATGGGCTGCAAGTTGTCGGCTTCGATTTTGATGAGGGCGAGGTCGGAATTGGGGTCGGTTCCGATGATACGCGCTTTGAATTCGCGGTTGTCGTTGAGTTTGACGAGCAGTTCGCTGGCGTCGGCCACGACGTGGTTGTTGGTGACGATGTAGCCGTCGCTCGAAAGGATGACGCCGGAGCCGGCACCCTTGCGGTCGGGCTGTTTATACTGGCGCTGTTGGCCTTGGCCATTGCCCTGTCCCTGTCCGCGACCAAAGAAATCGCCGAAGAAATCTTCGAAGGGGTCGACGTAATTATAGGTGACAGTTTTGCCGGACACGGTGACCTTGATGTAAACTACGGAATTGACAGCCTTTTCGGCGGCGTAGGTGAGGTCGACGGGTTGTCCGGGCACGCCCTTCACGCCACTTTGAGTGATGAGCGGCTGGGCTTTCAGTGCTTTGTAAGACATGGTGGTCGCAATTGCGCTGGCGCAAATGCAGAGGCCGATAGCGGCACTAAACAAAAACTTCTTCATGTTGAACTTCATTTATGTTTCAATTTTTTAGCGTTAATTTTTCCGTGAACGATTGCCTGTTTTCCTTGCAATTAGTGTGCCGAACTCGGTTCGACGCCTAAAAAAATCTCGTTTGCGACTGCAAATTTCACAACAGTGTCGCAAACGAGCGAAATTTTATGGGAGAAAAATTCTAAAAAAAAGCCATATTTAACAATGAAAATCCGATTTTAACACTCCGAAAGGGATTTTCGCAACTTATTTGGCGCAGAAATGTGCGCGTGAGCGCAGAAACGGCGCAAAGCAGGCTGCCTTCGCGCGCGCGGGCGCGCGTTCCTTTATTTATAAGCGTGTGCGCGAGCGATGAAAGCAGAAAAGCGGGCTTTCTCTTTGGCGCTTCGCGAGAATTGCACTAATTTTGACGCGCCAAACGAGGACTTTCCTCAAAAAACAAAGACATTATGGATGGATTTGTACGCGTAGCGGCAGCGATTCCCCGTGTTTCGCTGGCCGACAGTGCGCAAAATACGAGCGCGGCCGAGGGTCTGCTGGCACGCGCCGACGGTATGGGCGTGGAAGTGGTTTGCTTCCCCGAACTGAGCCTGACGGGCTACACCTGCGGCGACCTGTTCCAACAACAACTATTGCTCGAAGAAGCCGAGAACGCCGTTTTTCGCTTGCTCGAACTGAGCCGCGGCCTCGAGATAGTGGGCATCGTGGGCGTGCCCGTGCCCTACAACGGCCGCCTGCTCAACTGCGCTGCCGTGTTTGGCGGCGGCAAACTCTACGGCCTCGTGCCCAAAACGTTCCTGCCCAATTACAAAGAATTCTACGAACAACGCTGGTTTGCGAGCGGCGCCAACGTGCGCGGCGAAGTGCATTATTGCGGACAACAAGTGCCCATCGGCCCCGACCTGCTCTTTGCGACGCGCCGCTTCAACTTTGGCATCGAACTCTGCGAAGACCTGTGGGCCGTGGTGCCGCCTTCGTCGCGACTGAGCCTTGAGGGCGCCGACATCATCTTCAATCTGAGCGCGAGCGACGAAATCGTGGGCAAATACGCCTACCTTCGCGGCCTCGTGGCCGGCCAAAGCGCCCGCTGCATTGGCGGCTACGTGTATGCCGGCGCCGGCTGGGGCGAAAGCACGCAAGACTTGGTTTTCAGCGGCTTAGGCATCATCGCCGAGAACGGCCGCGTGTTGAAAGAAGGCGACCGCTTCTTGCTGGGCGAGCAGCTCGTGAGCAGCGAAATCGACGTGGAGCGCCTGCGCAGTGAACGCCGCCAAAATACCACGTTCGGCGCAGAGCACGGCTGCGGTTGCGGCCCCCACGGCGCGCCTTTCTGCCGCCGCATCGCCGTTCAGACGCGCGAGGAAGAGATGGGCAATTTCGCCCTGTCGCGCACGGTGAACCCGCTGCCCTTCGTGCCCGAAGGCGACGAGCTCGACCGCCGCTGCGAAGACATTATATGCATTCAGAGTGAGGCACTTGCGCGCCGCATTGAGCACACGAACGCAAAGACGGTGGTCTTGGGCGTGAGCGGCGGCCTCGACTCCACGCTCGCCTTGCTCGTGTGCGCCAACGCCTTCGACAGCCTCAACCGCGACCGCAAAGGCATCGTGGGCATCACCATGCCCGGTTTCGGAACGACCGACCGCACCTATACGAATGCCATCAACCTGATGAACGGCTTGGGCATCACCATTCGCGAAATAAGCATCAAGGAAGCCTGCGAAGTGCACTTCCGCGACCTTGCCATCGACCCCAATCAACACGATACGACCTACGAAAACAGCCAAGCCCGCGAACGCACGCAAATCCTGATGGATGCGGCCAACCAGATGGGCGGCTTCGTAGTGGGAACGGGCGACCTGAGCGAATTGGCGCTGGGCTGGGCCACCTACAACGGCGACCACATGTCGATGTACGGCGTGAATGCCGGCGTGCCCAAGACGCTCGTGCGCCACTTGGTGCGCTTCTTCGCCCATCGCACCGAAGACAAATACGTGAGCAAGACGCTGCTCGATATTGTGGACACGCCCATCAGTCCGGAGCTCATTCCTGCCGACAAAGACGGCCAAATCACGCAAAAGACCGAAGACCTTGTGGGTCCCTACGAGCTGCACGACTTTTTCCTCTATTGCACGCTGCGCCACGGGTTCCGTCCCACCAAAACGTTCCACCTTGCCTGCCTCGCCTTCGACGGCACGAACAAGCGCGTGAGCCAATACGACGAGCGCACCATTGCGAAGTGGCTGCAAACGTTCTTCCGCCGCTTCTTCGCCCAGCAATTCAAGCGCAGCTGCCTGCCCGACGGCCCGAAGGTGGGCTCGTGCTCGCTGAGTCCGCGCGGCGATTGGCGCATGCCCTCCGACGCTTCGAGCGCCGCTTGGCTCAAGGAATGCGAAGGCCTTGTTCCGCCCGAGGAAGAGGTCGAAGAACGTCCCGAACTCACCGACACCAACATCTAAATGAAACGCCTACTCCTCCTTGCCCTCGCCCTGCTGCTGCTCGCCGCGCCCGCCGCGGCCCAGAAATCGGCGCCCACGCTCTTTGTGCGCACCATTGTGAAGAAAACGCCGTTCATCAAGGGCGACAGCACACTCGTGTCGTTCGTGCTCTATAGCGACGCCGAATTTCAGAAGGTGGTCTGCAAGACGAAAAAGCTGAAAATCAAGCGCGGCAGCCTGCGCAAGCTCGACGTGAACCGTGCCCGCAGCGGCGGACGTGCGCGCTATCAGAATCGCATCTACAACACGCTCATTTGGTCGCAATACATGGTGGCGAGCGACGACGTGGGCAAGATTGTCGTGCCGCCCCTGGAGTTTGAGTGCGTGCTGCGCGTCTATCAGCAGTCGAACGACCCGTTTGACCGCTTCTTCAATCGCCGACGCTCCTACAAAGACGTGGAAATGAAGACGAAAAGCGAAGAAACAACCATCGAAGTGATTGAAAAGCCACGCAAAAATACAAACGAATTATTGAAAAGTGGCGGAAAAGTAATATAAAAATTTTATGGCCTTCCAACTCCCTCCCCTTCCCTACTCTCAAAACGCGTTGGCGCCCAAACTGAGTGCCGAAACGCTCTCCTTTCACTACGGCAAACACTTGGCCGCCTACGTGGACAACGTGAATCGGCTCGCTGCGGGCACGCCCTTTGAAGACCTGCCGCTCGAAGACATCGTGCGCAAGGCCGACGGCGCCCTTTTGAACAATGCCGCTCAGATGTGGAACCATCTGTTCTACTTCGAGATGCTCTCGCCGAAAACGGTGGGCGTGGGGCCCGACTTCCGCCGCCGCTTGGAGAGCGAATTTGGCTCGATGGAAGCGTTCAAAGCGCAATGGATGGCCGAGGCCGGCGGCCTGTTTGGCAGCGGCTGGACGTGGCTCGTGGAAGACGAAGCGCGCCGCCTGAAAATCATTTCGCTCCCGAACGCCGGCAATCCCCTGCGCGACGGACAGACGCCCCTGCTCTGCGTCGATGTGTGGGAGCATGCCTACTATTTGGACTATCAGAATCGGCGCGCCGACTATCTTGCCGCCCACTGGAATCTCATCAATTGGGAGAAAGTGGAGATGCGCACGCAAAAAGACCTATTTTCTTAAATCTTTCCCTATAAACCACCCAAAAACCAAAGCATTATGAAAAAGTATCGCTGCACCGTTTGCGACTGGGTTTACGACCCCGCTGTGGGCGACCCCGACGCCGGCATCGAACCCGGCACCGCCTTTGAAGACCTTCCCGACGATTTCGTTTGCCCGCTCTGCGGCGTTGGCAAGGAAGACTTCGAACCGGTTGAAGACTAAGCCTTTCGGCCACAAGAAAAGGGCTGCGCACGAGCACATCGGCGCAGCCCCTTTTTATTCGGCCCGCATGAGGTCGGAAAGCACGTCGTTGGAGACGAGAATGCCGGCGGGCGTGAGTCGCAGCACATCGCCCTCGCGAACAAGGCGGCCGGCGCGCAAATGCGGCGCGGCAGCCGCGAGCAGATAGTCGGCGTCGGACGCGGCGAGCAGACTGAGCGGCAGACCGGCCGACGTGCGCAGCCGCAGCATCACGGCTTCGTCGTAGAGGTTGGCGTCGGAGAGGCGTTCGTCGGTGTGAGGCGGCGCGCCGGCCGCGGCAATATAGGCGACAAGGTCGGGCGAATTGGTGCGGCGCAGACGGCGGCCGTCGTAGGACGC
>Ga0181612_116229_pt1 | contig 11396 bp, 8 predicted proteins | sample HoacroProtozoa21_FD_119630 | JGI IMG/M metagenome (GOLD analysis project Ga0181612, IMG submission 119630) | Hoatzin crop microbial communities from Cojedes, Venezuel. Combined Assembly of Gp0051906, Gp0051904, Gp0051908
ACTCCCTGGTCTGGTGCAGCCCTCTGGTTATTACCCCCTCTTGGTAATGCGGGTTGGCAGGGATGCAATTGCAGAGAGAAGTCCCAAGGCCATCAAAAGGGACTTCAGGGCACACTGCTGGCTCATGGTCAACTTGTCATCCACCAGCACACCCAGGTCCCTCTCCACAGAGCTGCTCTCCAGCAGGTCTGCCCTGAGCCTTTACTGGTGCAGTGGGTCGTTTCTCCCCAGGTGCAGGACCCTGCACTTGCCCTTGTTTGTACTTACTAGTTTCTCTAACACATTTAGACATTTGTTCCTGGTTTCCAATGCGCAAGAACTTAGCCTAAGGTGACACCAGCACTGAGGAACCAGAGGACTGTATGGGAGCAGTCCTTTGCATAGCCTACCCTCTTCCTAACAGGACTGCTTGCTACCTGCCATCTGGGCTATGGCCTGAGCAGCAGTTTCCACCCTCCTAGACTCCAGTGACTGAATTTAGAAAACAAAGCTAAATCAGATCATCCCAAATCAGCTAACAGGAAAAATACTCTGTGCTTCACCAATCTTGAAGTCTCTCCTGTTCTGTGAATTTCTTACTGGGGATAATTCATCAAAACAATACCCCAGATCCAATCACAATTAATCTCTTTGTATAGCACAGGCATGTAGTGAAAGCTTCCATTAGCTCTGTGTTCTTACATCAACGTCAGCCAGAACTGTATCGCTGCAGCCCTTCAGTTCTGACTAGATGACTGCTAACTGTGACTCTTAATTGGCAGCAATATTGCTGCTTTCCCGGTTTCTAATCTGTAGAGGAATCAAATTTGTATTTGTGTCAGAGCGTTAGGCATAATACTCCTCTAGCAATCACCTTAGTCATACAGTCACAGACTCCGCTCTGTTACAGAAGCAAGTATCACAAAATTTTAAAAAACCGCACAAACATACACACAAAACTGAAGACCCAAACTTTAATCAAAATGGTCAGAATTCCCACCCATTCTCTGCAGATGGCTATCAACCACCCATACTCACATGTTTCTGTGAGCATATCCCAGAGCAATTTATTGGCTGGAACCTTCTTAGAAGCAGCTAATTCTAATGTAAACCACATATAATACTTAGGGAAATAAAACTTACACTGCAACCAGAACCTGATTCAAGAAGATAATATTATTCCACATCAGGAACTGAAAAGAGCAGACATACCAGTAGAAACCAACACAATCTGAATTTTAAAACCTTGTTACGGTTATTTTCAGGCAACCTGTTCTACAAACATTTGCAGATATATCTCTAATTTATGCCCCAAAATTAATCCTATTGTTTTCAGTAGATGATATTGTGGCACCAGAGTCCTCTCTCGGGCCAGTATTCAACACAGTTTGCAGAGGGACTCATTGTAAAGCTAAGCACTGGTACAAGTTTTTGCAATACCAATTCCTCACACTGGGGAATCAGATGTGTGGTTTGGATCAGCAGCATTATACACTGGGGTCTCTGGATGTGCTAACACAAAATACAGTCCCCAGTCCTGATCTTTGTGAGAAATAAGCAGATCTCAACTCAGAAATAGGACTGAGATCTGATTAATTGTATAGTGGTATAAGCAACTCTTTCTCAACGTAATTATAAATCCCTAATAAGAAAGGAGTTGAATTATTTGTAGTAATTATTGAGCAATTCATTATGAGCAATTCCACCACCAGGAAATTTGTCAACACAAAGAAATAAATTAATCAAAAATTATGCCATATGAATTATCTGGGTAGCCCTTGTAAATATATAACCTCTTCCCAATTTTATTAGCTGCTGCCCAGCTCTCACACACAAAATGGTAGTGATTGCATGTGCAATAAATATTAATGGTTCATAAATTAAAGAGCATTATTCTTCTTGACATAACACCATTTTGCAAGGCCCCACGGAATAGGTACAGGCAGTTTGTTGAGCAAGCTCTGCTAGAAGAAAAATTTGTCTTTGTTTTTGCTTTTAAAAGCATTTGTCAGGATTTATAGGGTATATCCAGAAGGCAATTAAGGCGACATTTTACAGAAAGCTACCACATGCCCTCAAATAACAAAGAGCAATAAAAGGAAAGTGTGATCTGTGAAAACAATTTGATTTATAGAATTACATTTATAAAATGTCTAAACAATTTGTATAGGAGGAGTTTATGTATATACATAACCCAGAATCTTCATAGGGACTAAGCTGCATTGTTCATATTATAGCAATGCATTGCTACCAAGGCTTCATATTTGGGTGAAGAAAGCAAGATGGGCTCTGTCCCTTCAAGGACCACTTCCTAGCAGACAGCAGCATCAGGGCACAGAAACAAGCCAGAACAAGGCAGCACACTGAGGTGTTTGCTGTCACACAGGCATTACTGCTAAGGGGAATTTCAAGGCTGGCTTAGGAGTCACCCAGCAGGCTGCCTTGCTTCATTTCTGAGGAACTTTTCCCACCCCTGGCAAGAAACGTAAGAAAAGGTGAAGCAGGAGGGTGAAAAAGACTGGCACCATCTTCAGTGTAGAAACAACAGTTCACAGCTTCATAGCCTCATGGGGAAGGCCTGGAAGGGTCTTAAAAAGCAACGTACGACAGTGCATAGAGGGAATGAAAGCAAGCCGGTGGAGAGATGCAAGAAGAGTGAAGTGCTTAAATTAACAACACAAGAAATTAATCTCAGTAGCAGCATTTTAAACAAATATAAATGGAGTGTGAGTGTTCTCCTAGGTAACTCCAAACATGAGGTGATGAAACTTGAGTCAGAATTTTAGTTATGCAGACACAGAGATGCTGCTGCACAGAATGCAACAGCAAAGTACAGATGCCCTGGAAGTAGGATGTGAGGACGAGGAACATACTGAAACAACACTCACGTTGCAGGCTGGGCCATGACAAAGACAGTGCGTGGTGTTGTCTTCAGTGTCTGGAGAAGAAAAAAAAAAAAGAGAGAAAATGACCTTTACCAAAGAAAGGGCAAAAGACTGGATTTTGTTAATCGAATTTCCACGAAGAGTTGTCCGAAGTTCTACAACCTTAGCTTGCATTTGCTAAGTGTGCCAAGGACCCTAACTCTGAGTCCATATACGAAATCTCCAGAGATAGCGCATCACAGGAAAAAAGGAAAATGTAGTCAGATCTCCAGCAAAGGTCTGTCACTGCTGAAGGTGTTTCATTTCAGAAATAAGGATAATCTGGAAAGTATCTACAACGAGATACCAGACAGCAGGTCATTAAGCTTTAGGGTGAAGGAAGACAGGATGGAGAGAGGGAAATGGACTGAAGGGTGGCTGGTTTATTTTACATTATAAGAGATTACAGTGAGATCATATTTTCTGTGGAGGAGCCTACAAAATTATACTGGTTAGGAAAAAGGGTATGAAAGGAATTTCTAACTGAGAAGCCTGAGGGATTGGAGAACATATAAAATGTGCTAAAGTGGGTTTTTTAGTCACTCAAAAAGTAAGCTTAGAGTTGCTGAAGTAAAGAGGATGGACATTTTTGATGGTTGAAACTTAGCAACTCAGTCAAAAGATATGCTGAGTTCTCTGCAACTCTGTTGTCAGGAAGGGCCAAACTAGGTCCCTGTGGAAGGACCAAGTGACAGCAAATAAGTTTGATGCAGACAGTTTATAAGCTGTCCATTCCTCATATGAGATTGGACTTGAACTTGTTGAGAAAGCTGTGGTTTGAGTTCATATAAAGTAGTACAGATACAGAGGTATAGCTTCTTTCTCTTTCTCTCTCTTTCTTCAGCACACATGTAATATAGGATGGCATTTGCTTTGTCTCTCACAAATATTGAGTCACTGTGGACAAGCTGAGTTGGTGATCAGCACAGCTGGGAATGTGTTAGGAAAAACAATTTCTCACCTTGGGGAAACAAAGGGGAATATTAGATGCAGAAAACATACAGTGACAGAGAACACAGAGGTATAGAGCTGAAGGACACCTCATATCCAAGCTGAACTCACAAGCACATGCTCAACACTAGCAGATACTTATGGAGGACACAACGCATTTTTGCCATTATTTGAAAGACTTCTGGTTGCTGTGGTCAGTGAAGTAGGAGTTCAAGGCCTCATCCTTTCCTAGGGGTAAATGAGAGGGCCTCAGCTGAGAAAGTATCTGTGGAGACACTAAGGAGCAGAAAGATCTTGCACATACAGTAGTGCAAAACTAAAGGATATTCACACCTTGTTTTTATGAAGTAAAGCTGTTTCTTCCACTCACTTAATTTCTTTATAGCATTTCAGAAACCTGTAGGACTGAAATATACTGCCAGATATGATGAAAAGAAGTATTAAGTAATCTGAAATGCTAGTTATTTGGACTTCATTTAGTTTCAGGTACTTGACAGTAAGTGACAGAGTTCTCTTGGGGGCTCTGTATACACAGTTTTACCATGACCCCAAACTGGGCTTCAGTGCTGGTACTTTGGTAGTGAGTTCCTTTATAAATAGAATATTTCCATTTGAATTCACTACTACCTGGGTCAAAACAGTCATGTACACAGCATCCAAAGAATCCCATGTGCCCCTGTCATTTTTTACAATCAACAGAAAATACAATCTCTACATTGAAAGTAAAGGATGTACAAGCGCAGAACACCTGCTTGCTACAACTGCAACAACTGCCTGGCTCTGAACTGATGAAACGTGGCAATATTCAGTAATTTATAGAGCAACAAAGACAAAACAGTAGGAGCTTGCACTTCCACGACCAACAAGCCAATAAAACAAAAGAGGGGGGGAATGTGATTTGAGGTAGTCAGACATAGTGTGACACAGATATTTCAGCTTCCTGCTGTAAATAAAACATGCTGTGTCAGCTGGAAGTAAAGCACTCCAGCAATGTTGTCCATCTTAAAAGAAAGGTAGCGGTGAGCGAAGGTCATCTGCCACAGCTGCAGCATGTTTAATGGGGAGTTTGCTCCTCAGAAGGAGCCAGTATTGAGACAGCCAGGGTCTGGCTAGCCACGGGAGCTGCTCCCCACAGCAGCCTTGCAGACAGCTCGAGGGCAGAGTTTGCAGCTGGACTTGTGAGAGAGAAACAAAATTCAAACCACTGTTTTGGAAAACTACAAGAAGTTGCTTCCTCGTATCACAGCACAATATTTCTAGGCTACGGACTGAAAGAGAAAAGCATTAACTTTTTCTTATGTTTCCATGTTACTCTGGTGATTTCACTGTCTTTACCTCTACACATGGCCTGCAAATGGAAGGATTTTTTCCCCACACACACTACACACTGTTGTTTTCTGTCTAGAAATGCTTTCCATCCCACAGCCCAGAGAATTCTATTGATCTTAGAGAGTTTCACCATTATGCAGGAGTTGGACAAGTCATTATCAGTTCTGTTTAAGGAAAGATTTCAACACCAGTGCACACAATCTCAACATAAATTAAAAATAAATTAATACAGCAAACACCGTATGGTTTCTTCCAGCTAACAAAAGAGAGCTTGAGCCACATGGCTGGTTCCACCACACCAGCCAGAAAGGGGGTTTTGTCTCACGGCCAAGGAACAACAAATTATCAGAGAGCAACAAGCTCGCACCTTAAACTGCCCAGCCTTTCCTGCAGCCAAAAGCTCACCACTCTGTATATCAAAAGTATTGTCCAAACTATTAAAGAGTTCACCAGGCTAATCCTTACTTTACCTAGTCAGTGATTTGCAGGCAGTGGAAATCAAACAAGTAAACAAATAATGAGATCACTAATTCCTTGAAGCTATAAGAAAAGTAGGTATTGTTTGCATAGTAATTACCCTGGTTCAATTACAGTAAGAAGAGTCTTAAAAGAAAAGGTCTCCTTCCTCTGGGGGCAAAACTGAGTAAGAAACTATCATTATCTTCCCTGCTTATTTCAATGAGAGCTGAAGTATTTCCTGTAGAGGATGAAAAAGACAGTACTTAGCATGAAAATAAGACATTCATTTTCAGGAGATATGGGAACTTCTACACACTACACCTCTAAAACCTTCTGTTCGTTGCCCCTAATGTTCAATAATTTTTATCCAAAAGTAGTACTACTTCTTAAACTAGCAACTGCTCTCCAGTCATGTTATTATACGCCAGGTGTGTTAATATAAACCTGCAGTCATTCTGCTGAGGTCCATGTTGTAAAAGTGGTCTTGATTATTTTTCCATACTATCTGAGTGTAGTTTCACAGATGACACTGATAATCCCCATTTACACAGTGAGAATAAATCCCGAAGATCATAACACTATGCATTCTGAATCCTGCAGATGACTTTCTGAAAGAAATTGCACAAATAAATCACCTGAAAGCAATAACAGTGTTGGAGAATTCTACAGCTCCAGACAATGTGCAATCAGCCAACGCACACTGTATATATTCCTTTGCCTTTATCACGTCTGACAAGCGTATGGTTTGAGACTGACAACAGAGACTGTCTGTTCATCAGGAACAGGGTAGAATTTATAGAAATATCTCTTGAAAGGAAGCACTCCAGCTGGAGTGCCAAATCTCCATGTTAGCTCCAGACTGGTAATAATTTGTGCTCTATTTTCCTATAAAGCAACCTTTTCTTATAAGAATATTCAAAGAGCTTTTGGAGCTGAGTGTAAATGCTTCAGCTATGCTACTTTGACTAAAATGACCCAGTGTGCCTACCAGGAGAACAAGCCAGATGAGTCATGATATAGCAAAGTATATAGAAGTGCATTTTGCCTCTAAATTACCGTGTTAAAAACAGTCTAGGTCAACTGAATGGCTGCCTACGAAAATTTGCTGCTGAACCAGTCCAACTTGTAGTTCAGAGGAGCCAGATTCCGATCATATGCACATTGATGTATAATTGAGAAAACATTAACCAAATCATTGAAGGAAGTGTCAGGTTGTTTTTGAATCCAGGGTACAAGAAATCAGTGCCACTCTCAATGGCACAAACCCACTATTTTTACTATCTCTGCCAGCTGTGGGACTAAAAATTCAGCAGCTCAGTTGAGAGGCCAAGGACTATGCTGCGATTTCATATTCATCGCACTGATACCTCCCAGGCATTATCTACACAACACAGTAGAACTCACAGCCCTAACTTGCATTATAGTTACAACCTTTGCAGGTAACAGCTTTCCCAACAGTTGATGCAAAAGTGCATCTCTGCTGCTTGGGGTATTTTGTCATTGCATCTTTAGGCAGCTACAGGAAGGTCTGCCCTGCCTTCACATGCCAGTACTGCCATGTGTGGGGTCTTCCTGAATCTGGGTCTTTCAGGTGGACTCTACAACTGCAAAATGGCAAAATGGCTTTTACCTGGCAACAAACGTACTGCTCACAGCGGCAAGGCCAGTGGTAGGATGTGGAAACCTCTCTCTGGAGAGGAGCTGGCTCCTGTGTAATGGCTCAGCGCCCAAGTTATTTCTCCATTGCACGGGTCATAGGTATTAAATACATGTGGGAACACAAAGGGGATCTGCCCTTTTGCAGTGCCAGTAACAGTGGCAAGCTGGAGAGATGGCAAGAAGGGACACTCACCTCTGCTAGCTTTGCACCACAAGGGCTTTCTGTGGCAAGTCTTTCCCCATGCTGCCCTGACGATGAGCAGCAAGCAGTGCTTCATCAAATTTGAACAGAAGATGTCGAGAGAAGAACAAATATGCATGCTCTGGGTCAAATCCTGAGAAGTCACCATACTAGCAGCGGTACAGGGCAACGTGGTAGCCTGCCAATAAAGGAAATGACATACTGGGCAAACTAAAAGACCATTTAAAAAGACTCAAACCCAAACTATTTGCAGGCATCCTGCAGACAAGGTCAGATGGCATTTGCAGGCAGCAGGGAGGAACGGCCTCTACAGCTGTAACCATTCAAGCAGAGGGAAGGAACCACCCCAGGGGACGCAGCCCCGCCCCCCACATCTGCTGCTGTGGACCCTGTGAATAGCCACCCTGAAAACTGTATCTTTATGGCTACTGACACTGACAGATGACAAAACAGGAAATTATTGGCCTCAGGACCTGAGCTCAGACTGATATATGAAAAACACCCACAGAAAATCATCTTATACAGCTGGAATTGGAATCAATAACTTATCAACACTACAGAGAAGAAGGGGAAAAAATCCCAGCTCTCTCTGGCCTGGTGGTTCTGCTTACTAACTAGGGCTATTCTGTAGCAGTCAATATTTTTGCAAACTGGATGTAATTCATGCACGAGTACAATACAGATTGAGGGTAGCCGAGGAGAAAGTGAGACAGAACAAAACCTGTGCCTGGACAGTATTTGGATTTGAAGAAGTTCTGAAGCATCTCTGTCAGATGACAAAATTTCTTTCTCTGTGGCAGCCCAGAAAAACAAAATGGCATCACAAGGTCACCATGAATTGTACTCTCAAGGGGAAAAAGAAGGGTTGTCATCATCACTGGCAGGTGAGGAGAGACTAGAAAAATATTAAGTCCTGCCTTTCTGTATTGCAATTGTTATTACAACTTCCCAATATGTCATTTGATTTCTATAAGCAAGTATTACGTGGTGTCTGCTTTGAGAAATATTCCGGCATGTTCAACAGCACAAAATTCACAGATAATTGTTTTTAAAGGAGTTAGTGTCTAAAAACTCTGTTTCATTTACAGTCTAAAGGAAAAAAATAAATACCTTATCAACCCTCAAATTGCATGCAATTTGATGCACCAGTATCAAGTGAAAAATAAATAATTCCATGCCTAAAGGAACCAACTCTCACTTTCACTTTACGTTAAGTGTGTATTTATCCAGATGAGAAGAGTATAATAAGTCCACACTTGCATGGGGAAAAAAAAAAATCTATTCTTATAGTTCTACCAAGTTTTCTTATTGTCACACTGACAAATTGGTTCTATATTCCTGAGCCATGCTGTATTATACCAGGGGAGGAAAGTACATCCCTGCTTCACTAAATTGTGGGGGAGTAGGATCAGTGGGATGAAAAAAAAACCAAACACATTGATGAAAATAATCCATTCTCAGCTGAAGTTGTGGGTGGGCTCCAGGATATTTTGGTAACTCAGTTGCACAATATACTGCTGCAATGTGCGACAAAGAAATGACGCCAGAGTACTGCACACACCGCAGTTTTAACTTCATGTAAACCGAGTCACACATCTTGGCCACAGCTTACATCCGATGGACGATGCAGCAAGCAAGCCAGGATGCCCCAACCGTGCCACCAGCAGCAGGCTGGCATCCCCTCAGGATGGGAGGCTGTGCAGCCCTGCGATCCTCCACGTGCAACCCCAATTGCAGCAGCACAGGGAGGTGCCAGCCTTCCTCACCAGCACGAAAGCAAGTGGGACGCCGCTGAGGCTCTGAACACCCACAGCCTAACTCAGGTGCCCGCTTCTCATCTCTCCAATGCCCACATCACAAGTGGCAGTGGCCCAGGGCTGGCCCCAGGAGAAGTCCAGCTCCCAGGACAGGCCCTTGGCTCCCCCAGCCTCTGCCCAGCACCAAAACTGCACCTGGGGAACTTCCTGTGCAGTCATTGAAAATATAAACCCATCTCCCCACCTGCCCTGGATGCTCCAAGTTACTCCTAGAGAGGTCTAAAAGCCCACAAAGGCCCATCTCGCGCCCAGATATTAACATAGACTCTCTTGTACACACCTTTGATAATTTTCTGCAGTGAACAGTGGAGCATACACTGCAAAATGTGAAGATGAAATAAAAGAAAATAGGATTTCTCAAATGGTGAATAAGTGGACAGCTAAAGGCCATTGTCCCACATCATTTAATACAGCCTGAAGGAAAGCAGTGTCACAGCATTAGATCATATTTCAATGATAAGATGCACTTGGTGTCCTTGAAACTTGTGTCATCAGCAGCTGCCTTCATTCTTGTCTCAGTTAGTGGTGGCACTTGGCTGTTTTACATCAAATCACAGTAACTTTAACCAATGATAAGTACTGGCTTCTGTGAAGAGCCCAAGAAGCAAGAGGTATATGACAAGAAGAAATTCCTACTAACGGCAACTACGGTGTTAGAAATACATCAGTGGTACACAGAGAAGCCACATTTTCTAGCATTCCAGTACTTCAAAACCTCTAATGTTTTTAACCTCGCTACACACAGGAAAGGTGGAAATACAGGTAAGGAAGTACTGCTTCCCTCATTCTAGAGATGGAAAAGTGAGGCACAGGACTACTGTAGCCCCAATGAATCTATTTCAGTCTAATCACCATTCAAATTCTTTGCATATTTGGGCCTAAATTGCTCTACAAGGTCACACCGGGCGTATGGGTTGCTGCTGTCTTTTCTCAGACCCTAACTCTTCTTTCCTCTATGAGCCTATAGGCAAGGAAGCAGGTTTTGAGGCAAATCAGAGACCTTCAGAGACCCTCATTTGTGCACGGGGCCCCCTTCTCCCCTCAGCTGGACCAGGTAGAAGGAATTTATCCATCTACTAAGTGCAGGATCAAGGTCGCTTAACATGTTATTTCTTACCTTGTGATAGGCATTTGTCTCCACATCCTGAGTATTCAAAGACACCTAGATGAATCCAACTTAAGACCAAAATTCACCTCTGAGCTCAGTGCAATGTTATCACACCACTAGGATTCATTTTGGGGACCATTACACATACTGAGAAAAAAAGGAGCTATACAAGAGTGGAGTGCTCTCAACTTTCTCATCTCAGTGAACTTCAGCGAGGAGAGAAGAGTGGCCCAACATTGACAGAGCAGAAGTGGTACAACAGAAGGTGTCCAAAAACAAAACTGTTTCAAAGCTTCCCTGATGGTCTTATTTGGCCCTGTGAAAAATATGCCTATATCTCATTTTGCTGAGCTTGTGATATTTTCTTTGACATCTGAAGCTTATAATGATTGGACTCAATTTAATACAAGTATTTCTAAGCACGTACATGTGGCATTTCTTTCAAAGTGATTTTCTTCTATTATTATCAGAATAACGTTATATATGTGACAAAGTCTGCGACAGCACAGTCTAAACATTACAAGAACAGGATTGTACCAGAATTAGGTCTCCCATACTAAATGCATCTTCAACAGACTCAAGTAAATGAGGAACAAAAGTTTAATGCCATCTGAAACTAAATGCAGTTGTCAGCTGCTGTTTTTCAAATGAGCCATCCAGTACTCTCATCCTTGGAAAAGCAGTGATACAGAGCCAGAGAAATTAACTGTATCGCAAGGGCTTGGGACTGAATGCCAAAAAACAAAAATACCATGGTTCTTCCCATGTTAAGATTCAAGAAGGTAAGAGTTAAAATTATTAAAGGCTTGTGTCCTGGTTTCAGCTGGGATAGAGTTAATTTTCTTCCCAGTAGCTGCTGTGTTTTGGATTTAGTACGAGAAGAATGTCGATAACACTGATGTTTTTAGTTGTTGCTAAGAAATCAAAGACCTTTTTTCAGTTTCCCACATTCGGCTAATGAGCAGGTG
>Ga0181612_175511_pt1 | contig 11396 bp, 8 predicted proteins | sample HoacroProtozoa21_FD_119630 | JGI IMG/M metagenome (GOLD analysis project Ga0181612, IMG submission 119630) | Hoatzin crop microbial communities from Cojedes, Venezuel. Combined Assembly of Gp0051906, Gp0051904, Gp0051908
CCCTGGCAGCTTCCTGACTGGTTCAGACAAATAAAGAATGAGACAGAGGCAGGAAAACCAAAATTGACCATTCTGAAAGAGTTCATTTGCCAGGAAGAACTTAAGGCCTTGCAGTGGCATGAGAAATCATGCACCTTCCAAGCAGCTATATCATGTTTAGCAGAGTAACAAGGCTGCAGGTTAAGCCAGCAGCTCTCTAGAAACTGTAAGCGACAATGAGCTGTCAGGGAGTTGTTCTGAAAAATCAATAGTGTTATAAGCAGCCCGTCTCAGTCCAGCTGCATAGCCTTTATTGGAGATCTTTCTTCTTTTGCTTCCTCAAAGATAAGGCCCTCCATGTTCCTGCTCAAACACGTTGCTCTCTGAGAAGAGCATGCAACACTGGTTGTGCAACATGGTTTGCACGCTGAAGATTTCCTCATCTGGCAGTCTGAGTCTCTGGCTCCCGAGTAGCAGGGCGACTCATCCCTAAGCAGCTACAAAACAAGCTGTCGTGACAGTCTTTAGGAGGGATGCCATCCACCCTGCCCTGCATGACAAAGCTAGATGGGGTTACTAGGAATGCAAGTGGGGGACAGAGATCTGCAGGACTACAGAAGCGCTGAACTGATGAAATTATACACCCTTGGACACACAGCCAGTACTGAAGAAGAGATTTTAGTGCACATAAAATACCCACCTACTACCATATAGCTTGTCCTGGAAGGTGGGACGCTAGGATTTTGCCTGTGGCAAATCAGGTTTTATCTCAAATACCCAGGGAAACTCAAAGAAGTGGTGTGACATTCATGGTACATGGCAGAAGTGCCTGTGCGGGAGGGGAACCCTATAGAGCTGATTTGGGAACTGATAGCCCAAACCTGCACCTGGGTCAGTGTAGGTGGCTGGGAGGAAAGAGCTGCACAGTACTGAAGGGTAAGCAGCACCTTTCAGCAGATTAGAAAAAGTGGGGAGGCTCGCCTCGAAACCAGGGAACTGTCAGGAGACAGACCAAAACCTCACTCTGCACCCTGCTCTTCAGCAGCAGCCGCAGGGAGCTTAGTTCTGGTCTATCGCTTCCTAATGCCCAGATAAACAGACCTGGACAAAAAGAGGAAAGTATATTTTAGTGATAAACAATTAAGTCATCGCTTCTTTATTCTTTCGCAGTCTGGAATGCAGAAAAGGGCTTTCGTTTCTGCACTGGCTCAGAAGCGCTTCCTGTCAAAGCTATTTCTGAGAAAGTGAGACCAGTGGTGGGAAAGCAGCTGGAGCAAGGCTGGCTGCAAGGCGATGGCAGGGGCTGCTCGGCCATACCTCCCAGTGCTCCCAGCATGGCTGGGGGAGACAGCGTAATGCCCTCTTTGCCCCTCCAAAATGGGGCTGAGTGTCTTCTCTGCTCAATCCATGGTCAGAACTCATCTACCCAGGAAAGGCTCCAGAATTCACCATGGGTGGGATTACAAGCACACATACTATGGGGTATGGTTAGAGCTCTCGTAAGACCCCTGGCAGCAGACGTCTCCAACACTGGCTGCTGCGGCAGGGTTGATTTGCTCACCTCATGAAGAGCAGAATCATCCCACATTACTCCTTTTCCTGCCACCTGATACAACCTGGAATTCCTCACTGAAAAATAACTTGCTGTTATAGAAGAACAGCAGGTCTGACAGGGCAACCTTCAAGTCAGTTAACAAAGAAACCGAAAGAAGCCCTGTACGTGCTGTTTTCCCTGAGTGCATGGCACCAGATGGACTTTGATATGCAGGTAAGGGAGAAGACACCTCGTGTCACCTTGCTGACTCAGCACCTCTCCCTGGGGGTGGGGAGAGCTGTGACAGTGACAGGAGCTTGAGCCACACACAGCCTTGATACCCAGCACTGCAGCACCTAGCATCTCCCTTAGGAGACAACGGCCCTTTTGCCCCTCCGTGAATCCACACCTACCCTCCTTCTCTGGTATACCATCAGTCGATCCCATTTCCAGGTTGCAAGTGGTCTCAAAGAACAGCCAGAGGACAAGGGTAGGAGAAATGCACTGCAGCTCCCTACTTCTGAGCTGAATCCCCTTACGTTTCAAGAACAAGTCTGCAGCCACGGGCACTGCTGCGCTCCACTGCCTGTCTCGGATGGGACCTGATGAAAGCTGGAAGACGAATGCAAGCGGAGAGCATTCCGGAGCTTTCTCAGTCCTTTGGCTGCTCCAAAGGAGAGCAGTCCCTCAGCCTCCCTCAGCTGTGAGAAACCCAGGATGAGCCCTTTTACTCACTAGGCAAGAATAACAGGATTTTTTTCTTTTTTTTTTTTTTTTTTTTTTTTGTTGTTGTTGTTGTTGTTGTTGTTGTTGTTGTTTTGTTAGTGTTTTTTTTTAGGGAAACAGTAATGATTATCTCCAAACTCTCATCAAATGGACCACTGGGAAAAATAGTTGTCCAGCACTACTTTAAAATGTTTTAATGTGTGACACAAATAGCACAAGGGAACAAGCTGTAGCTGAGGAACATAGCAGCAAAAACACACATTGAGGTTTTCTGGATCTCTGGAGGACTGAATGGTTTCGGGAATTGCTAACAGGACTGATCTCTTCACTCACATCCAGCCCGTCTCAATAGCAGCTGTGTTCAAGTTCTAGCGCAAGCTGTCAGTATCGTGAGACTCTGACCCAAAATTTAAATTTTTCTTTTGCTTTGATTCATATTTCACAGAAAAATTTAGTTTCCAAATACAAAAATTTGGTAATACCCAGCCACACAGGAGGCGCTTCAGATTAGCCTCTTCCTAAGGGCCACAGTATTGGCTTCCCCTGGCCCTGTTTTAATTTAATTTTTCATTTTCATTTTCATGTTCCCTGAGAGTGATATCCAGTTCCTCAGACACCTGCTTTCTACAAGCGTGGAACAGAAATCGGGGGGAAACATATTCTGCCTACACTAACGTTTCCAGGAACAGGCAAAGAATTTCAGTATCCAAGAACTGATTTGAGAATTTTATTTTAGTTTCCACAGAGCGAGCTTGCACTGCATCCTTTGACTATAAATGAAGTACCTGATAAAAAGAAAAAAATACTATTAATTTATGTCTGCTGTGAGAAACTTCCCCTTCTCTCGCTCATCCAGAAATATGTTTTAGAAATTTATTTTTCTTTGTGGGCTGCAGAACCTTCTCGTCTTGAGTCAGGTGACAAGAGACTTTCTGGAACTAAGATCTCAAACAACACACTGTGTAGCTTCTAAACCATTTGAAAAACCTCCCGAATACTTGTAAGAGCTGACCATCTGCCTACTTCTGCATATTGCACTAATTTCTGTTTAAGGGAAAATTTTCAAGTTCCTTACACAATTTTGTTCCTAAATCCCAACCAACTTACAGACGGCCTGCTTAATGGATGACGGACAGACAGCCGTATTCTGGTTTATTGATGTCACCACCATCAGGGTCCTTATTAGACTGTATTTATACTGCAGTAATCCTGGAAACTCTACTCTGAAATCCGGCTTCATTTTGACTTCCACGAGAGGTAACCTCCAACATGAACTTTCTCCTATGGCCAAGGAATCATCTACTTTGAACCACCCTGACACCATGAAACCCCTTTCCTTTTGTCCAGAAATACAGTCCAAAATGTTAACATTAATTTTAGCAAGAACTTTACCCAGAAACTCAACAGCAGCAATGAGCCAGAAGACACGAGATTGAAATCAAATACGATGAATGCAGGAAGGACTTTTGACAAGAGCATGTAGTGGTAGCAGAAGGGGTAATGGCTTTAAACTGAAAGACGGTAGATTTCGATTAGACATAAGAAAGAAATTCTTTACTCTGAGGGTGATGAGACACCAGAACAAGTTACCCAGAGAAGTTACGGATGCCCCCTCCCTGACAGTGCTCAGGGCCAGGCTGGATGAGGCTTTGAGCACCCCGGTCTGGTGGAAGGGGTCCCTGCCCGTGGCAGGGGGGTTACAACTGGATGATCTTTAAGGTCCTTTCCAACCCAAATCATTCCATGACTCTATGAGTTTTTCTTACACATATGCAAGACTACAAACAGTGTTTTGGGCTTCTATTCCCTTTTGCTTCAGAGAACTTTTACCTGTTTTTTTTATGTATCTTACTTCATGTTCTGGGAAATTGAGAGGGCAATAATAAGGCCCAGAGACCTGTACCAAGTCTCATCATTGGCAGTCATTGTCCCATTATATCACTGGTCTCAGTATGTTTTGCCACTGGTTTTGGTTTCCAAATCTCACTTACCTACAAAACCTCCACTTTCCTGCTTGCAAGGGGCTGGTATTTCAAGAAAATAGCACATGAAGTAATTTATGGCTGAAACATAAAAACAAGAACCCTAATTGTTTATGAAATCAATGTAGTATCATAAAAGTTATCTTTATTGCTAAGTAATTCACCTGTCAGTTATCATATACAGCTGTGAACACAAGGAAAGATTAAGCTTTTTCTGGAAAAACTGCCTTACAAAACTGAGTATACACAGTAAGCTTTGTTCAGAAGATGGGTAGGAAATGCTACTATGAGAACCAGAAGTCTCATATGTCTTGGCACTGGTGACTTACTGCAACAGAAGCTGATGAAACTTTCTGAACTATTGCTGGCAGAAAGAGCTTTTGTAGGTTAGTCTAAGAACCACTTGTGAACTTCAGACATCTATTAATTTTAGTTAATATACTGAGTCTTTAAAACCGTTATTAAAAGGCCAGAATTCGTCCCTGATTAGAGTCCACTACTTTGAAAAGAAATTTAGTGCTTGATTCTTCACCAGGTGAACAACTGAGCAAAGATTCGCCAGACGCACTTCTCTGAGGTTTCCGTATCACCGTATTAGCCATTTCCACCCTCCCAGTTCTGCACCCCACAGATGCTGCTCTGTTCAGTGCTTACACAACAGCCATGCTTGGAGACCTCTTGTGCTAAGCCCCCTGCAGACACCCCATGAGGCAGCTGCCCTTGAAGCAGAAGACAGACCAAGGGCAAGAACGAGGATGGAGTATCTTTGTAACCCCACATATAGATGGATTGTAGCCATAATTTTGATCCTTGACTTCTTTGGCTTCAAGACCATGGTCAGTAACAGACATGCATGCTGCAACCGTAGGCATGCACCTCCTCTACTAGAGGAGTTTCTCTTTGCTGCTGCATGGGGTAGCACAGCACAGGCATCCCCTCATGTCTGTTATGGCTCTGGACGCCATATAAATCCTCAGCCTTTCTAGTTCCCAGGCTAAGCAGGGCTGGCAGGCCATGCAGGGAAGCTGCACAGCAGTTGAGCAGGACCCTGCTGCCAGGACAGAAACATTTCAGCAGCTTTGTGACTTTTGATGCAAGATGCTGTGAACAAGCACAGAAATGGTAGGATGTCTCCCGCTCCAGAACACCACAAAGTGCTGGATGGGTCAGCAGGGCTTCATCTTGATGTTATCAAACTTCCTTCAATAAAACTATATGACATCAGAAAGCTGGTAGAACGTACAAATTAAGGTCATCTTGAACATCACAAGGCAGCAAGAACCAAGGCAGGATTTGTTTGCCAGGTGTGTGCTGCGTCATGGCATGTTGAGCATCCATTGCTGCCAGAAGCTTGCGCCATGCCCAGCACAAACGCAGCCAAGCAGAGATGCTGCCAAATCACCCTCACCTGCCTGCGCGAGGGTCCCTCCACCGAGAGCTTTAGAGAAATGGAAGAGACTAGTGGCAGCCTGGAAAACGTTCACATTCTTCACACGTTTTTAGAGATCTGAGTCGTACTCTTATTAGCATGTGAATTCACTGCAGAATGATGCAGTTGCCTTGTTGGTCTTCCTCAGTATCAGGCAGCTTCTGTTATGATTTGATTGTTTGTTTGTTTTAAGATAAGTGATGAGAGAGTTATTCTGAAGCCTGCATAAAAGCTGCTTTCCCTACACACCAAGCTCACGTGCTGCTTGTGCTTCTGCTTTGTTTCACTGTTGACCTGTATAGAGCTGTAGATGTTGGCTGAACATGGTTGAAACAGTAATCTCACTGTATCTGGGGTCAGATAGGTCTGAATAAAGCAGCTCTCTTCCACAGCTGACTCTTGTTCATAGTGGCCAATACCAGCATTTGGAAAATTACTGAATGGGAAGCAAACGAGTTCTTCTCTTGCAAGAAATGAACATTAGCAACTCCAGTGTTTGTGGCAATGCCCAGAAGCCTCTGCAACCCCCACAACAGAGCTTCCTCTAAAAGGCAGATTGTTTCCTAGAAGAGCACCAAGCCCTCAGGGTGCCAAACAGGAACCATACCTGCAGTTGCGAACTTTTGACCTAGAAGCGTTTTGTTGGCTTCTCTGGGGAAACACCATTCTTTTCCAAGCATCCGTGAACCCTGAGCATCCAAGGGGTCTGGCTTTGACTGAGGACACAGGTATTGCGCAATTAATACCCAACAGCATCTCAGAGATCAGAATAACAGGGAGCAGAGGTCCAAAACACTTCCAGCTTTACAGACACACTGACAGCCACCACCACTATAGACAAAGCCGGATGGCCACAGCAAGGTAATAAATTAAAACAGGATCCAAAGCCTTCTGTGAAAGGAAACTGAAAGAAGAGAATTATTATCACTTAAAACTAAAGCTAGCTATTACAATTTTCCCTTTAATAATACAGACCAAAGACCATAAAAAAGAAACTGTAATTAAAATATGGGATTTGGTCCATGGTTACTTAGACTTCTTCCTGAAAAAACACCCTGGTGACTATAACCAATCTTTTTTCTTCACTGCTAAATAGGACATAAGGAAATCTCTTTTCTCCTGAAAAATCAGATGTCGGAGACCAGTAGCCAAAGCAGAAGCTATTTTTCCTTCAGTACAGATTCTTAGATACACCAAAAAGCACAGCTTTTCACTAATTAAATGAAGAGAAAATAGATGGAAGGAAGATCAGTGTTCTTGAAGGAGGAGTCAACATGCTTCTCCAGTCGTATCTGCCTGGTTATAAGACGAACGATAATATTCAGTGATTACTGAAGTTCAGGCTTGCTTTTCTGGAGCACAGATCTGTAATTATCATGAAATCAGAACTGAAAAGATGACTAATGGCAACATTTTAAAAAAGATTTCATAATATTAAGCTTTGCTGATGAAGCTCCAGCAACAAGCCCTTCCCATGGGGCAAAGATCCCCATGGTGTTTACGAGCATAAGCTGCTACTTTCAGCAGAGATATTTCAAAGTTTTTGAAGGCAACGCCAAGCAGTGTGGGCACACCATGGTCCCCACTCTTCAAAGAGAGAAACAGCCTGAAGAGGAAGGTACCATCCCCTGAGCAGCCATGGTCCACGCGTCAGTCTGCTTTTGGATTCTGATACAAACCAGCTCATTCCCTTCCAGACAAAAAGCTGCTAACAGATGGGCTCCCTCCTTGTGTCTTTGGTCCTTAAACTATAGAGTGAACTCTGAGCTTTTTGTTCCTGCTATATGGCAAATACGACCTTCTTGCCAGCAATGTTATCAGCCTCTTCGCGGTTTCTGGGTGCCACGTCATCCTGCTTTCCTCATTTACTGTTTTGAGTCCTGGCATGCACACAGAAGATCTTAGCTCTCCCCCCAGGCAGCCAACGCTGCTCTAACACACCTCTGTTTGGCAAGCTTCACACATAACCAGGAAAAGTGACCGGGTCCACCAACGTGTGCGTAAAAGAGGAGGCTTGAACATCTGCAGTCCCATGCTACCTCCTAGCCTTTACTAATGACTCCGGGCGTTTAGGAAACGAGCAGATGTTAGTGCATCTTCCACCCTCCTACATTTTCTTCAAAGTAGCTGCTCTTTTTGCTTTCATGGAGATCCTCTTACTGCCGTGAAGCAGATGAAAGCAAAACCACTGCACTACTCCATTTTTTACTGGCTTAGCAGATGCCGCGTCCCACATTTGAAAGACTCACCGTGTACCCTCCTGCTGAGACCAGCTCAGCAACTCGGCTGCTACTGCTTGTATCCCTCCCCTGGGGCGAGCAAGTTCTGAGGGCTATCACACATGTCAAAGCATCCTTATCACTCCAACGCAGCGTTTCCTCTTCATTTGCTGCATCTCACTGCAGCTGGTTTTTTCTCTCCTTACCAGCCTTTCCCCTTCCCTAGGATCTGGGGAGAAACCCAGTGCTGAGGACAGCTTTGAGATCTGCCTGTTCTCAGACAGCAAATGGCTACGCTTTCACTACCAGATTCAGGTGATTGTGGGGGTTTTTTTCGGCTTTGCGGTGGTTTTTTTTTGGTTTGAGGTTTTCTTTGTTTGTCTTTTTAAATCTTTATTACTTCTTGCGTAATGGTGGCAAGTTATAGTCTGTCATGCCAATAAAGTGAGCAATTCTAAGGTAAACTTTGCTGCTGCTGGTACCACAGGAGCAGGGGGAGGAAAACTTCATGGCCCGTAAGAACAGCGTACAGATGAGAATAAAATCTGCTGCTTTCTTTCTCTCTCTTTTTTTGGGGTGGCAAGGAGGCAAACCAAATTTTGACTATCAGCCAGTGCAGTACAAGGTCACAAGAAAGTGACCTGGAGAGTCACCGATCCCACTGATAGATCCACAGAGCCACAAGCTCTTTTCCTTGACTTGGCCATTCCTTTTTGGCCTTTTCTGGTCCCTCACCACTCAGTGCGCAGCCACCCTATGCAGTGTGATCTGCAGCCGGTCATGAGCAGCCGTCCCAGCTCCACGTGGCTACAAGCTTTGGCTGACTCTTGGGAGAGCAAGGCCCCCTCCCAGGACACAGTTCAGCCTTTCAACTCAAGCCGGTGTTTGCTGGTACTTTGTCCTTATTTTCATAACATGACCCACAGACCGAAAGGTCAGACGAGATGATTGCCTATGCTAATCCTGCTCTGGGAAGAAGCCAGCGTTCCCAGAAGGATTCATGTGCTTGACCTTCCCTGAGCATTGTACACTCAGCCCTTCTGGCTGAAGAAGTGGGTGACGAGCCTAGGGAGACACAGTTTCAGGGGTCTGTCTAGCAGACATCATATGTAAATGATCAGCCATCAGTTCAATCACAGAGATGGAAAACGACCGCTGCCCTTTAGGTGAATCTGTGGATGACTTAGTTCGCTCTCACCGTCACAGTTCAGGACTGCAGCTTCTGTACTAATGAAATACTCCAGAGCTGGGTCATTCGTCTACTATTACGCGCTCATGTTCCAGGCTCAGGGCATTAAATGAGAACAGTTCCCTTTAAAAAACCCAACCAATTCCCCCGTCTTTTTCTGGCAAGCATTCTGGCCCTGGTTGAGACCCCATGTAATAACCACGTGCACAAAGCTGAATGAACGTCTGTCTTCAGTACATTCTTACATCTTCTTCCCCCACCACCTACTCTTAGCTTTAGTCCAGGATGCTGCCTTCTTTCCAAAATTCCTAGATGCTTTCACACAGGCTTTTCTACATTCTTTCTTTTTTTAATTTTTTTCCCCTTCAAGTCAAAAGATTGCTTCATTGAGACACCAGAAATTGGTGGAGCATGACCCAGAAGGCAGGCGGAGGAAACTGCACCTTCTGCAAGGAGATACTGAAAAATGACAAGTGTTTTAGGGCAGCCTGCAGCATCCCATCCACATATAAAGCACATAGACTCCCCCAGGTCCCTCCAGCCAGGGATTCCCACTGCCTGGCAGATGCCGTACTTGGGGTTTCCGACTCTTAGACAAACATCTAACCCTTGCTTAAGGTTTCCTGTAAGGTAGCAGCTTAGTATACGATCCTCATATATATATCCCTTACTGGTGACACAAATTTTAAGTTTCAATGGATTATTTCCACCTCTCGTCCCCCAAGAAAGCCTTGGTTTAACACCTTAAAAAATCCGGTGGCATATTGAGATACACAGTGTTCTGTAAAGCACCTCCTCAGCTGAAATACTGATTTTCTACTAAATAGTTTGACTGCCAGCACTCTGACTTCATTATTAACAACAAAATGATACATCTTGTCTTGCATTAGCTGATCATCATCATAAGACTTTTACGACTATATCCTCCAAACAGTCTGTAAGTGAAGAAACACAAATTCCTTCAAATTCCTTTTAAAGAAATTTGATATTTCCCTGACCATCTTGTCCCAAGAAATAGGTATATACTGAGAGGGGGCTTAATGCCCTTTCAGACAAGCACCATGTGCTTGCAGATTTGCCCCAAAGTACCCAAGTCTGCCAGGATTTATGCACTGGAGTCCAAAGAAGCTGTCCTGTTGCTTTGCAGTGCATTCAGACGGACTCGCAGATAGACAGCCAGCCAGCCTCCTTCATCTATTTATTGTATTCTGTACTGTAAAGACAAGGTTTAAGTAAGTGCACAAGTTGTTCTCTTTGCTTTCAGCTGCCCCACAACTGGACGTGATATGCGCAGCCAAAATAAAGTTGAATCCCAGCTGACTAATGCAAGCAGGGATCTAAATACAAGTGTGTTGCTGCCACGAGCTACACTAGCTCATAGGCTCTGTGGACATGGTGATGGCATACAAAAGCAGCTGAGAGATCATTTTTCACTTCCTGGGAAAGCTGGACTTGTGCATTTTGGATCAGAAGTGAAAGCACTTCCAGCCCAAGTCAAGAGCAGTCCGTGGGAGAAAGGGACTCTTTATTAAGGAAGGAGCAAATTATTTTAGTCCCCTAAAACAGAGGCTTATACAGTGTGAGACCGGATGAGGACCACAGGAGAAGGCAGATCCTCATGACCCCAAATTCAGATTTAAAAATTTTTTTTGTTTTTTAAACCACATCATGTTGTATCTACAGGAGACTGGATCTCACCAACAGATTTACAGGTCTGAGAAAACAGTGGTGCAATCCTTTCAACCCCAACACAAGAGGATTCATTCACCTTCTGCCAGCTGAAATCGCTGCTTGTCTGCACATCAGCCTGCCCTGCCAAAGGCCAAGCACGTACAGCGCTGTCTGGAGCGGTGGGATGGGATTTCCCTTTTGCAACAGCAAGTACTCAAGTAGAACAAAATCAGCCTCTAGCTACTGTCAAGCCCTTCCCATCTGTTTTCCAGTAGATGATGAGCAGACACCTGGGAGGATGATCTACAGCAACAGCTCTGCTCCACTCCAGGCTTAGCAACACCAGCCCTGGCCGCATGTTTTGGTTTTGTTCTCTTCATCCAGAAGAGAGGGTGGAAAGAACCAGCTAGAAATTCCCTTGGGAACATTTATTGGATGGTGGGGAGTTGGTGACCTGGAACATTTGTAGACTTAAAATATGAACATACTTCCACAAGCAAATATACACTACATGACAAGCCTGCAAGCTTAAAAGCCAAGACCACCAAAGACCCCATCCCAGCTCCTAGGTGGCACGGAATTATTAGCAAAATTAAGGTTTTACATCTAAATATTAAGGTTTATATGAAAAACGTAGCAGTGTTTACCCACTGAGGAAAAGCATAAA
>Ga0181612_143695_pt1 | contig 11395 bp, 7 predicted proteins | sample HoacroProtozoa21_FD_119630 | JGI IMG/M metagenome (GOLD analysis project Ga0181612, IMG submission 119630) | Hoatzin crop microbial communities from Cojedes, Venezuel. Combined Assembly of Gp0051906, Gp0051904, Gp0051908
AAAAATTGTGAACCAGCATGGTTCGAATCTATAATGCCCAACAGAGCTGCTTGACAATGTCTCCCCTGCATCACACTGATGCTGAGCTGACTGGTCCACTGCAGTCTTTTGTCTGCTGAGGTTTACTCAAGGAGACTAAAGCCAACGGCTTGCACTTGATTTAGAGTAAAATTCTTGTCAGTGAAGGTTCATCTGCCCAAAAATACTCTTTGAGTTTGTTTGGGAGGGGGGTGTTGGTTTTCTTGACACAAGAGTGAAACTGCAGATAACTAGACTGTTGGTTTTGGTTCATTTCAAGCCCGTTTATTGGAATCCTTTTCCTTCATGCAGGGCTTTTTTTACAAAATTAAAAGACATTGGTGCTGATTTTCTGATATGTTTGTTCTACTAATTGAGTTTTTGTTTGATTAAATGCAACAAATTGTTTGATCAAATGGACTAAAAGAATTCAAACAGCTGAAACTAAATGCTGCCCAAATTTCAGCTCTGTATTAACCCTTTATGATACTGATAATGAAGCAGTTGCTGCTGGCAAAGATAAAAGCAGAATCGTAAACTGCACAAACATTCACATCTGGCAAAAAACAGGTATCTTCCAACCATCTTTACTTTTAGAATGTATACATAAATTTACACGTTTGGACTACGTAACATTCATTATATAAATTTTTATCAGAATTACTCAAGGTATACTTCATAGAGGTCTTGTTAGCTTTAGTAAGCTTGATTCTGGTTTTACCTGTGGTAATTTTATTCTGGTGAATAGATAGAACTGAACTTATCAATTTCACACACAGACAGACACTTGAAGATAATACAGTCAGATTATTGTACATCAACATTCTATGACCTAGGTATCATATTACTCCATTTTCTTCATCTTTATGTACACAGCTATTTCAATGATCTATGATTTTGATGATCTAGAGGTGCTAAGTTATGGTTAATACTGTAGTATTTTTCCTTGGGTGATGTTTATGCACTAGAAGCAGATATCATGATGTTAATTTTTGGCATGTTCTACTGCGTGCGGTTTGTCCTTCCACAATTTGCTTTCTACCCTCCCCTGCCTCCCACCTGAATTTAATCATGTTGCAAAGTAATACAAAAGCCAAATCATTGTTCAGCTTCCCAAGATAATTCTCTTCATTGTTCACTTTGGTCTATGTAGGGCATTTAGAATTGTGTACATTAGTGATCGTTAGTTGCCAGTCCATTATATCAGTTGAATTTCATAAGCAGCTAAAGTTTATTGCCTGATTGTGAGATCTAAAGTGAAAGATTATATCATTCCATTAACACCTGTGCACAGATAAAATAATGAGTAGCTCTACAGATAATTACCAAATTTACCTTTAGAATTACATCTAGAAAAAGCAGCATTATTTGGGGTATGTTTACATATTTTTTATTTTGGTAAAAATTTCATTTTTATAACATCAAAAACTTTGAGGCTGCCAGTTCTTTGCTGTTTTTTTGTGAACATTGTTAAGTACACATCTAAGAAGTATTTGGATTCATTTGTGTATTTAGTGTAGGAAAAAGAGAAATACTTAATGCTCTAGTTTTTACTGAACTGCCTAGTACTTTAGAGGGCTTTGCAGTTTTGATTATTGTAAAAGCATTGTGATGTTGGCCGTGTATATTTGTAGCTGTTGTAGAAAAGTTTGTCCCAACATCTGTTGAGGGGATAAGGAATTTTTCGGTTTTGCCCAAGGGACTTTGTGACTTGTGCTTTGTGTGCAAGGGATGCTAGTGCCTGTGGAGTGCGGTGTGACAAATACCTTGCATTTCCATTCTCCTCGTATAACAAAACTGAGTTCCTCCCAGACCAATATCAGAGGTACATAGCCTCAATCTTTTTCTCCTGATGCTGCTCTGAAAAATACATGTGTATTATTAGTGATGCGTTATGGACCAAGGATGCTTGGGAAGTCTCAGACCATTAACAAATTTTGACCAGAGCTCACCTCACTATGGAAGAAGTGATTCAGGTGCTCAATGGGCATGAGTAGTCATTCAGGATAATCAAGGTCATCCAGTCTGGCCTCCAGCTTTCTGTTCATAAGGAATGGGTCTCTCACAGCTTCTGTTATATAAACTGATCATGTGCAGATCTCTTAGATCTCCTGTGACATGAAATACATGAATTTCATGTACTGAGGGGTCTAGAGAACAAGTCGTATGAGGAGCAGTTGAGGGAGCTGGGATTGTTTAGTCTGGAGAAGAGGAGGCTGATGGGGGACCTTATTGCTCTCTACAACTACCTGAAAGGAGGTTACAGTGAGGCAGGCATTGGTCTCTTCTCCCAAGTAACTAGCGATGGGACAAGAGGCAATGGCCTCAAGTTGCGCCAGGGGAGGTTTAGATTGGATACTAGGAAAAATTTCTTTACTGACAGAGTGGTCAGGCATTAGGACAGGCTGGAAGTGGTGGAGTCCCCATCCCTGGAGGTGTTCAAAAAACGTGTAGATGTGGCACTTCAGGACATGGTTTAGCAGGCATGGTGGTGTTGGGTGGATGGTTGGACTTGATCTTAGAGGTCTTTTCCAACCTTAATGATTTTATGAATCTGTGATTTCATAACTACTTAGTTTTACCCTTGGACTTCAGTAGTTTAAGCATTTCAATACAAATACAGAAATATAGCTATTTTCATCCAATATAAAGGCAGCAGCCTGACCTGTTTTCAGGTGTACTTGCATAGCAAATTTTCAGTTTGAATTATTTTTGCAAGATACTTTCTTCAGCAAGTTTGTAGCCTTCTTGTGAGGTCAGTTGGAAAGTTTGGGGTTTTTTTTTCCCCAGTTACAAATATGAACAGTCATCCATGTGTCCTGATGTAGGCCAGTGGAAGGCAAAGTCTACACTTACAAGTAAAAAATTCTGAAGACTTTTTCTTAGCCAGTATGTTTTTCAGAACATATGTTCAATACCTGTTTTATAAAGTGTGTAGCTGACAATCAAAAAATGATTTCTTAAAAAATGTCTTGTGTTCTGCCCATGGGTGTCAGGCACAGGCCTCGTCAAAGGTCAGAAAACATTCTCAAAACAGTGTAGCTTCTTAGCAATTTAAATAAGAATTTGCATTCTTTCAACTTAAATATTAATACTAGTAATATCATGAACCCTCTTGCATCTCACGGGACAGCAAGATTACTGGGTCAGAAGGATGTGTTTTCTTCCTTACAGGCATTATACCTTTATGGAAACTTCAGCTGAAGTGAGTCTTGCATATTTATTGGCATTTCTTAAGGAAAGCTTTTTTTCTTCCCCGAGTCTATCTACTTATTATGAAGGTTTTGGCACCCACAACTATTTAGGCAGTATAAAATGTTTAAGAATGTGATTATGAATGTATTTTGTTAAAATAGAAGTTTTCATACTTCTAGTGGAAAAAATATTTTTATTATCTCAGATTTTGTGTGACTTTTAAGGAAAGGTGTTCTTAGTCTCAGTATTTTTTCCACTACTGCTTAATATAAGGAGACCATAGGATATACATCTTAATTTCATTTTCACCTTCAATATATGAAGACATTTGGGGTCTTTGTTTCCGTCCATGCAGCTCACACCACATTTTTCCACAAGAAGAGTTAAGAAAGCAATCAAAACTTTTATTCATGCTATAAAGAAGTATTAGTTTTAATTTGCTTTTTCTGCACATAGCACAGTCTAGTAGAGGATTTTGTTGGTTAGCAAGCCCTGGGCTTTGATTTTGTGGTTAAATATTTGCATTGCAAGTTAAGGTGTATTGTAGCAATCTACAAACGCAACTACAGTTCCCGATCTATTTAAATATATCTGTTGAATAACGTAGCCTGTTTCCCAATTGCAAATAGCATGCTTATCTATGTTATGTTTAATTTATGTATAATTTATCGTATTAGATAAGATTTGTGTTGCTGCTGTAAAATTGCATTAGAAAAAGCCACATGGGTTTAAGAAATTGGTATCTTGCCCATTCTGTATGTTGAGACAATACAAACTGCTGAGCTCCTGTGAAAATAGTTTCACCAAGAAACCACTGTGGAAATTCTTTCCAAGTATGAATGCTGATGCAGAGCTGTGTGCAGCAGCTAGCATGTTCCTGTTTTCTAGAGGCTTGCGTGGCTTTTCTGTGTAAACGAGCGTTGTCCAAGATTATGAGCAGTATAAGTAACTCCATGGTCTTCAAGGGAACGATCAGAGGTTCTTGAGCTGCCTTGCAGGGCAGCTGAAGTCTTGGACCCGAGATGAGTTTGCAAGGTCACCTGTGGTAGGATTGGATGACGGCCAACTAAGTGAATGTGGAGTTACACTGTCCTTTATTGCCTAGGGTGATATTCCAACTGTTGTTGTTACTCATAGCTACTGCTTCAGTCGTACATGAGTTACATCTAATCTAACACTCACCACAAAACAGCATGTGCGTACAAACAAAAACCATGCCAGCTCATTCACACACTTAACTGACCCATTACTACGAATGTAACTACTACTGCCAGCACCTCCACATAGCAACACCAGGGAAGCTGTCATCCCATGCACCACCCAAGGGGTGATGGAGAGGTAGCTGCACTGATGGTTGGTGTCAGCTGTCACTCAGCTGTGGGTAATCTGACTGGTGTGGAGCAGGGTAGCTTCTCTCTGCAAAGGCTGAAGGCAGTCATGCCACCTTGCTGCTCAGCAGCACCAGCGCCTTCAAAGGAACTTGCCCAATACCAACCTGCCGCAACTTGTGCATTGCATAGCTTGCTTAATCAGATGTTTTTGGCAGACCATGTTTTTAGGCTGGTAGTTTCAACTATGGACCTTACAGCTCAACCGTTAGTTTTGTTTCTCCACAGTGATCTTACAGCCACGGTTCAGGCGTATGCATCGGGCAGTTTAAGTGCCGCAGGAAGGCTGTGCAAACTCCGCCACAGATCTTAAACTTGCATCCGAGATAAGTGTCTTGTCCAAATGCCAAATGAGAAGCATTGGTGCGTATTTTGTATTACAACAGCTGGTGCGTTTTCAGCCTGTAGTGTAAGGTGGAGTCTGTATGCTACCCGGTGGCCTCTATATGGGAAATATGGAATGATCAGTATCTTCACCGAAAAGTGTTTGGTGATCCCTGAATCAGAAGGAATTGAAAATTATTGCTGCTGACCTCACCTGTGTGTCATTTATGGTGATAGTTTGCGAGCTGTGACAATGTCTCGCTGCTGAAGTCTGCCACAATTTTTGAAGCTAATCTTAATGAAAGCAGGCATCCAGTATGGTGAATGGTTTTGAGAGGCCAATTTTTGATATACGTTTGCAACAAATGTTAGAAAACTTGATGTTTGACATTGAATTAGTCTTTGCCTCTCTAGCCATAGGCAGATTTTCTTTGCAGCTGCAAGGACTAAACTAAGGCTGTGGGAACATCAATAGCGTGTATGTCGTGTGCTACCGCATCTCAGTGTGAGGACTGATTCTTCAGGTATCACCGAGAATCTCCGGTCTCTATCTGGCTACTTGACCTGTGCGTTCCTGTCGGTTATCTACCAGAACCCTTCCTACTCCTTTCCTGCTGTCTCTGTTAGCTGAATCATGGGAACCATGAATGGAATCAAAGAATCATGGAAAATGAGGCTGGGAGGTGTCTCGGCAGGGCATCTGGTCCAAGCCCTGGCCTTGCTTAGACAAGTGCTGACTTCCTGACCAGGGTGCTCAGGATGGAAACACTCACATCCCAGATCAGAATCTGTATTGTCCTGCTCAAAAACTTGCACGCTTACCTCTCTCCAAGGAAAAATAAGTTGTAACTCACTGATATCTCTCTCACCTGGGACACAGCAGCAGCTCTACCCCCTTTTTCCCCGACACTTTTTGAGATAAAAGAACTGAGCCTGTTGTAGCGAATGTGAGAGTGCTCTTCCAAAAACTGCGTGCTGCTGTGATAGTTGTGTTAGGAGTAATACACATGTTGCTTTGTAGCTGAGTGATCTGGCTGACACGGTGTCTCCGTTTTTATAGTCTGATATGCCAGTCACGTGTTGGGACTGAAGCAGGGTCAAGAAAAAACACAGAAGGAGGTAAAAGACTGTAGCTGGTAGAGTTAGATATATTGAAACTGTTTTCTAAAACAGCAGTAAAAATGGAGGCAATTGGAAGCTTTACCGAATGAGAAGCTTTTTAGCCAGACAAGCCCTGTAAGCCACAGAAGGAATTGCTTGCCTCTGGGTGAAACCGCTGTGCCTACACGCTTCGGGCCTGTGTGGGATTGTTAGGTGGCTAAAAGGGGGGGGTTTGTTTCTTTCTACAGAGTGAATTTATGAATAGAAGTTACTCTTAAAGGTACAAAATTTAGCTGTAACGTTTCTTCCAACGTAGTAGAGGATCATATGAAGCGATAGCCAATTTTGCTTCAACTGTGAAAGTATGTTATATCTGTAAGTAGTGTTTATTTGTATATTTGTAGTACTACTGTCATCTGAAACGCGTTGACTGAATTACAATTATTTTACTGTTCTTCTCCAACTTTTGAGCTGCAACATTTAAAATCATAGATGTTTTACTACTTTATTGCTGAAATTTTACGTACTTACTGGTTTGCATTCTCTTTTTAGGTGTCTTGGCTTTTTAATCCAACAAGAAGTGAAATAACAAGTCTAGATAGTGGAAATATAGATGACATTTTAAGTGAGTACTTCGATTTTTTTTTTTCTCTTTGTATGTCTGTCGTTATTTATCTATGTGAATCTTGCAGTGGTATTAAATGAATATACATGCCTTAACTTTGAAAATATGAATTGCAATTGGCATTGAAGTATTAAATGCCTGTGATCAAAATTAGCTGTCTAAATTAATGTATCGCTCAACAAATTACTTCATTGTAGTCTCACTGAGGATTTGAAGTGTCTAAGAAAAATACTTGCTGTCTTGTTTGCAGATGGAATGCTTGATTACATAACAAAAATGTGTCAAGAGAGCATTTTAAAAGTTTCCCCCAAAACAGCAGCAAATGAAACCCATGGTGATGGGCCTTAAGTATCTTGTTTGATCAGCTATACTTTTCCTCAGGTTAATTGTCCTGATTCTGGTGGCTCATAGAAAGAACAGAAATTAAACAGATGTATATTCCTTGTCTGAACAGTATCAAATTTGCCTGTATGTCGTTGTCTTAACAGGAAATAAGTTATTGTTTCAAATATATTCAGAAAAAAATCTTTTATGTTCTTTTATTTAGGTCAGTACTAGAATCTTCCTACTATTGCAGGATTGCTTTATGTAGTAAATGTATGATTAGATAATATAAATCTGTTTATAAATACCTTTTATACAGTGGAAAATATAGAATCCTGTTGTAAAATGTTATTCATAAAAAGGAATATATGCCAAATGTAAGTACTTTTAAAATTTATCCTATTACTTTCAACAAGTACATTATGCCTTGGAGGTAACCCTGAATTTCTCTGTGTTGGTTAATTTCCTGTTCACCACTTGCATTCCTTGCTGATAACGAAAATCTTAACACCATAATTTCAATCAAAACTGTAGGTTTTCCCAGACTTCTCAAGAGTCGACTTTTCCAGCTTGTTGTCTCTTCCAGGCTTCCAAAATCTGAATCTTATCTTTTAACTGTTTTGTGACTTTGTCAATAGTACAGATTTGTCTAGCAACATTTCTGCTTATAAAGCTGTGACTGATAGTTCCAGTATTTATTTCAAGGTGGTTTTTTTTTAATGTCTAGGCTACTACTACTACTGAAAATCAGTTTACAGCATGGTTGTTACATTGTGTAGAGATCACAATTTATCTTTGGGCGGGAGATTTGTCCTTCTAGTTTTCATATATTTTCCTTTTTTGGTATGTGAAAAATAACGCATAGGAGCATTATTTCACTCATCATATATATCCCTATAGTACTGCATTTTGTTTTTTTAATGTCCCTTAGAATTTTTCTTTTTGGGGGTTGAAGATTTCTCTGCTACCTTTTGCCTTAGTATCCAGTTTCTTGGCAAATAAGGTGGGTAAGGACTGACCAGAGCAAGTTGCACAGGCAGGCTGCATGTTGGTCATTCTTCTAACCTAAATAGTTCACATTTTTTAACTTTTTTTTAACACTTATGAAAGATCTAGATAATGCTTAAGAGATATACTAGAGTACAACTTATGGCTTTGATTCGTGATTTTAATTTTAAATCCAGAATGACTTTGTCTCATGTGTCACTTATTTACTTCTTTTGTGTCTTAATACCTTAAGTGTTGACATTTTTAATGTCGAATATATCAATAAGATCAATAAAATACTCGACTGAAGACCTCTTTCATCACTTTCCCATTTGATATAGATTATATTTCAGATAAGATTTATCCTTGCCGTTTTCTAGCAATCGGACTAAGTTGTATGCTGAATAATCTTGAAATATTTGCTTGTATAGATTTTGTGCGTATTTTTATAACCTCAGATAAAAGCACTAAGAATTTTGCCTCACAGTGTGACATTGGGTTTTTTCTTTTTCTTTCAGACAATGCAGATGTTGCTTTAGTTAATTTTTATGCTGATTGGTAAGTAATACAAGTGGTTTTTTTCTATGTTTAAACTTCTGTCTTTTGAAAACTGTTATGTTTGTTCTAATTGAAAATACAGTGGTGTTGCTTTCAAACTAGTTCTTTCCTGGTTTTTTTGGGTTTTTTTTAATGTCCTGATTACTACCCCTTCTGTTGTTCTAACATCTTTTGTTTCACTCAGGGCTCCTATCAGAGAAAAAAGACTTTATAGTAGTATGGAATAACATGCTATGTAATTGATTTTTTTTTTCCCTCCCCCCTGCTCTTGGCAAGACAGTTTTCATTAACTCTTTGCTCCTTAACATAGAATAGTCCAAAATATGCAATTTTTCCATTTTCTTATATGTTGGTCCCCTGCATGTGTGCTAGAAAGGAAAAAGCCTGAAACTACACCAAAAATCAAACCCTTCTCTAACGTGGAACACCTTTCAAATCCTTCTGTAATCTGGAAGACCATCCAAGTGGAGAACTAGGGAAATTATAATTGAGGGATGAAATCTGAGCAGCTGGAAAAGGAAAGAATTTTGGGCCAGATTGGTTAGACATTGTGAAAGACGTAGAGGGAACTGTTTACCTGATTTTTTTTTTTCAAGAAAACTTGCATACCAAATCATCATCAGAATTAATTTAAACACCATACCCCCTTTTTTTTTATTGTGTAAGAAGTAAGTTTAAATGTTCTGTTCTGGTCCACCATTAATATTTTTAAAAGATTCTTTAGCTAGAAACCAGAAGAGTATTCAGAGAAAATAAAATTTAACATGCGTATGAATATAGAAAATGAAGTCAGAAAAATAAATAATTTTCTGACTTCCTTGATTAAAGTAATCTTGGATGTAAATAGCTTTATAATGTAAAGCGATATATAAACCGAAGTACTGCACTTTTAGATATTCCTCTCCCTGCTGTTTTGCTTTGTGAGCATAAAATGTTGGCCTCATTCCGTTCACCTCTTTCACATCCTACTATATGTCTACGTCGGTAGATCTGTATGGCCTAGAAGTAGCAAGTGCACAGAGCTTTACATGAAAACAATTACACTTTGCCTTTACTGATAATTCGTTCAACTGGTAGCAGGCTAATTTTAACTGTTTTTTTTTAAACTGATTTTGAAAAATTCATACCCAGTCTTTTCATATAGAATGAAGTTGTCAAAGATGTTTTTAGTGCCTTCATTTAAACTTTGCATAAAGATAGACATTATACCGACCTAAATCAGTTTAATAACCTTTGTATATACCTCTGTCATTTTATAGACAATTTTTATGTTCAATTAGTTTGCATCTGTTCATTTGCTACCATAGACTAAATTGATAGTAAGCACATGTAAACCAATAGAATTTTTCTGTAGAGATTGCATTCGTTTACCAAGCTATTTGTTTGAAATATCTTTCTTTATAATGATAGTACAACGAAATAACTAGTTAAGTAAGAAACTAGGTCTAATACCTGTTCTGTATTTACGCTATAAAGGCTGCCTTTTAAAATAAATTAGTGAAACTTTTAAGATGGTTATTTTCAGTTTGTGATCTGCAGATACCTTTTGAAGTAGTCCGTGATCCACCAGATATTGTTAAAGATAACCAAGGAAAAAAAACCTGCAGACTAAATTGTGGGGTCAGTGTTGCCACTGAAAAATCATTTTTAGATTTTGCAAAAGACAAACTGCAGGATGCTAAAAATCCATGTTCTGATACCTCTGTTATAGAGGGAGGATACCAGTATTTTAAAACTTGATACAGCAAGGTAACCAGCATCCTGTTTTAGGACTTTATTAGCACAGCTCTTCATGCAAATCCCCACTGTTATCAGATCCTCTCTAGAATATGTTTGCTTTGGATGTAAAGATTTGCATATACTTACAAGTTGGTTCACATTATAGTAGGCCATAATTTTAAAATGTTACAGCCTTAATTATGCTGATTACATGTAGGCATTCAGTAATAACCCCTCAACATAGCATATGGCCAGTCTATGATGTAACGTGACCTTTGAATGAGAATATATCACTTTCACTGATGTAGATAGTCTGCTGTAGGGGTGGAGAACAATGAGGGACAAGGAACGCGTAATCTGTTCATACATGCTACATAAATGTGTAGCATACAATTGTGCTGCCCAGAGTCAGGTTTCTTTCAGAAAATGGCCTTAAGCCCAGTTTGTATTTTGAGAGCAAAACCTGCCTTTTCACTTGAATGTTTGCTGTTGTAGACGTAACAGCATGCCCAGGCTATCACTGTTAAATTTAAGCAGGGCTGCTACCCAGGCTGTTTTATTGCAAGTCTGTTCCATGAGGTCTCATTCTGACAACTTCTACAGTGCCGTTATATGTCTTCAATTTAAAATTGTGCTATGTGTTTAGAAGAACAGAATATAAAATAATTTTATTGACGTATTAATAATGGGCTGGGGCACTCATGTCACCTTAAACGCCCAAAAGCCACCAAAGCATCTTTACAATCCTACAGCCTTTTCCGTGGGCAGAGAGACGATTTTCCTCAAAATCTGACATGACTGGAAGAAGGGACCCGTGGGATTCTCTTTGTTCGTAGTGCTGTAATAGCAGTCTGTTCAAATTCTATCAAACGTCAGCAATAATACAATAAGCAATACTTACAACTTCTATTGTTGATCCTTATAAAGTTATCTCTGTGTTATTTCTTCAAGGTGATTGTTGGTGAATATTTGAATCTCAATAATGCAAGTAATTTCTTCTACTATATTTCGATAATTACTTACCCAGGGATAATTCTGGTAGAAAAAATGAAGAACAGACTTTCTGAATAGAACATATTTCCGAAAGGATTATAATTGATTAATGGTGTTTCTTAAGCAGATAAAGCAGGGGCACACTTCTTGAACTGTGTATTCT
>Ga0181612_136094_pt1 | contig 11394 bp, 8 predicted proteins | sample HoacroProtozoa21_FD_119630 | JGI IMG/M metagenome (GOLD analysis project Ga0181612, IMG submission 119630) | Hoatzin crop microbial communities from Cojedes, Venezuel. Combined Assembly of Gp0051906, Gp0051904, Gp0051908
AATCTTTCCCATCTGTTACTGGAAGCCATTACTGTTTCCAGGAAATTTTTTCTGTAGATAAGCGATGTATATTGTACGTGTTACAGTCTAGTGACTCCTCTTCCAAGCACCTGGCTGTGTAGGGGGGGGTTTGTTTGTTTATTTTAGAACTGCCTAAGGGTACTGCTGTGACTTTCTGTGGGGTTTTGCTCTGTGCCTTTGGAGTTACTGTTTCTGCAATGTCATGGTGGCTGTAATGGTGACGTGCTTTAGTTGCAGAACACTCGACTGTGCATCCCTGTGCTCACTTTGTGGTGAATTTTCAGCTCTTCCTAATAAACCTTTTCTGGGGTAATTTGTGATGCAAACAATAAAGGGTTGGCAAAATAATTTTTAATCACAATGTTTAGTCTGCAGGTTGGTAAGCAGAGGGGCAGTCAACAAGTGTCATCTTTCTTATTGTAATCTCAGTTATTCTGTATTTCCTACTTTGTTCAGGACCTTTAAACTAGTGAATCTCTTGCCAGCCTGTCTGTTCTCCCCTCTGTTCCTCGTATGCAAGTCAGAGAAATCCCTCTCTAGCAAAGCTGCTCCACTTCTTCCCCATTTTGCCTGGACAAGCCTGCAGCCTCCCCTAACAATTCTCAGCCACGGTTCAGAAGCTGGCAGGAGCTGAGGAATCAAAAGAGAGTTGGATGTTGCCACCAGCATTTAGAGAGTGTTTTACTGTATGCTTGTAGGCTGTTCTGTGCTGTCTGGCCTTGTGGCCAGAGGGCAGCCCCAGGTATCAATGTAGGCATGGCATTCGTGGTCTAGTTCAGTTGAATCGCCAGTCTGTCCAACAAGACACAACTTTAATGACTACAAAGGTCATTAAAACTCAGTACTGGTTTGTTCAATGCATCACCTTAAAGTACTTCTGAGAGGACTTGTTTAGATTTATCACTGACAGTTATTGACTCCTGTATGGAGAATCATTCAAGCGTTAGATTTCCACTAGAAGCTGAGGCTTTACTCCAAAGTAAAAAGTCTAATCTGCAGCAGAGGTTTTACTATCACACAAAGATGCCACGGCAAAAGGAGGATGACAAATAAAGCAGAATACCAGAAACTGGATTTCAGGGTCTAGAATGTATTTCATTTTCTGCTGAGCAAATTGATGATAAGCAAAGCATATGTGTACATGTCCAATTCAAAATCCATTCTGGAACTGGAAAATCAGCAGTTGTCTCTCTAGCAGCTAGTAGTAACATAATTCAAGTTTTGATTTGTCATACTAAATGTTATGGAACCCTTAAATAAGAGTAGTGTTACACTTTGTCCTTTCTCTGGTTTCAGGGTTAAGAATACTTCTGCATAAACTGTTGTTACGTTTTGAGTCCTCCAACTTGAAAGCCCATCCTGAAAGAGGTCTCAGTGACTGTAAACTTCACTCAGCAGCAAGAAGAATGACAGTGATGGACATGGAAAAGGCTGAGGTAGTCAGTGTTTTCCTTGCCTCAGTCTTTACCTTCAGGAGGCCTTCAGGAATCCCAGGTCCCAGAGACCAGTAGGAAGGCCTGAACTAAGGCAGGCTTACCCTTGGTACAGGGACAACAGGTTAGGTAACATTGTAAACAAGCTGGACATACATGAGCCCATGGTGCCTGATAGGGTGCAACCACAAGTGCTGAGAAAGCTGGCTGACATCACTGTCAGGCCAGTCCTGATAGTCTTTGAAAGCTCATAGCAACTGGGGGAGGTTCCTGAGGACTAGAAGAGAGCAAATGTGACTCCTTTATTCAAGAAGGGCGAGAAAGAGGATCCAGGGAAATACTGGCTGGTCACCTTCAGCATAATCCCTGGAAAAGTGATGGAGCAGATACTCCTATAACCCATTTCCAAACATAAGAGTAGATGACTGGGAACAGTCAGCATGTTTATATGAAGGGGAGATCATGCATTACCAACTCGATAGCCTTCTAGAACAAGGTAAATGGCTTGGTGGTTGATGGGAGAGCAAAGGACACTGTTTGTCTCAACTTTAGAAAGGCTTTTGACAGTATCTCCTACAACATCCTCATAGACAAAATCACGAAGTACAAACTAGATGAGCGGACGGTGAGGTGCATTGAAAACCGAGCTGCCAGGCTGACCAGGTTGTGATTAGCAGCACGAAGCCTAGCTGGAGGTCAGTCACTAAGAGTGTAGCCCAGGGGTCGATACTGGGGTCAGTACTGTTCAACAGGAATCTCAGGAAACTCAACAAAAGGAAAAGTCAAAGTTAATATGATTTTACCACAATTTTGTTCAATATTTAGGCATTTCCTGAGTCTTTTTTATTGGCAATCTTCACCACTAAATATTACCAGAAAACATAATCTCCTTTTTTTTTTTTTTTCTTTTTATGAAATATAAATGGTAAAACTGTCAAGCAATCCTATAGACCTACCTTAAACTTCACTGTGTGTTGCCTGTAGGCAATGACCATTGTTGCAGGAATTGCAGACCCCTCTCTTCTCATCTTCTTTGCTTTCCTCCACTCCTGATACTCGCAGGAGGAAAAGCAGAAGGAACTTCCATGTGCAGTAGCCTTGCTCCGTTCTCACAGTAGAGGTCTAGAAGGAACAGGTGCAGTTCCTTCAACAGATTTATCATTCTTTCTATTAGGTGGTTTCAAGAGTTTCACTTTGATGCCAATTTTAGGTATAGGTGGCTAAATTTAGTATTTAAAGCAGTTTTTTGGGAAATAAACTGTCTATAAATAGAAATAAATAGTTTGTGCTTCAAGCTGAGGATGATAAGAAATGGCTTTGTGCTCTCCTAATGGCTTTGCATCCTAGAAGGCTTGCTAGTCTCAGAAGAGGAGCAGCGTGGGGAGAAAGCCAGCATCACAATTTCTGGGGTTATAAATAGAAGTATTTTCTGGTCTGGACAAATGGGGTCTCATCTTTCTAAATGCAGACATTTGCTGAATAGATGTCCATGCCTAAACTAGTCACTTCAAGCTCCCTTTACAGTCATTGGAGAAAAACAGGTATTATTAGGGTTTAATCAGTGTGGTATGTTGTAGATGTCAGTATTAAAATGGGATGAATCAGCTCTTATTTCTTTAACTAGAAGACATCCAAGATGAGTTGCTGAAATGGGATTATATTGTAAACGCCTGCTTGAAGTCAAAGAAGTCCCACCTCTGTAGTCTACCTTTAGCTTCTCCCTTCTGTCCAAGCAAGGGACCATGTACAGACGTACAGGAAGAGACTCAAGAGGTGAATTATTCTCTGCTTCCATTCTTTCGTAGGATGATGTCAGCAAGTGTTTCTTCTGTGCAAACAATATGGCTTGCCCTCACATTAGTGATTCATAAGAGAAGCTCTCAAAATTATGACAAGATTATTTCTGAAACCTCAGGTTTTAAAATAATAAAACATGGACTTGTGCTTCTCAATCGTAAGTTACTCGTCCTTTTTAATAACTACTAGTTACAGTGTTTGTTCATATTCATGAACACTTATTTCACTTTATTTTTAATAAAGTGTTAATGATTCTTTTAAAAACCATACCATTATGTTTACTAACACAGAATTCCAGCACCTTGAACATAAAGTGCCTCTTTATACACATCTTTTTGGTATTCCATCAGTGCTGTGAGACTTAGCGTACACTGTATTGTCAACCAGAGTGGAGTCCTGAGGTGCCTCCCCTGCAGAAGATACAGACTGTCACTAGCATTGATGCCAGCTGCCACAGTCCTGTTTTCTGCTGTGTGAGCTCTGAACTGCTTTAAATAACTTCTTATGGGTTCTCTGGCATTTTAAAACCCCAGTTTGACATCCTTCCTTCCCCCCACTTTAAAAAAAAAAAAAAAAGAAATCCCCTTATCTTACATCCACATCCACTCACACCTAACAGAATGCTGCAAACATTAAAATACAAAATATTATATGCATAATATTTACTCGAGCTTAAATGATAGCTTAAAAGTAACACATTAAAAGGGAATAGTATGTATGTGCATATGTACTGATAAGTAAAACATATCTGAGATATTTAATTCATGGTTCCATTTTTTTCTCCCAATGTAGTTGTTCCCCCCCCTCCCCCAACCCGCCTCCAAGATCACCGTATCTTCTGTTCAGCATTCCAGATTCACTTGAGGTACAGATTGCTGGCTGCATGTCCATGAGCACAGCTATACTGGACAGCTGATTACAGAGGCTCTTTTGGACAGGTATGCTCCTTTTTTCTCTGGAGCTGACCTTTATCTCTTCTACATTTGATCAGCTGGGTTCTGCCTGCCGGCAGAGCTAGTCTGTGTGGGCTGTTCTGCCACCAGTATTTATCCCAGGGAAGAAAGCTGCACCAAACCATTGTAAATTTGCATTTATATTCCCAAACCCCAGAACTGTAATGAGTGGGGTTTGTTTTAAGATTCTCTATGTATTTTGTGAATAAAAATTCTGTATTTTTCTCTTTATGCCATTTTCAATCTGGTGTTCTTTGTGTCATGCATGGACTAGGCAGCATAGGTTCTGTGTCGGCTTAATACTGTAATTTGCTGATGAAACCTCACAGGAACAAATATGAGTTGCAGTAGTTGCTTTTTAATAATAGCGTACAGCCTGTTGTCCACATAGATGGGTATCTTAGGTTAATTATTTTGATCAGATTGTGTATTATTGAGAATTAAGAGTGTTGCATATGTAAGTATATGTGAAATGTTGTTTGTGTCTCATAGACTAGAGCTGACTTTCTAAGTACCTGTTCTTAGCATTTGCAAATAGTTTAACCTGGATCTAGCATTACCTGTAATAACTCTGACAGAAGGTTTTTCTGTTTTGTCTGGCTACTCTGAATTATTGTACATGGACCAGAAATAACGACATTCTGTGGCGTGACCTATGCAGATCAGGTTGATTATCACTGTCCATTCTGGCTTTTAAAGTCCTCAAGTTCATTGCCTGGCCATGCTTCCATGCCTCTTGCAGTTAGACCTAGAGTATGTCTGTTCCTGGAACAACCAGAGTTTACTAAGGGCTCAGCCAGAAAAGTGGCTTGGAAGAATGTTCTTACTACAAAATGCAGTGCCTGTTATAGGTGTTTGTAAATGCATATGAGCAGTTGGGAAAGCTATTTAACCATGTAATACCTATGAAAAGTGTATATTTGATTTTTTAAAACTTTTTTTTTTTTTCAGTTGAGAGACATTATTTTCATTGGCTTCTTTTCCCTGCCTACACACCCATGTAGCCTCCCTTGTGTCAACCGTAGTGATCATGTGCATCTGTGGGGTGACTCATAACCTCATTCATCAACTGAAGGTGACACTTTAGCCCCAGCCGTGTTCCCAAAACCACACATACACCATTCCAACCAAATTTCTGCTCCTAACTAGTGCCACTGTAAGGAGACCTGTTGGAAATTATGAGGGAAAGGGAGAGGATGGAAGAACTTCACAGCTTTTCCAACAGCAGCACAATCTTAGATTAGCTTAAGTCAAACATGAAAACACACCCTGGGTCAAATCTGTCATATTATCAGAAGAGGAAGAAGTACCCGTATATTCTTGGTGAAGTTTCTGTTTTATAGAGCATTCCGTCTGTGCGGATGCTATTTTTTTAGTTCACTGAATTAGTCAGTAGCTAGCGATGACCTCCCTTGATCTGCGGAAGAGTTCAGGCAAGGTTCGTGCGTCGATGCCCTGTGTGAGTCGGGAGGATACGGTGTCACTGAGCACCAGTACCTGACCAGGCGTAAGCTCAAGTTCCACATCCAGAACCGCAGCCCAGTGCTGCTTGCAGCTCCACTGCAAGATTTCATAGAAGGTGAATCTGAGTTGTTGGTTTTTTATTATCACCATTCTCTTTTGAATCAGGTTGTTATAAAAGTTAACTGGGTTTTCTCCAGATCTAAGCATCCTATTCAAATACTTGAATAAAAGTATTCTGTGTCAGTGGATTGTTTTCACTTACATGTCCGTTGTTTTAGACTTCATTTCATGGCTGAGAAGCCAATCTGGAGATGAAAAAGAAGGAACCTATTTTCCTCTTCTGATCTGGTGGAAAAAAAAAACCAACATGGGAAAGGAGGAGTTCTACTCAATAACTACAAAAAAATGAGTTTACATTTTTAAAGCCTTTAATGATGCAGTGGACAAACAAGTACTAGGAGTTTGATACTTATCTAGATTAAGCACTTTAATAATCTACAAAGAAACTGTTAGGTATTTCAGGAGCTAAATACCTTTGAAAATCTAGCCTGTGGTGACTCAAAATCATTAATCATTTTAAGTGTAGTTAAGGTAACTATAATTACCACTGTCTTTACTAGGAAATTATTCAGTTTTAAATGTGACATCTTTTTGTGCTTTCTTCCCTGTGTACTGAGCCCAAAATAGTGTTTTTTCTTTAAGTTAATAAAAAGCAGATTGTAAGTTTTGTTTTGTACTTTTTTTCATGAAATTGCAATTTCTGTTCAAATGTAGCATGAGAGAAACCGTCAGTAACATTACCCTCTTAAACAGGAAGAAGGTCATTTGCCTTTTTCCAGCATAAACAGGGAGCTGTGTTAGACCTCCTAGCTCTCAGAAAATCAAGATGTGTTTTAGGTTAGCAGGAAGGGGTGGATTCTGAAGGATATAAAAGACCCAAATACAAAGACTGCATGTAGATGTAACTTGGCCTCTGTGAGCACACTGGTGCTCCTATAGAGAAGCAGCAAGTTGGAGGGTGCTGGAGTTCTATTAGCATGCCCAGATGGAAGAGTTGCTGTTGCAAAATCTTCACAACAGCAAGGGAGAACCCTTGCACAAGTGCTTATCAGTTAAAAAGTACTATGTTGAGGGGGGGAAAAAAAACAGCAAAGAAAAACTCTCTCACTGAGAGCTCTTCTGCCACAGATTACTTCAAAAGGTGAAACAATACATCGTTATAGATAATGTTTTAATTTAAAAAAACAAAAGTTTTGCTTCCCTCTACTTTAGAAAAAATATAGAAAAGATTTTGCAAGTCAGAACAAGTGTTCTTATGTAAGACCAGTGAGATTTTTTTTTTCAAACCAAAGTGTTACCTCCTATCTAGCCAGAATCTAAGCACGCCCTTGCGCAAGTAAGGGTACTACATAGTAAACCTCATATGCTGTGTCTCACCAGCGCTTGCCTAGAAGGGCTATATGGAAAGGGATTTCAAAACTACATAAAACAAGATACTTTTCCTTCAACAACTGGTTAGGATTGAGTTGGTTTACTGGCATCAGTTCTTCAAAGAACGGAGAAAGTAATTTTGAGTAGTAATGGGAGAGCACCAAGGGAGAAGCTGTAACCGAAGGGTCGTCTGCACACAGTGAAGAGGAACGTGAGGGTAAAACAACCATGAGAAACAGAAATTTTACTGTAAAAATCACATGGCTTGATTTCTCTTGACACTGCCTCACTGCAGTCATTTATGTAAAGTTGCTGTAAAAGAGCCAGTGGTTTGAGTCATGAAAATTTCTGCTGATACATATTTATGTTTGCTTTGGATATGCAGAAAGATTTTCAAAAGGATGAAGGGCATAGTGATTGACAGTTTAGTTATTAAAGGTATCAAGTGAGCTAAGAAGCCTATGTTCATGTGCGTGCCCTGTTTATAAACTGCAGTCAGGGAAAGAAAAATACTCTTTTTGGTCTGCCACCTGGCATGGCTTCTTAGGTAAACCTGATTCTTGAAGCATTACTTCTCTCCACCTTGGAACAAAAAAGGTTTTGAAAGTTGTAGGTGTTACCTAGCTGAGTTGTTAGGTCTCTGGTCTAACTGGAGGTAGCACTAGTCTGAGCTGTCCGAACCTGAACTTTGGATCTTTCTGTTAGCACTTCAGAGTAAAATAAGAAGCAAGCTCCTCATCCCGTAATGAGCCAGGGCTCCAACTGTGCCAAGCACTTCACCCACAGCAAGGGCCCGAGTCCTGCCCTGAGGGATGTACGGTCTTGTTTTCCCAAACAAGTATGTGGCAGTGCGTGTGAGAGAGTGAGGAAGGCTGATGCAGTGATACATTCAATTTGATGCTTCATCATCTGAAAGAGTGGCAAAAACTGTTGTTAGTTATCTTAGATCAGCTAATCCTGACGGCGCTCAGTTTCCCTGTTTCAGCGGGCTAATTCTTACACATACGTTGCAAGAGGTAGCATTTTTTTGAATAATTCAGAGTGAACGCTGTATGCATGAGCCATCTGAGGGAACTGTGGAGGTGTTTGCGTTACACGGGCACGCATGTGCCCACTCAGACCCGATGCCTGGCTGGTCTGACGGCATCTCTCTGATAGCAGGCAGAGCGCGACACCTGATAGGGAGGTATGATGGGCAACAAAAGAAGTACAGTCTGATCCCATGTCCATCTCATCCTGATCTGTAGTAGACAGGAGTTGGTTGAAACCCTTCCAACATGTTTATTCTCGCTGTATGAGAGAAGTAAAAAATCAGCCAGTCTTCTAAGGTTGACATTGGTAGTGGAGCAAAGGGACACGAGCAGAAGGATACCTTTCTACAGAGTAATGAAAACGTTCAGGTGTGAGTATCCAAATAGGTCAGCCAGAAAGGAAGAAGTGTTAATAATTAAAGATAAAACTAGAGAATGGAAAGAAAGTTTAAAAAAAGAACAAGTAAGCAAGTAGCTTATCACAAGAGCATCTTATTTGAAGTCAGGGAAAGCTTTAAGAATTGCTGTGCTAGAATTAAGAGAAAGAAATTGTATCTGTAAACGTATTTGAGATTCAGGAAAACATTTGTATTAAAAATCACATGGCAAGAAGTGCATCCATTGAGATAAGAACTGTCTGAGGGGTGGACTGGTGTTTGAAAGCAAATGGGAGCTACTGCACTGAAAACTGCTCCTAATCAGATAATAAAGGAAAACATCACACACATGTAGCATGTTACAGGATGGTACCTTGTGGAAAATGAGTATTTTGAACATGTCATTCTACAAGGAAGACAAAATCAGGAAAGCTAAAGCGTATGATGTGGTTTGTGTTCGGGTCCAGGCCCTGAAGAGGCCCTGATTATAACCTAATTACGACCCTAAATTTTTGAGTATTTAGGGCTCCAGTCTGTGTTGTGTATTGCAATTTCATAACTTGAGGAAAAAAGGGACAGCTACAACCCTTGCGTTCTCTCTGCCCTAGGCTTTGTGTGACCTGGCACCAAGCTCGTAAGCAGAAGTTACCTAATGCAAAGTATACTTTGAGTGGGTAGGTGGGGTTCAGTTACTGAATCTTGTCTCTGAAACAAGCACCCAAAATCAGAGGCACCATCAATGGCTATTTTGAAATTTGCTGCTGTGAGGAAGGTCCGACCTGTCATGCTGGGATGTTTGGAGAGCATGCTGGGCGATCTTGTCTCTAAAATATACCTAAGGGTTTGTAACAAAATTGAGAAGGAAATCAGTTTATAGGATTCCGGTAATGGAAAACAGCTTGTTGAGGGATGGTGACTGGAAACTAAGGTGAGGAGCAGGAAGAAAATACTACTCAAGCTATTCGTCATGCCTGCTGATGCCTGCAGGCTGAGCTTGCAGGGCGCAGGCTGCACTCTGTCTTGCGCAGCAGAATTTCCTGCGTCAGTGTTGCCTGAGTCTGTGCCCCAGTGGCAGCAGTGCAGATTTCAGATTGGCTTATAGGAAGGTTTATTTTTAGCACGTGTATGGTGGTCTGGGCAAACAAGATTTGTTCCTGGCTGGCTGACGCTTCCAGAGACTGTTCAGCTAGGGAGAAACTCAGAGGTGAATGGCAGAATCCTAAGAGGACGTGTCAGTTTGACAGCTCCAAAGCAAAGTCAAGGGAAGGATAACAGTACTTTGAATCTTGAAGGCAGAATTCCAACATTAACTAATTAATCATCTGCAAAATGCCTAGTAGGTAGTTATCATTTGTTATACACAGAGAAGTCACAAACCCCTTAAAACCTATTTAATTACACTTATGAATTCACTGAACAAGCTGAGGATGGGAGCTCAGTGATACATGAATCTATCATGTATTATTAAAATATTTTATTCTATTAAATTGTATTTAATAGGCTTCTATTAAAATATTTTAAATAATTGTACCCAAATTGCCCGATATCCTTTCTGCAGAAATACATATATGTTCTTCATTTCTATGAAGAACATATCTTCCATTCTGACAGTTTACAATGTAAACATGTATTCCCCCTATGCATTATTTACTGTCCTACTGCTTCTGCTTGTTTTGCTTTTCATCACTAGGTGGCAATATCTTAACAGTCAGTTACAAACACAAGGCGAAACAAAATGGGGCAGCAAAACTAATGAGACAAAAACTAGGAAGGGTATCTGTTGTTTTATTTAGAGCTTATCACATTAAGTTTGCTTAATGAAATCTTATTTTGTGCAGTACTTTCTGTCACTCTGTACTTTTAATTAGGACCCAAGCAAGATGTTTATTTTACCTTGTTAAATTACGGGACATTATAGGTACCTAGAGTTCGGTTGATTTAGATAAGAATTCTGATTTTCATTTTAACAGAGGGAATTAGTAAAGCATGTGTACAAGCTGCTTTGTTAATGTTTGTCTTGAATTGTTTTGTGTTATGCAAGCTGTAATAAGAAAATCAAAAAACCTTGTAAATAATTTAAGTGCATAAACTCAAGAAATGTCAAGATGAAGAAAATAAACTCACTATATATAAATACTGTGGTTTTTTATGCTTAAATGTAAAAATATTACTCCTTTTTTATTGCTGGCTTACTCATGGACTTTTTGCTTCACGAATAATACAGACACATAATTCTTTTTCATTTTTTTTTTCTGCTGAAAACAAGGGAGCAAATCAGATACCTAAATATAGGCATCTAGGAGAAAGCCTCCAACTGCTTCAGAAGGCTGTGGATCTAGTGTAGGTCTTATGTCGTATCTGCCAGTCTCTGTGAATAGCTCACATACCGTAGGGTATCTATAATCACACTAGACACCTATATTTAGGTACCTGAATACCATTCAACTATGACCAGTGTCCATCTGAAAGCCAGCGCAGTGTTTCAAGAGTAGATCATAAAGAGGTTCCAAGTAGTTTTATTAAAGAAGGGAATGTGAACTCATGAATGCAATGCAATATATCCCAGGATGCGATAATATAACAGATACTTCTTGTTTCCATCTGTTAGGTGTGTTCTGCACTGGCGTCAGATCGATCTGGGAATCATTCTTTGTAGGGTTGCTTTATTTTGCCTATAAGGACTACATCGTATCAAAACGCAGAGACCCTAATAATCAGCCCTTACTTATTCCTTGGGGCAAAAACTCCAGACAGCCAAACTTTTACAGAAACTGCAACAGCATAAATCCAAGCTGAATCCGTGGAAATCAGAGACACAGGTGTAATTCAGCATCCAGCACTGCCTGCATAAAAGGACATAGCATTTGACCCAAATTAAGGTGGAAAA
>Ga0181612_136850_pt1 | contig 11394 bp, 6 predicted proteins | sample HoacroProtozoa21_FD_119630 | JGI IMG/M metagenome (GOLD analysis project Ga0181612, IMG submission 119630) | Hoatzin crop microbial communities from Cojedes, Venezuel. Combined Assembly of Gp0051906, Gp0051904, Gp0051908
CAACCTTCTCCGCTCCCCCGTCACCTCAGGCGGCAAGAAGTTCATCCTCATGTTCAGTCGAAACTGCCCCTGCTTCAGTTTGCGCCCATTGCCCCTTGTCCTGTCACTGGGCACCACTGAAAGGAAAGTTTTAGTAATAAAAAAGGCAAGACAGGGATCACGGAAATAGCCATAAATTTATCTACTAACAGTGGGACTTCAGGGAGGTACAAAGGAGTCAGGCATTTGGCGTGTTAAAGGTAATAAACTGGTGGGTGCCTGCTCCCTTTTGAAAACGTCTGCTAGAAGAGACGAACATCGTCTCTGGTAGACCTGACCAATGAGCTCTGGAATCAGCCCTCAGTGCAGCAGAGAACACCCAGTCCAGGAGTGGCTGCGCAGTTTGCTTGTTTGCTGTGCCTTCCAGAATCATTCTCAAGTGTGCCAACAGCTTTTTTGAGTCGATTTTCTTCACCTTTAATTTTTACCTTTTTAAAAGGGAGAAAGAGGGAAGGCACTCGGTGCTGCGGTTGTGATGTGCCTCAAGATCCTTCATAAAAAGCAGCATAAAATGAAAAGAAGAGGATTCATATGGTATATATCATAGCCTTCAATTCGTCATCATGTCCACAGCAAGTTTTACAACATTACTAAATTAAGGAAAGATCTCAGTGAGTCCCTCACAAACAGAAATTTGTACGGAATAACTTTGTCACTAATGATTACTAATTACTAATTATTGTAGACTGTCTTTGATACATTACTATTGGCTCAAAAAAGAATAGTTCAATAGTTATCACAGAACAACCATTTACACTCTTACCTTAACAGCCTTCACAGTTTTGTTTGTATTTATTCAATTAATCTGTTTTTTTTTTAATTTCAGAACAGCGATATAATACAAAAAAAAAAAAACCCACAAAAAAACCCCAAATTATCTGAAAGAAGCTTTTTTGTTGTCTCTAATAAGAATTAATGCCACTGGGTATTTAAAATGTCAAATGCACTTCATTACTAACAGGTTTTCTACATGGTGCATTATTATGTTTTCAGGACATAGTACATGTATTTCTGTCACAAAGCATGGGACCAAAATATTCTGGGCCCACTTCTGTGTGATGTTAAAGTAACTTGGCTTGGTTTTTGTGATTAAAACCTGCTGTGAAGCTGACAGCTGTGGGAAGATTATTCTAGCTGCTGGAGAGTCTTCGAATGGCAGGGACAAGAAGGAAGCTTGCACACTAACTTCATAGCTTTAATGCTGTGGCTGGGGTCAGGGTGTGTGCTGCTAACCTTCCATTTCTGTAGATACTTGCACCCACAAGCCAGCATCAGCCACTCAGTATAGCTGCTCCACTGCTGAGAAGTGGCTTAAAACCTGTCCGTACACAAAAGCAGATCATGTTCTTCATTTACCTTTTTTCTTCTTTCTTTTCATCTTCTCCAGGTTTCACTTTATGCTTTGTAACACCAACAGAAGATTGGAAACCATATCTGAAGCGCAGAAAAATGAGTGCAAATCCAAAGCACTGAATCATAGACTTGTAAGTTTAAAAACAAACAAAAAAACCCCACCAAAACCTTATTCCTGATGAAATAATTCTTTCTTAGCACATGCTTTACTCTAACCATAATGTCAACAACATATGCTCGTCATGGAAGGCCACATTCAGGACCCCCATCTCAGGGACTGACAGGATCTGTCACAACTGTATGCACATAATCCTGTGGCATTTGTGATGAGCAGCACTTCAGCTGCTTATGAACTGAACACAGCACAGGGACAGCAGCCTGTCTGCTCCTCTGTTTTGTCCTTGAGATAGGGCAGTATTAGAGCAAAGGAGATGTTGTTTTTGTAGCTGTAGAGATAATTACAAATCTAAACTTTGTATGTTAATGCTTCACGTATTTAAGTAGTTGTTTATGAATATGGATTAGCCCAGCCAGTGAATATTAACAATGACAAATATCTTCTGTTCTTAAGCTTCGTTTATCAACAGGTATTCCAAAATTCATTGCGGTTTTAATCTGATGATCTATACAAACTCCGCGATATGCATTGAGGACACTCTGTAATAATTTGCAGGCAAAACAATTCAGCAAATTAAGTGTACCAACTAATGTATTCAAGCATAGTAACAAGGTCATCTGAAAGTAATGGACTTTTGGAAGAAGGGTTGCCCACATTAGAATTCAGCATCTCTGGACTACTATCTTTCTGTAGCAAGTTAACAGTAATAATAATCCTCTGAGGCTTTAATGGCTACAAAAAGTCCAACAATGTTAGTTTCCAATCCCATGGAAGCGTTGCTTTCCAACTACAGTAACATACACATACTACTCCGGTATGAACGTGGCCTTGCCACTCTGCCAGGTTTTGGTCGGCTTTGTATGACTAGTGGTCTCTGGAGAGCACGACCTGTCTACTGATCTGCGTGACCAAATTTAACCCACTCAATGCAATTGATCTGCGAGAGGTGTGCAACAGAACATAGTGTATCCCTCTAAAAAGAGGGTCACTCACTGCTTTCCCAGTATAACTTTCACTTGTTCTTCTCTTAGAGGCCTGTCACTCAAGTACAGACCCACATTTTTGGTGAGTTCTGACAAAATCACAGCTGGAGATAGTATGACTGCAGGCATTATGCATTTTCATGCACTCTGATTACTGTTTCAGGATGAGAGAGAGTGATCACAAATTTTGACATATTGAGGAACAAATTAGGAAGTCACATGGACTGCACATTAAAAATACAAAATAATAAAATATAATAATAGCAGTGAGTGTAAAATATTTTTTGGCCACCAACACTTTGAGTCTTTGAAACTGTTTTATTAAATATAGTAATTGTTCTTCAATGGGAAGTGTCACAATTATTCTGCGTTTTTGCCAAGCTTCTTGATCTGAGAACTGTCAGAAGTTTCTTCTCAAATTGATTTGTACATTCCAGAGCAGGAGATACATGAAGGTCAGGAGATAGACCATATTTCTTATAATAATGATGGACTCTGTCCTTAACATTTTTCATTAATATCTCTCAAGTACAAATGCATGCTTAAATGGAAATAAAGGGTACATCACGACAAAGAGAAAAGTAAAGAGGTATAAAACACAACAACAACAGAGTAACTCAATGGAGCTGAAGAATGCATTACATTGTTCCAGGGTCATGGTTGATTTGTATGGCTGTTGGGTTGGGTAAGAAAGACCGCGCTGACTGTGTTCGTGTTGATCTCGAACACAGAAGGAGACGTGGGGCAAAGATATATAAAGGGGCTAGATACCAGTCATGTGGGGTTTCTGTATCATTCATCACATTTGGATAGACCTAGTAAGCCATTCCAAGACATTCTGGACAAAAGTAAATAAATCCATTTGGCACTGGACTGCATAGACATACTGGCTCTGGTCTCAGGACTTAGCTCTGAATTTTCTGAAGTACATTCTACTTCTTTAGTGTAGTCTTGCCTTAAAGTGCTTTCTCGGGTAGCTCTTCCATCAGCTGTGAGCAGCAAGGTGTTGGGGGAAAGGAGACTTAGCCATGTGGTGCCACGTGGAGCATGTAGTGGTTGCTGAGGTATTGTATGAAACATGGAAGTTTGGGAGGGTGACAGTTACAACTAGGGAAGAAAAACTTGGTAATTTTGCTTTATATCCAGAAGAAGAAAAAATTTCTTAAGGCATGTTGATATTTTAAGGCTCAGATGCGAAGTGTTGTTACTGCACATTAAGTAGAATGTAATCTGTAGAGTTGGGACTAGGAGACTCTGTAAACTGGTATATTACAAGTTTCTGTGTAAGAACAAATGAGTTCATAAATTAGAAGCAACTGGCAGAATTCAGCTAATTAGAATTTATGATGGTATAGGAGATGCTTTGTGCTACTAAGAGGCATCAGACTACCTTGTGTTAAATACAGACTGTGTATTTAATTGTAGTCCAGGATTTTGACCCAGTGGTTTCTCCTTGGTGTAGGGTTACAGGTCTGTGCTATTACAGACTTCTCTATATTCCTGTAATTTCAGCTGATGTTGTTCTTTTACTATGTCATATTCTGCTTAGTATGATCGTGGCTCAGTAATACCATCTTAGGGAGAGGTGGGCTTCCAAGCATTTGCTTTCCAGTTCTGAGCACAGCCTGTGGTAAGAACAGGCAGACAGTCCATGCTTCTGTTTCTGGTAAATGCTTGTGTAGAGCTGTGTAAAGGGGAAGATTCGTTTCCTAAGAGATATTCAAAGCGACTTGCCCTCTCCGTTTCTTGTTAGGAGCTACTGAAAGTGAAACTCATTCCTCCAGAGCAGTCTCGTATAGGAAAAGGAAGTTTCTGCCAATTTCTGAATGTGTCCGAATGCCTGCATACTCCTGCCTCGGTCTGTTCCCTGGTGTCAGCTCCATGATTCAGTGCTGCTATGAGCAATTCTTGCTCATTTTTTTTACATTCCTTCCATTCAGATCATTTGTGTTTGTGGTCCCTGGTTTTACAGGAAGATACAGCCTGCTTTTCTTCACTGTGGGGATTGTTGACCAGTATGCAAGGAATATAACAATGGGACTAGTGATTTTTTTCAGAAGTCTTTTTGATACTGTCACTACTGTCTCTACTTTGCTGTTGTGCTGAGGATGACATAAAGAACCAGTGACGAAAACGTAAATACTGGAAAAACACTTGGAATGCTTTAGAGGAAAATCAAGGCCTTTTGCCTGACATGAGAAATTTAGAAGCTGTCTTCCAATTATGGGCATTAGAGAGCTGATCATAATTTTGTAAGTAGAGCTAAGTCAATGGATCTGGAAAAGCAATCACCTACAATAGTGTACGTGTCCTTTCCAGAAAAACAAATGTATGCTAGCTGCAGCCAAGGACTGTAAGGTACCTTTGTGGAAAATAATTTTGTAAAGGCTTGGGTTCTTTCTCTCTTGGTACATCCCTATAGCTCTTTATTGAAACTCTAGGTAGAGCATTTGCTCTTGCAAATGATTTTTCCTTGTATATGTCCAAAGGCAAAAGATCATACCAGTGGTAGTAGAAATACGTGAGTTATAAATGGAAGGTTACTTGTTACCTGCAACTCAGTAATGCCACTACGATCATGTGAGCTGTATCTTGAGTAAAACCAAGTCAGATATGCACTGGCATGTTTGCAGGCCCAAATCATTGGTAGTGCTTCTTCTTCCACTTGAGTTTGTTCCTGATCCATTTCCATGAGGTATATTGGTATGAATACTGGCTAGTCTTGTGTGAGCACTGCTCCTGTACAGTCAGAACATGCATCCACTACCAGTCCCTTGGTTGGTTAGTAACTGAATTGAGTCAGAACTGGCAGAAACAGCAGTGTTTGTTGAATTTTGTCAATTTTTGTTGATTCTTCTGCAGATCCACTTTAAAAAGTGTCTTTAATGATTTAAATAATTGAGCCAACCTTGGTAAAACAATTTCCCCCAGACTAATTGTCCTTTGAATGTATCTTGGAATTTTTGGTAAGGAAAGTGTTGTATCTGAGACCGCTCTCATTAGCATAAACAAAGTATTGTCCATCTGTCAAAGGTCACAAAAACCTCAGACTGTACAGGCTGAAGCCTTAGACTCTTTCTGGAAACTTCCCAGTGTCGAGCTCACTGGATTTGTGCACTGAACTAACAGAGGCACAAATTTTCATCCAGAAGTCATGACGCTCCATGTCTGCCTTTTGTCCAGCAGCGTTGGACCATAAGCAGAGCAAATTCAGGACTGTCTTTAAAAGCCTGTGTGTAATTATTTTGGAAAGGTTTTGGTACCCAAACTATGCTGAGTGGAAGTTGACTGAATCAGTTCCCTCTAAATTACTAAAGAAAAGTTAGTGGATTTTTCAATTATTTTAAATACTAATTATTTTTTGGTCTTTGGAAGGAAAGACCTTATTTTACCATTGCTGATATACAGTGATAGATAAAGAAGAGGGGCAAGATAAGAAAAGGAAAACTGAAATATGAGTGAATTGGTGTCTGACCAAATAAAAACCCATCATAAATCTCAAAACTTAATAATGGTATTTATCTTACCTCAGCCAAAGTTATTTTTCATAATTAAATTAAAGAATTTAGTATCACCACTACTGTCTTCCTAGAAATAGAGCACTGCAGTCTTTTGCTGCGCTGGTGGAAGCTAATTCTCCTGCAGTCAGTGAATAGAAAGAAGCGGAAATCAGGAAATGTGATTTTCAAGTGAACTGGATGCTTTCCAGGTTTCTTTAATACAGCTAAAGTAAAGACTGTGTAGGACACCACTGAGTCTCTCGACAAGAGAATTCTAATGGAGCCTTAGTATGTAAGCTTTCTGTTCAGGCAGAACAGAGCAACTTTTCAAAGGTTGTCAAGGACGAAACTTAACTGGGTGCTGCAAGAGACCGGGAAATAATCGTTGAAACTGCCTGACACTTAACTCCCAGAAATATAAATGCATTAAAGGCCAGATGCATGCATATAATCACACAGCACTGAGAAAACTTGTATGAAGTCTAGACCAAGAAGAATATCTAGTTGTTATAATATTTTCTGCCTGTATGGTTCTAGAGATCTTGGAGGTGAATGACACTGTGGTAAAAGCCAGAAAAGCAAAACCAAAAAACTCAAATCCTCAAATGTCACAAGAGAGCCAAAGACCATGCTGGACATATGAAAACCAAAGACAACCTACTATGAATTTTCAGAAAGCTGAGATTTACACCATGGCAGTTAGTATCAGGCAAACAAGTAAATAACATTGGTGCTGCAGGAGGATTTAATGTACAGAAATACAGAACACAGCTACAATTTTTGCAGAAGCAGACAAGGTTTATTTCTCGTCATGATAAACATATGCAAAATTTTCTTACAAGGAAAAAGAAACTGAATGAAAAAAGCAAGAACACAGATCAATTTCCCAACATCAAATGGAATTTTCTCATCTGTGAAAAATGCAACCACGAATTTCTTTTTCCCCACTTACTGCTCCAGCTGGTTTCCTCCCACACGTCATCAAATCCTTTTATAGATTTCATTAGCCCAGCGTCTCCTTCTTTAACAATGTCAGAGTCCTTCTCTGTGCTAAATAAATACAAATGAATATTAATACACTCTTCTTTTGTTTGACTCTTCTAACTTGGAGCTACAGCTGATGCAAATTTTGTTCACTGGGCTCATATTCCATTGGAAGGCAAAGGACACCAGTTTTTTCATAGACTTTAATAACTGTAATTTAGAAACACAAATTAGGTAAGGTAGTTTTCTTAATGTACGTGTGGAACAGTTCTATGTCTGCAAACAGAAGATGATCTTAAACCAAATCTCTTTCCAAAATATGTACAGAATTGTGACTATTTTATACACCAGGAGTTAAATTTGCAAGGAATCCTGTTGATAGGTAACTGGATGGCATCCTAGTTCTTTTCCCATAGAGGAAATGAAAAGAAAATCCTTAGATAACACAGTGTAATGCTATCTTTTGTCATAGAAATATGGAAAATATTTCAATGCATCATAGACATTATTTTGCCTTGGTTAAGGCAGAAAAAAATCCATCAAACAAGAGTCAATCAATCCCAGCAAGAAAAGCATCTTACTCATGTATTTTCCATACAGTTGGATTCTGTGTTGTTTGGTAATTTTTGATTCATTTTATTTACAAATGAAAGGACCTCCTTGTTCATCTGTGTAGACTTTAGGTATCATATGGTTTCAAATATGAAGATAGCTTATGTAATTTTTCCTTTTGTAACAAAAGAAATGGAATAAAGTTGCTGTGCTCTGAGATATTATTTTATCCAGCCTTTCCAGTGGATCTAAAGAACCTAAGTTACTAGGTCACTTAAAATGCTGAGGAGAAGCGAAGGACACAGGAGAAAGGAGCGTGTTGTAACTCAGTCATGGAGAACAGGATTTTTTAAACATTGTGGATAATTCTTTTTCCTGTTTGGATCAAAGGAGGAAGACATTACTGGACAGAATTGCACTCCACTTGTCCCCCCCGACCCCATCCTAGAGGACATGCTTGTGTGTTTTACTTCTATCTGGTTTGTGCCATGCCAGTTTGGAGTCCTCTGCTTCTGCTCTGTCCTTTTCAATTCTGCTAGAGAATGTTCTTTTCTGACTAGTGTAACTAGATATTTCATTCCCATGTTTCAAACTTTATATGGCTGTTCGCATTCTGATTTCTTTTTAAAGCACACATTAATTCTTTAATGCTTGTCCACCCCAAAGTAATGTATCTGTAGAAAATTAAGTTGATGGTGGGAAAGTTCTGCCCACAGATTTAGAAATCCTACGTAAGGATCAGTTCTCACTTATTAACAAAGATGTAAATATGGAAAGGTTATACTGAAGATTTTTCTGTTTAGGGTGGTCTTAAGTATCAGGAGGAATTTGTCATAAATTTATGCCACAAATCAGTAGTACTCTTCATTCGGTTTAAATGAATTTCACTTTGGTTAGGCTTAAATTAATTAGGGACAGCACTAAGCTGTAGATACCCATTAGCTTAGTAAACAGCTCCAGCATTTCAAGACAGTATTTCTTCTTATGTAGTGCAGAACATTCAGTCTACAGCTTTCCCAGCAGATCAGAACGTATGAGCAGTTACTAATCCACTTCAGCATGAATTGCAGAGGCTTAGCTCAGGATCTGCACAGATCGATTACAGGGTTTTTATTTGTCTCAGATTACATATTTGCTGAAGTTAGACTGAATGACAATTTGTTCTGTCTTCACTAAGAATATGAAGATAATTGAAAGAAGAATTTGATTCAATTCTTTTCCTTGCTTTTGAATCCAGCCTGAAATTCACACTACTGGCTCAAAATAAGACCTTTTAAAAAAAAAAAAAAATCCAAACCACATCCTGCCAAGAGAGTATGTAGCAAGAAGATCATCCAGTTATCCCGATAGAATAATTTGCAGATGTCATTTGAAACCTGTATACAAAAGCCATTTCTTTTGTTACCATTTCTGTAGTTGTCTTTTTCCTTCTCTTCTCCATATATGTGCATGCTTGCAGAAAACTGAAGATGTGCAATCAGACCATGTTTTCCCAATTGGGCTGGAGTAAGAGCAGAAACCTTGCTTCAGGTCAGCATCCTGTTGAGGTATGTTAGGGTCAGATCAGCAGCCCGGAGGGTGTCTGGTGGTGCCCCAGCAAGCTCAGTTACTCATGGTCCTGGACCTGAATTGGGGAGGTTGTGGCTGCCTCATTTCTCTTGCCTGGTTCTGTCTCCAGGTGGAGCATGTTGGTGCACTCATGTGGTGGCTGTGACTGGTAGCTTTTTGATGTCATGTCCTGTAACTTCTAGTGAAGTCAGAGCTGGTTTCAGGAATATCTATGTGTAAATGATAGTAGCAGACCAGCTGCTATAGCTGCTTCACCAAGAAAACCATAATCAAACAAGCTATAAATATTTTTCTTTTAAAAGATGAAAATAATGCTTTTCACCATGTAAGAAACTGATACAATTCTTCATCCTTTCTAACAATGCACATTAGCAATGGGGTTGCAGTGAAGATGAGGAACTAGGCCTTACTACAGAACATACTTTATTAAAAAAATTTGCCTTGCACTCAGGATACAGCAAATTGCACTCAAATATACAAGCCCTTCCTCTCCATTTAGAGGGAGGTAGGCCTAGCCTTAGATATAGACCACATATCAATTTTGTTCTGCTTTGACTGAGGATAACTAATGATTCCAGCACTCTGTCTCTCATATTCTTCAATGCCTTTTGTTTCTGCCTGCCCATCTGAAAGTGGCAAGCTCCACCATGAGAGGGTCAACAAAGATATATCACTGTATTCTGGAGATGGATGAACTGTTCTCTCACATCATTTAAGGTACAGTACATCATTCATTTTGCTCAGTGCATTGATAACTGTTTCCTTTACATTTGGTTAAAGACCCATATACAGGCAGAAACTTTAAGAACCCTAATGTAAACACCAATTAAGAATCCTGGTTATTCAGATATCAGGGCCTTGCCAGAGCTCCGGTTTGCAGCAGACAGGAATCCTGGTTTCAGAATTCTTCTTCTGAAGACTTGAGAATGGTCAAGGCTTCTCCAGCACACCTGACTTCTGGAAGTGTTGCAGCACTGTAAAATCCATGAGTCTAGAATTAGCAACCGTAGATTTTAGTGAGATACATAAATACTGATATTGGGAGCTTTCCACCTGTTGAAATTGTCTGAATGTTCAAATACAGAAAGAATAATCAACTTAGTGACCAGTTTTTGAAAAGTTTAATTGTGCTGCATCTAATTTGTTGTAAAACTAATTTTCAGTGCTTTGTACTTTTGCTCCTAGGGGTTGTTAATTATACCATCAGATTTAAAAAAAAAAAACAGCTTAGCATAAACCAGTCATCTTTCTCCCTGAAATATCTCTGAGTGCACTGCTGTGCTGCATTTTAACTCTAAAATGAATTTGTTAAAAATGGAGCAGTGCGCTGGGTAGACAAATTTTATTAAATGTCCAATTATATTCATAGCTGGAGCTGTAGTGATTCCTCCCTGACCTTTAATAGAGAAGTTGCTCTCCCGATAATTATAATTGCTTGTTAAACTAACCTAATAGTGCAGTGATAGCCTATAAAGAGCTGTTTAAACTTGAGATTCAGGTAGCTCTTTCTAATTCTAGGCACCTCTTTTGTCAAGGCTAATTGAATAACTTAGGTTATTCCGCTGTCCTCTGAAAGGAAGCATTCTTGTTTTACCATTCACCCAAAATCTTGCTAAAGAGTAATGCAGCCATTTTACAAATTTGCAACAACTGTTGCTAAATCTAAGGGCTGAAATCATGTGGAAAATAACCGAAAAGCCTTAAAATATGAGGGTTAGAATCAGTTAGGAATACTCCTGATTCTCTCTGTGAAAGTTTTCAGACTATACTTAGTCACCCAGTTGCTTTAATATGGAATACCTCATATTCAGGAGGAGTGGGTCCAGATCATAAGGAAAAAGAAAGCAGTTCAATGGCAAGATTACTACAATGAAAAAAAAAGAGAGGAAAACATAATGCTGGAGAGGAATGCAGACTAATATTAAGCTTGGAAATTTCAGAACAAAGTTCTTCCTACTTTTTAGTTAAACAACAGTAAAGAAGGCTGTGCAGAGCTATCCTAAGTAATGAGGTCTCAGATTGCTGATTAAACTGGGAATAAAAATATGGATTAAATTTAAAAAAATCAAAACCAAAACAAAAACACTGAACTGTCAGTTGACTGGATTTGTTTGGGAAAGTGTTTATTTTGGTTTTATGTGTCAAGTTATTTCCTTTTCACAGAAGCATATAATAGTTTGCATTAGAAGGCACCATTGAAGGTCATCTAGTCCAATCCCCCTACAGTGAGCAGGAACATCTTCAACTAGACCAGGTTGCTCCCCATCCAACCTGACCTTCAACATTTCCAGGGATG
>Ga0181612_143348_pt1 | contig 11394 bp, 11 predicted proteins | sample HoacroProtozoa21_FD_119630 | JGI IMG/M metagenome (GOLD analysis project Ga0181612, IMG submission 119630) | Hoatzin crop microbial communities from Cojedes, Venezuel. Combined Assembly of Gp0051906, Gp0051904, Gp0051908
CCTTATATCTAGTCTAAATCTACCCTCTTTCAGTTTAAAACCATTACCCCTTGTCATACTGCAATAGGCCCTGCTAAAAAGTTTGTCCCCGTCTTTCTTATGAGCCCCCTTTAAGCGCTGAAAGGCTGCAATAAGGTCTCCCTGGAGCCTTCTCTTCTCCAGGCTGAACAGCCCCAACATCTGATGCTGCCACAGAGTATAATAAAATGAGCATAAAAGATTAAAGCCTCTTTTAATGGGTAGTTACACTGAGTTATACTGAACTGTATGATTACAATACTTTATAAGGGTAGTTACCGTGATTCGGTGCAGAGCCAGGCACCTGAACGCTGGATGGAGAGTGCCTGCGTTGCTCTGCCCTGAGGGTCACTGTCCCCTGTGCCACCCTGAGGTCCCTTCTGCCCGACCGCAGGCGAAGCGCCCACCCATGCCCCGGCTTGACGTCGCTTTTGCAATGACATAGGAGGGGGGAAGGCTTTTTAAACTGAATTCTGTAAAAATTAGTGATGTGGTCCAGCTGGATGGAGGCACTGGGTGGTGCTGGGGCTGGAGGGAAACCTCTGGGCTTTAATCAGCTCCAGAGAAAGGGTTTCAAGGTGCTGCTCAATTCTGGTGCTGCCTGACGGCACTGTGCATCCTGTGACAGAGCAGAGACTCCAGCGCGTTTCCAAGGAAGCCATCTGGAAACCAGGGTTAATCGCAGGCTTCTGCTCGTAAATGTTTGTGTGTGTTTACTTGCCCCTGAACCTCTTCTCCAAATAGCATCAGCAATTAAACTCCATCCCAGCATTTCTGCTCTGAGGCTGCTCCTGCTAACCCCAGGCTAATGTGAAAAAGCAATGCAATATTAATGGGAGACAGCGGGTGCTGCTGGGCCACCCGTGCTCCCGGCATGACGTGACCCACTGGGGTTGGCTGCAGGTGTGTGCTGGCACAAACAGCCTCTCGGGCAGCTCCGCATCCTCTCCTTGTTGTTTTTGCTGCTCTCTGGGGATTCCGGGAGCCAGTCTAACCTCTAATCCAATTGTTGTCGGAGCTTATTTATACTCAGAGTTATGCTAGAGAGAAATAAAAATCTCCCAGCAGAGGGGCCGGGGCTCCGAACTGCTTCTGCAGCAGGTCCCTCCTGCCCCCGGCCGAGGATCCCAGTGGGAAAGGGAGGGGGAAATCGTTCAGCCTTAAATAGCTGCTCACAAAGTCCACTTGGTCCATGCAGCCTTAGACCTACCCACGGAGGGGTTAATTGTGCATGGGTTGTTAGCTTTAGGCACAGATGGGTGCTCTGCCTTTCCTCTGAGGTGGGGAGGGGGAGATCCTGCAATGAAACGGTTTTTAACATGAGACATGGAAGCCAGCTTCTCAAACATTCATGCAAAGGTACTGATTTAGTTTCACTCTGGTTAGGAAATCCCAAAATCAGAAGGAATTAAACTAATTTCCTACACAAATGTTACTGTGAGGGGTGAAAGGTTCTGCCCCTCCTTGGATTTAAGCTGCAAATTCAAGTGTCTGGTCTAAAACAGGTGGAAAAGGAACGTGATGCCCAGTGAATGGTTACCGGATCTCAGGGTGTCTGATGGTCTGGCACGAGGACCACGCACGTGTGCTTCCTCTTGTTTGATGAGGTTTGATCTGGGATGGCTGGAGAAAGGCAGAAGGTGTCCCTGTGCGCTGGCGGTGGGTTCGCGGTGGCTCCTTGGCAGCTTTGTCGAGAAGCGAGGCCAAAAGCACCTCATCATTCCTTCACCTCCATCCTCGCTCGCACCGGCAGCAGCTGCTGCCCGAACAAGGAGGATGTGTCGTTTCCTTGAAAAAGAGAAGAGGGCTTTGCTCTCCTGGGAGCTCAGTAGTTGTATCCCGAGTTACTCATCTGAGCCCGGGCTCAGAGCGAGGGCTGCTGCTCCTCGCCATCACCGTGTGGGAAATTTTCACTTCAGCAAACAGTCCAATTTCACAGTAGCTGTGATGGCCACGTGCCGAGGGGGAACAGCCAAGCGTGGGGCTGCCCTCCTTCCTCCCCCCCATGCCTGTGGGAGACGGGGCGCTGCCTGCATGAGCCTCCCACCCCCTCCCCAGCAAACCCACGCCTCTTCTCCAAAAGGGCTGAACCCAGGCGTTGACCCGGGGAGACCCAAGTGTTGTCCCAGGGAGAAACAGATGGGCAACGCAGGCGGAGAGCTGCCTCTGCCCGACCCAGGGCTCACCCCAGGGTAGGAGCCTGGTAGAAGCCTGGTTTCCCAGCTCTGAGCAAGAGGTCCCTCTGGTGGGGATCTCTGCTGAAAAGCAAGCCCGAGGCAGCGCTTGGACATCTGGCCAGCCTGACCAGCAGCTCCTTGCACCCTTAGACCCGCTCCCTGTGGGCAGTGTTGGAAACCTCCAGGTTTGTCACTCTGACCACACAGCAAGCTGGGGAAGCCCCTGCTTTGGGGCTGATTTCTGACACCCCTCTACGCTCGCTGCCCCTCCTCTTTAACCCTTCCTTGCCGAGCCCTTTGGCCACACGCTGGCCGGTGGCCTTGGTTTTATCGCACCGCGCTGCCCTGCTCTTGCAAACACGCCGGGGGATTTGCCCAGCGGCAGCCGAGGAGCCCGGGCAGGGCTGGCAGATAAGCACGGAGCAAGGGGATCCAGGCTTTGTTCGTGGGTACGAGGGCGGTGGGGGCTGGCAGCATCTCCCACCCTTGCAGGACAGCAGGGCAGCCCAAGGACCGCGCTCGCAGCCGGGGCATGCAAGGCTGCAGGGTCAAGGCAGCGGTGCGTGCCCCGCTCCTCTCTAATTGCAGTTTCCTTATTGTAAAAATAACCCCGGAGGAAAACCAGGGCACCTGGCTTATTTTCCAGGAAGAGAACCACCAGGGAGAAGATGATTTTGATTTCTACTTCTAACCTGCAATTGCTGATAGCGCAGCAAACTATCTCATTACAAAGGTCAGCAGGGAAGCTTTTCCTTGTGCTTGCTGGGGGAGGGAGAAATCACCTCTCCCCGGACGCGTTGCGGGTCGAGCCTTGAGTGTCGTGGCTTGCTTCGCTTTGTTTATGATTTCTGTGATGTCCCCACCCTGAGCCCAAGGGCTTGGCAGCCTTGGGGAGGGAAGGCAGCCGCAGGCAGCGGGGTGGGAATGCTGCGGGACAATGCAGGCGCAGGGCATCCAAGTGCTCGCGCTGGGCCAAGGTCAGCTATTGTTCCAGGGATTATAAATAGCCCTGCTGGTAATAACGCAAAACCGAGCCTTGAAATAAAAGCTTCGTTTCTTCTTTAGCTCTGAGGTGAGGAAAGTGGAACAAGTTACAAGGCAGCGGCCGGGCGAGGAAGGAGCGTCTCCAGGAACGCCCTGCCCGCAGATCAGATCTATAAAACGCGGTTGTAAAGTTATGCCTGAATTTCCTGCTTGTGCCAATAATGAGCATTTTATTCTTTTTCGTGCAAACCACAACAGGTAAATCTGCTCTGAGGAGAGCTGTAAAATAACAAGCACGTTTTCCCCTTTTGTCTATAAATGTGATGTTTGTGCCTGAGTGTATGTGGCAAAGTCAAAATAGGCTTTAAATTACAGAAGTGAGAAACAAAAAATTACTTATTACATAAGGCTCCTGCAAAATCAGCTTTAGAATAATAACACTGAAGTTTCTGCCTGAGAAATTTTCAGATGCAAGAACTGGGTAGTGACTTCTTAATTTTTTTTTTTTTTTTTCAATAGTATGGTCAAAACCTGGCAAGCCCCAAATCCTCATCGTATTCATCCTTGGGGTGAAAGTATCGGCTTTCTCGCTTTGGAGAGGGAATGGCTGCGTAAGGGCTGGGAGAGCTCTGCAGGGCGACTGTCTTCAGCCGTGCAAGTTCAAGGACAGCCTGGGCTGTTAAAACTGAAAATGGTTCTTGTTCAGCGGCTCCCGGTGCCGACCTGCAGCCTGTTTGACGTGGTCTGTGGCTGCAGCCTCATCCCAACTGACCCCAGCTGAAATTTTTATGGGATACTGTCTGACTCTGGCCTTTCCACATTGCTGTCCAACGTGGTGGGGTGGCTTTGGCACACTGGAGGAGCAGGATACCCGCTTTTTATTGTAGGGTTCTCCTTTCAAAGGCGAGGCAGATAGCTAGCTAATACCAAGTGACTTTCAATCTGTGCTCTGTCTGCTCTGCTGCCAGAGGACATCAGCCTCTTAGGAGTGCGACAGAGGGAAGGCACAACCCAACAGGCAGGATGCTGCCTGGACCATGGGAAACCGGGGTTCAATTGCAGGCTCACTGTGGGACTTGCGGCAAGGTAATCGGTCTCTCTGGCACACGCAGAGTGAAATTAATGTCACTGAAACGAAAAAAGTTGTGAATGTAGCCCCCTCTCCCCGACTTCAACCCTCACTTCTCCATCTGGGAATTTCACTTGAAAATAATTACCACCCTAAAACCCACCCATGCTTTATAAATCATCTGTGTTTTGAAGCAAAAAGACACCACAGATTAATTCTAATTTAGGTGAAGGGGGGAGTGTGTGTGCAGATCCTTAACTGGCTGAGTAAAGCTTGTTTCAAAGAAGCTGCATAAAATCTATAGTCTATTGTCATGACAGTGTGAAGTAGCTTCAGACCTTCTCAGAGCCTTTATCCACACTCGTGGTGCAGTTGTTGTTCTTCTATTAAAGCATTTATTATTTCTAGAAATTGACTGCAAACCTGGACTTGCATCTCAGGCCCTTCTTGTGAACCAGAAGCTGGCACAGGTATTTAATTGTTGAACTGGATTGTGGAGAGACGAGGAGCGGTGGCCTGTGCCATTTAGCGACGACGCTGCTGTGATCGTGCGTGCGACCAAACGGACCGCTCTGCACTCAGGCTTCAGAACTCTGATTGCAAGAAAAGTGCTCTGAAAGCTTTGATTCTATTAATTACAGCATTACTGCACATTATAGCTTCGGTGCATGTGTTGTTTTATATCTTGTCTTCCTCTGTCTTGCAAGCCCAGAAGAGAGATAATTACAGCACATCTTTCCCTTTTAAGTTTCCTGCTGGGATATTTTCTGCTTGAAATCAATGCCTGCCAGTGTGCCTGTGAAATTTCCTGAGGAAGTAGTTTAAATGGTGCTGTAAAAACCAGGACTGATTTAGTAAGCAGGAGCAATCCAACATTTTTTCCAGAAACCCACGGCACCGAGGGAAACGGAGGGCAAGAGGGGCTGGGAGCTCGTGCCCATCGGCTGCTGGTTGCACTGCTCTGCAGATACCTGCATGGGAATGAAGAGAAGTGGGGGAAAAGGGATGCAGATGCTGAGAAATGCAGGTACAGGGCGTCAGGAAGGATTGTGCTCATCAGTGTCGAACAGGAAGGTCTAATGAAACACGGGAAATAGCATTATTGCTTCAAAATGCTCTACCTAACAGAAGGTGTCCTCCTCTCTCATTTGCACAATCTAGAGTCACATTATGGGAAATAGCAGCATAACCCCTTTTTTATCTCTTCCATCTGCCTCTGTAGTCTTAGGTTAGGATGCACCCAGCCCAGCAGCGAGGCTCTGTTTGCAATCCTGACCTTTGCTGCCATGTGCTTGCTCAGCAGCAACTGGGAGAATGAGAACTGGCCAGCTGGGAGAGCTCCCCAGTGCTGCGTTCCACAGGAAGCACGAAGCCAAGCAATGCAAACTCGTTTCTGACTCTCCTATCATCCCTCTTTTGCTGTTATGGGCCCAGAAGCATTTCAACAGAGGACATCCCTTCGGCAAAGCCTGGGGACGATATGGGTTTTTTGCAGGCTGACCCAACAGCATTTCTGGTGGGAGGCCAGACTGCTGCCAGGCTCAGGGAGGAGGGGGCAGACATCGCCCCACTTTAAATGTCTTGCCTAGGTCGTGGGATGCTGCCCTGGGGATATCCGACTGGAGTCAGTGGTCAGGAAGGCCCCTGTGATGGGCAGTGTCATGCAATCCCTCTCCTGAGCACTCAGGCTGCTGCGATGGGAGCATCTTTGTGTTTCTGCAGTCCGCTAGCAGGCTTTGCACAGCCTCCTAAACATTGGAGCAATTTTCTCTGTTCCAGGGAAAATATATTGATAGGCAACTTGTAGCTATTCCTTTTTCACTGTGAAAGACAGAGACAATTTCTCTGTTCCATTTCTGCCCAAGATCATGTCTTTAGACAGAAGAATATGGCAGGGATGTGCTGTCGACAGTATTAGAAATAGTCCACTACAGGGAAGCAGTGCTGGCGTAGAGATGCCAGGAGGTAAATGCAGATGGATTCACTTAGGTGAAGTCCTGCTGTTGCTGAAGGTGTTATTGTTGCTGGGTGGGAGCACCTGCACCCTGCTGCGATGCTACCGAAGGAGCTGGTGCTCAAGGTGGAAGCTGAGAGCAAAGGGCCAGCCTCTCTGCCGGGCCTGGGCTCTCGCTTCAAGGGTTACGGATACGTTTTACAGCAATTCACCATCAGATGGAGCAGTTTTGGAAGCAAAGACCAGAACTGTTCCCCTTCCACCCTGCCCGAGCCCAGGACCCGGGCAGCATGCTACAGCATCCCGCCCTTGGCATCAGTGAATCTCAAATTCTTTGTCTGCGCACCTTTATCTGCAAGGCAGAATAATGCACTCCCAAGGAACTGCCAATAGCTTGGTAGCCCTGGCACTCTCCTGGGAAGCGCAAGATGCAGCTTTCAGTTCCTTCATGCAAAAAAACAGAACTCAGCCTGGACCTCTGGCTGCTGCATGAACGTGGGGGAACCGAGGAGATGCCACACTGGGGCCGTGGGAATGGCAACAGTTCAGGGCACGTGCAGAAGCTTTAATTAAGTGCTTGGTGATGTTTCAGGTGAGGTGTTAAAGCGCTTCTCCGGGTGAGCAAGCAGGGCAGTAAGGGTTTTCAGGGTCACAGCCTTGGCCTGAAGCGCACGAAATGGGAGTGGTGCAGAGTGCAGGTCAGATGGACTCAGGGATGTCCCGGGCATTTTGGGAGACTTGGCCAAGTCTCCTGCCCCATGCTTCAAACACAGACCTGTCCCGTCTTACCAGCGACATCGCCCCGGTTCTGTTTCCGTGGGCATGTGTTCAATCGAGCCAATCTGTGCTGCTTTGCTACAAGAGGCCACGCAGCAATAATCAGCTGTTTAGGGTCAATATTCGAGCTGTGCTCTGGGAACTCACTCATTCATTAGTATTTACTTTGACACTGCAAGTGCAGCACGTAAATAAGTACCTCTGTATTTAGGCACTGGTGCATAAAGGGAAGTTTGCTGGAATGGGGCGTCTGGACTGCAGAGAAGCACACAGCAAGCCAGGGATAAATGCTGGTTGGAGCAGGGGAAAAGAATAAAAACGCTGGATCTTTATAGAGAGAAAAAACCCTCTTTGCCTCTGGAAGGCTCTGGGGAGAGGGGAGAGAGTATTTTTCTTTCTGACTGTTTTTTTCAGTTCTAGAAAGGCACAGGCTGAATGACTGCATGCTGTCTCCATTAGTGTCTTGTGCGCTTCAGAGAAATACACCTGCTGATTCCTCTGAATAATAGGAGTTAAATGAGGTACATTAAACACGCATTTCCTTGTCATGAATTTCCAGGAGCTCAATAATGCTGTTTCGGCAGGTTAATTTGGCAGTCCTTGCAGTGATGTCTTTAAAGATTCATTAAACCCTTCAATGAACTCTTGTTTTTTCTAAGCAAAAGACTAAAACAAAGATTTTAGTGAATAATAACCTGAGTAAAAATACTCAATAAAACCTCTGTTACGTTGTGGGGTATCTCATCATCCTTACAATAATGTCATGGTTGTCCTTACGCTGTCTCGACGTGGGACAGCATCTAATTGCCCGGAGCTTCCCTGCAAACATGCTGCCTTCAGCAGTTCTCCTGCCCAAGGCGTGCCCTGTCCACCTCAGGCATTTCAGATTTGATATCACTTCTTGGTGATAGACAGCTATAGGGGTTAGGGGTGAGACCCTGCCCAGCCCCGGGCACCCAGCAGGGGCGAGGAACTCCGCAAAGTGAGTAGGATTTGTCTCTCTCCTCCCTGCATGGGGATGTGAAGGCAGCTACAGCTGGGGTACAGACAGGGAAACATGAACCGCCCCAGACAACCCAAGGAGATGACAACCACCCTTGTGTAGCCCAGCCCTGCCCCCCGTCAATAGGCTCCGTTGGTTTTGGCCGGTAAATGAAAGCCAAGCTGAGGCTTCGATCCAAGACTTGGTCCCAGGCTGCGTGGGAGAGTTTGTACATGAACCTACAAAAGACAGACTGTTGTGTTTGGGGGGTTTTCTGGTGGTTGGTCCATTTCCCCCCCCTCCCCTCCCCAATTCACTTAAGGTTTCACAAATGATACCAAGCCAGTAATGTCTGTGCCAACAAATTGTAATTCTAATTCTGCTTCCTGATATTTGCAATCCTGGTTGTTTGGCTGGGTGAGCTGTTTGTGGCAGCTGGCTTCTTCCCTGCCTACCAAATAACCTTTCTTTCCCAGTCCCGGGAAGCTCTCTGCCTGGGCCAAGCTGGGAATTGCTCTCCTGCCCCAGCAGCCTGTGCCAGCGGGGCTCCCGGCTCCTCTGCTGAATTAGCAATCGTCCAACAGTGATACGGATCTCTGCCCGGTGCAGAAACATTGCCACCATCTGCTGTGGGATAGGGGCTAACGAAGTACTGGCAGATGCTGGATAAAAGTCTGGGTCTAGGACGAAGGGAAAAGAGGGGAATGTCGCTGCACATGGCAACTGGCTAATTTTCGAGCAGCCTGTAGCTATTTTCGTTACCGTCTCTTTTAAGGAGATCAACACGGAGGGCAAATTCCTTCCCAGATAAATCATGCTCATTCCACTTGCACAAGAAAGTGGGGAATTTTGTTTTTCAAGTGGCTGCTTTGCATGTTTCCCTGGCTGGTAGCTTGCACCCAGCGCCAGAGCCGCGTTAATTGTGCGAGCGATGTCTGTCGCTCCTGATGAGGAGGGGAGTTTTAGCCTCATGTGATGCCTATAGGATAACTCTCCCTGAGATGACGCTCTAAAAAGGCACAGGATTTTTTAAAAATCTTTTTAGGGAAGGTGTCAGCCGCATGCTCTTAATAATTTTTTGGGTTTTGGGGTAAGCTAGTGTTTTGGTTTGCTTTTATAGAAGGGAAGGAGAAGAATAGCCTCAGGGCACAAGCTGCTTTTCCTTCTCCCTGCCAGGCTCCATCTACACCCCAAACACGGGCAGCTGCATCCCGCTCCCTTCTGCAGATCCGCTGCAGCCTCTGCGCTCCCTGCGTGGCAGCCCCGGGGCAGGGCAGGCAGCCAACAGCAATGCCAGCGCTGCAGCCACCTCCCTTTCGCAGGACCCAGCTCCTTCCGATGTCACTCTTGGCCTGAGCTTTGCCTTTCACCTGACCCTATTCACATGTCACTGCAGTTCCTCTGCGAGATCCCGTAGGAGATCCACAGAGGCTGGGAGTGATGCTGTGGTGAGGACCACGGAGGTACAGGCGTGCTGCATCCTTGCTGGGACTCTGAGCGTCACCTTCTCATGCTTGGACATGACAGATGAGGGAAAAGCTTTGGTCTTTGCCGCCACCTTAGCGCTTTGAGATTTGATTGCAAATGCCCTGGTGTAGAAGGAGAATGGAGGACTTGAAACGTGGTGAACAGACCTTTCCTGTTCGTGTAGGCAGTTGTAGCTGAGTGCGGAGGGTTCTTTCTCTCCCATCTGTAAGCTGTGTGCATGGAAAACAGTGAATGCCCAACCACACACACATGCATGAAGCTCCTCACCTTCCTCCAGGACCATTCAAGGGCAGAGCATTCCTCTGGAGATACTCAGCCCATATGAACACCACCAGTATTTGTCCATTTTATCTAGCTAGATTTATCTGTCACTTTTTCATGGTCGAGTCATAAGCTGAGTCTTAGTTCTAAATCAGCCATAAACACGGTGTAAACGTTCCGTGTCTGTTACTGTGAACTGGGAATAGCTAAAGGAATTAGGATGTATTAGTCCTTAGAAACAACGCTGGTAACTTCCATGTGATCTGCACAGGTTTGCGCTGCATGAGGACGCCGACACTGCCCTTGAATGCTTTTAAAACTCTCTGCATCTTGTAATTGGTTCATAAAATCATGGCAAGCACTGCGGAAGAGACTTCAGTACATCATCTGGTCTGTTCCACTGGCCCAAAGCTAATTTGAATCTCTAGTCTAAACAACGGACTTGGCACCTATTAAAAGCTAGAGATGCTCTTCTTACATTTGTGGAAACAGCTCTAGGTTTGAGGGTTAAACTGCATCTTTGAAGGAGTCAAAAACATGTGGCTGGGGGGAGGGTTCTCCCCTGCTGCCGTGTCTCAGGGACCCTCGTGCTCTGTGTGAGTTTTTAATTTCCCATGAATTGGCACCAGCTGAAATTTTCTGCTCCTCGCTGTGCAGAACAGCGTCTCTTAAGAGGAAATGCTGCAGAACTGCTCCTACGTTTTTCAGTAGCTCTTGACCTTCAGCCAGGCCTCGTGTCTGTAGCTGGCTCCTGTCTAGACGCTGAATACGAGGGCTACCTCAACCAGACCGAGCGAGCATACGGATCCTGGTCTGAATTCTGCCTCTTGAGTCTCTGTCACTCGGTTCATTGATGCTAGCTGGAAATAAGCTTGCCATGAACTCTTCTCTGCTCACATGGAAGCGCTCCGATTTCCTGATATGGTGTGCATGTTAAACTTCTTGAGCAGATTCTGCTTTGGGCAGCATCTGCTTTTCCCAGTTTCGGCCCTGCTGCAGCCCTGGTATTGTTTTACACCGATCTGAAGGCCATGTGTGTTTGTCCCTTCCACGGATAATGTAGTTTCTGTTCAGAACCATCACGTGCTTTTTGTTTTGATCCTTTTCCCATGTGCTTGGGGTCATCTTTGCTGCAAGCTGCAGATCACGTACAGGGCAGTGAATATTTATTTGCTGGATTTACAAGAAAGGTGTTGGCTGCAGTTGCAATGAGGAGTTATTACACCACGTCAGTGGATTTGACAATAAACTGTTTTCTTTGCTAATGCCTATTGCTGTGGCTTTGCTTTGTCCACAGCTATAGCATGTTCAGAAACAAATATAGGGCTTCTGTTTCATTTAGGCAATTCTGAAAATTGTATTTCCACATGTTCATAGACTGGCCTTTTATTTTGTTTGCTTTTCCTTGAGTTTCGATGTCTGAAGGTTTCCTTCACTCATGTTTCAAATATCAGCATGGATTTGAGACCCTGCATGGGACTGCCAATAATGCTCGTTTCCCATACAAATTTCCTCAAATATAAGGTTTTAGCATATATTCATTTTTGCTGTGCGTAGATGGGAAGGCACAGGCTAAATCTACCAAGAACACCGAAGTGGGCTGGTTACAGGGAGCTGCTCTTGGGGAAATGATGCTTCTCCCTTCCCACCCACGCACACAATCTCAGTCTCTGTCAGCGAGGCC
>Ga0181612_164169_pt1 | contig 11394 bp, 7 predicted proteins | sample HoacroProtozoa21_FD_119630 | JGI IMG/M metagenome (GOLD analysis project Ga0181612, IMG submission 119630) | Hoatzin crop microbial communities from Cojedes, Venezuel. Combined Assembly of Gp0051906, Gp0051904, Gp0051908
AGGAGTCAGTACACCAAAACCACCGGCATTAGTGTTTCCTGCCTAGGCCCCTTGTCACTGATCAGCCATTCCAAACTGGTGGTGTGAAGCCTCTAGCGGGGGGGTGAGGGGTGGGGGGGGAAGGTCATGTCCATGACTATTAGCAGAAATGTCTGAAGTGATAAGAATGAAGCCTCTCAAAAGAGAAGTTAAACTGCACCAAAGTCTTTCTCTTTCTCTCTCCCTTTTTTTTTTTTTAATTTTTCCTCTCTTCAGAAAATGCATGACTGAGTCGACCAAAACAATCTCTGTGATATGACTTCATGTATTTTTTTGGGGAGGAGAGAGAGAAAAGATACAGATAATTTGGTCAGTCAGACTATTTCATTTGGTACTGCACTTCAAAAAAAGAAAAAAGTTTCAACATGGCTTTTATTTTCAAAAGTACATACAAAATATTCACTATGCTAGGTTCTGGGACAAAAAAAAAAGTTATTCAGCTTGAACTCCACTCTCCCCATCCCCATCCTTCCTGCCAGCTGAGGGAAGAACTAAAAGAGTGAACAGCTTGACTAGAGTTTGATTTCTCACTTGAAGGGCAGAACCTATTTCTGCCTGCTGAGGTGTGTAGGTGACTCAACTCTGAGGCCTTTCTACTCTGAGGAAGTCAATTTGTTTTTTGGACAAGATAAATCAGATTAGAGATAACCTGTAGCCTTCTGTGACAGTATCAAAGGCAGCCAATCAAGCTAATAATAGCAACATTATTACAAGGCGTCTGATTCTCATCCATCAGTAGAAAGAGATAATTAACTAAGAAGTCTTTTGGCTTATTCTAAGTCCATACCTAGATTACAAGGGTCAACAGTATGGAAGGCATATATATGCGAAGAGCAGTCTCACAGTCTGCCTCAGAAAGAGGAGAGGAAATGTTGGTTAGCTATTTTATGATACTCTGGTGATGACTTCTGGAGTATGCTTCTTTTAAAACTATGTTCAACCCGTCATTTCTGAGCTCCTGATGATCACTGCTGTCCAGGACTTTGATAGTTGTCCTTAGGACTCCCTTAGAAAGAAATTACATAGGTCTAGTGGAAAAGGTGCTAAACTACTTCCCTGTCCCTGAACTCCTTGGATTTTAATGATCCAGTAACTAGATGGAACAGGTTGAGGGCCAGCAGAATAGCCAGGGAACTGTCTCAGAAGATTCCTTGTCTACATGTTGGCCCTGCAGTGCCACCACAGTTGTGTTCATATTAGCCTGAAAACAGCATAAATAGAAATATGCTGAACGTGTCCCAGCTTTGTTTCGTTTGGGGCCTTGCATAGTAAAGGTAGTATTCCTTCCGGTGCTATTTTGGACAGAGTCCTTTTCACTCTGCCTGTTATTTTGGTTTGGTTTTTGAACTTAGAAGAATGTTGCTCAAAAAAGATGTTAAAGCAAAGTGGATTTTTCACTTTTAACTTCACCTCGTCATGCTGTGCGTGTTTGTCTGTGTAGTTATGTGATGACTCCTTCCTGGGAATTAGTATTGGAAAAAGTGAACCTTTAAAGACAGAAGAGTGTTGGAAAATTATTTCACTCAAAGTAAGTGGCTGGTGACCAATGAAGATGATTTAGCTTGAAATAGGTAAATCTAGACTGGAAAAATCATTAAAATTATACTGTAAACCCAGTAACACTACAGTAATACAGGATTAAAGTGGAAGAATTTCGAGAACATAATAGTTACCTGTGTTTGTAAAGCCAAGAACTTCTTGATACGTATTAACATGATTAAAAATAGAGGTCTCATTACTCCTATTTCAGAAAGGAGAAATTAATGCACAAATGCTGAATGACAAGTTCAAGTTCATTCACTGCATTCCTATCAAGGCCTGGCTTACTGATAATGTTAAAACATAACATTACCTCAGGGAGTTAAAGAAGAGCTAAATTTTCTCACTTATAAAAAATTATTTTCTTAACCTAGGAATTCAAAATGACCATATCTGTTAGAAAGGATTCTATGGAATGTCATGCAAAGCTCCAGGTGTTCTGCATTAAGAGCAAGCCAAGATACTTGATCATGGTGTTCCTTCCCCCCCCGACAATGCTGAAATATTCTTGGAACATCCTATCTGAGCCTCGAGTGTCTTCAGCAAAGTTCTATCTACCATTCATGATGAGGAATGTCTGCGTGAAGCTAATTTAGGATACATCGCACTTCTGCATTTAGTGCTGCTGAAATTGGGCTGCGAGTCAAAAATGTTGAGGACCTACCGTGAACTGAAATGAGGCTGATGATGCGTAAAGTGGTGAAATGTTTATTTCAATACTTAGCTGATGATGCACTATTTATTTTAAGACTGTTGAACAGTGTAGTTGTAATAAGGTTTTGAAAGGCAGTTATGAAATGTCCTGATTGTATATCTGCCATAGCTAAAGATGAATCTGAACTCTGGACGCAAATACTGCTCAGTTCCACTTGTTCGATATCTAAACCTCGTTCTGAACTGCTATAGCTTAGACATATGTGTCATTATATGGAGGTGTGTATCTAATTACATACAATATTCCATTATGAAGCATCCTGGTTTGGAATTCAAGATGTGAACTCTTGTAGAGCTCTGTTTGGATAGGGATTTTGGACACAGAGCTTGTGTAAGGTCACTGTTAGTCAGAGTTAACCTTCCTATTTATTCTTTTACAGAGGGAGTATTTGCACCAACAAAAGAATGTTGTGGATTCATGGATAAGTATTGAGAGTTTTCCTTCACGACATCCTTGTGTTAGTGTTGCCTCATCCATTTAAAATACATGCCTGACATCTTAATATTTTTCCCTTTTTAAATTCCTTTAAATTACATAGCATTTCTGTGGAGGAAAATAAAATAAAGGACATTTATTGGAAGACATTAGGTTTTAAGCTCTGGGTCTGTGACTATGAAACCTACCTTCTCATAATTTCTCTAGGACTGCATAGATCCCTTAGCAGAACTGATGTTTCCCTGGGGAATGCAAGGCTTCCTTGAAGGGCTTCCTTGGAGAAGTGCATTCTAACTTTCTGCCTAGTAGATAGTCCAGCCCATGGGGTGGATAAAGTCATGCCTTTCTTTAAAGCACGCATTGGCTACACACCAGAAATTGGAGGATAGTTTTTTTTTTTTTTTTTTAACGTTGTTCATTGATTAACAGAGTTTAAACTGTACTTGCTAAAGAGTTTTAAAAAAGGCTACTGAAAATCTCCTGGCACTGAGTGCATAAGGACCAGAGACATTTTAGGATGTGCTTTATGACTAGGGATAGTTATTTGAGAGTATAACATACTTTCATTTTCCTATTAAGAAACGATCTATTAGTTGTCCTCTTTTTTAAGTAGGAACTTTTACGCATAGTCATTTGAAGATTTTTTTTTTTTCTCGACAGCTGTATGACATGAAATTGGGGAATGAATTTAGAAATTCTCTGATGTGCTTTGTGAACTGTTTCACAGTGGAGTCTAGTGTGGCCAGACACTGGCGGACCATAAACCTACTTACCGCGTCTAGATCCAAGAGCCATATAAAAGGTTCTCAGTTTCCTAGGATCTGTTCAACCAGTGTCATGGAAATTGTGCTGTTAAAGAATTTATGTTGGTGCTGAAAGTACCTAACAGCATAAGGTATTTTACCTGTTAAGCTATGTATCGTAAATGAGAGCTCTATTTCGAGGAACTGGTTGAGTGATTTTGTTCCCTTCCCCCATTTGGTGACTGGTATGCCATGTTGTCTTGAAGATATCAACAGAAACAAATGTCTCCCTATGTGACTATGATTTAAACTTGTGAAAATAAAGTGTGAGTGATGGCCACATTAGTACAGGCTTTCAGGAAGACTTTTTTTGGAAAACTGCTACAACTTGCAAATAAATAAGGGCTTTCTTTAAGTCACTTACTATGATCACTCATATTTGAAAGTAAGATATGCATTTTTCACTTCTTAGGATTGGAAGTAAGTGCCTTAATTATCTTTTCATTCACCTCTGAGTGTTTGATCTGCAGTTAATATTGCTTACACTAAAAGAAGAGAAGGACTTGACTTGTGTATTAAAGGTCATCGAGTTATAAAGGCCCATAATGAAACTGTCTTTGGGGATGATTAAAATGCCAAGAAATAGTGGCTGTCAGTGCTGCTTGGGCTGCTAGGTCCCTGCATCTTTTCTGTTTAGAGCAACTGATCAAAGGGAAAATTTACAGCAAAGTCACGTTTTTCAAGCTGAGAGGTCTAAGGGATGGCAGGTTCCAAAGTGTAACGTGCAGGGGCTGAAGGAAAAGGGTGGGTGGGAAGGAAGTGTGTTAACCAGATGGCTCTGCTTTACTGTTTCTGAGAGCCCTTGCAGGGAGTGAGGGAGAGATCAAGGCAGCAAGTTTCCGCCTGAGCAGAGTTTCCGCCAAAGGGAGATCTGTCTGGGCTCTTCACCACACTGGTTCAACCTCACAAGGCCCAAGGTATACCCTGCAAATTCCCTTGTACTTTGTTTTTTGTCTTTGCAAGAACACTACTGTTGAGTTGGACACTCTGTATGGTATTAATGGGGATCCTCTTTCTTTCTATAAATGTACAAGTCCCTATTTGCCTTTCTATTCAGATCAGTTTTTAAAAAAATCCAATTTCTGTAACTGTTTAATTACATGGCTGCTGTTCATTAGAAGTTCCAGGCAATGGGAACCACTCAGTATTTGGCTCATTGATGTCTGTGTGCCCCTTAGTGACCTTTAGAACAATTTAATTAAAATGACCCAAAATAACTCAAGACCTGTCTCTCCAGGCTAAACGTTGATAGTACCATCCTTTAGGGCTCAATTTAGAAAACTCTGTGTCTTTTTAAAGACAAAGCATATGGGAATTCTAAGCCACTGCAAAAGCACAAAGCAAAATATAGGAATGAAGAAGTGATGCGTAACCTGTAACATTGCTCTAATAAACATACAACTAGTTACTACTGAAATACTCTGTGGTAAATGATTTAAGAGCAGCCTTTATTCTAACAAATGAGAGCAGGGGAAAAAAGAGGGAGAGATATAATTAGCAAGCATAAACTGAATCATGACTATATATTCTCCAAAGAGGTGAAAACAACATCTATTTGTGCTTCCAGTAAAGGCAGATTTCAACATGAGGATACATTGATTATTTATTTCCTGCAACTAGAGATAATCACCATTCATTTAAATGAGTTTGAACAAACTTTAAGTAGTGGCATTTAAGTAAATTACAGGCAATGTTTTTCAATTTCCTTTACGAATTATTTGTGCCATCTGAAAGCATTTCAGTTCCTCATCTCAGGGCTTCTTAATATTATTCATTATTCCTCTGCTAGTTATTGCATCACATTTCATAAACTAAGTGAGGTTTCTGTGATTTGTGCTGACATGGTTTACTGAATTGCTCTGATCTCCTGCTAAACTTGTCTGCCATTAGGTTCAGACTCTGAGTTTCGTAAGAATGCCTCACTTGACAGTGGATTGCCTAGAAAAACAGTATGCTTTCCTTCATAAGGCGTCTGTAGGACACAAACAGGAACTTCTCCATATACACCCCAAAATCTGCAGTCCGTTTGAACTTGGTCTTGGTCTTCTGGCCAAATTCCAGTGTTTCCTGTAAACTGTGTCTCTGAGAGAAAGGATTTGCTTTTTGGATGCATCCTGGAAAAGATCGATATTGGAGGTGGTTTGGGTGCCCTTTCATGAAACACCTTTTGTTTTGTTTGTGTGTGTGTGGGTTTTCTTAGGGGTTTTTTTTGGTGGTTTTTTTTGTGTTCTTGATGGCCTTTCTTTGACTGGCTGAGTCCAGGCTATAAGCAGCACATGCTGCTCTTTGTGTATCAAAAATGCAAATGCAAAGTTATTGTCAAAACTTTTCAATTTCCCTCAAATACTTATGTCAACCCGTCGTAACACTGAGAGCTGCGAACAGTCAAACTGTGACCTCATTTTTGGTAGAAATGCAGCTATTTCTACCATTTATCTAACCTCTGAGAGGGAAGTAAATCTTGTATTCTGGGAGGAAAGGTATTATAATCCTGTTGGTTCAGACGTCAGGCTGCTTTGTCGTAGTGTTGTAGAGAAATAGCAAAGGAGACGGCTCCTGTCCCAGGCAGGTGATGCTTCCAATTATCTGATGGGCTGTGATAGAGGAACACAATGAAGAACTGTGGCAAGGCAGGAGTAGAACACTGAGGCAAAAGTAGAGACTGCAGTTGAGGTGAAAGCAATTGAAAGTGGAAACAGAAACTGTATGTTGATATCCCTCAGAAACTGCCAAAGTATAAATTGTCCCTGCCAGTGCTTAGCAATTTCTTCCTGTGTTTGCTTGCCCTGTGAGCAGCTTAGTGTTTACAATTCCTGTTGGAGTCAGTAGGCCTAATTAGACCTTTAGCCAGTGATAGAACACCCTCCAACTTTATGTTGATATGAATACAGTGAGCCATTTCAAAAAAATCAATCACAATTTCATTAATTTCTTTAAACCCAGCAGTTTATGCTCAAAAATAAACTAAGCTCTTGATATTGGGCCATTTGGTGACTTAATTAGGTATAGAAGTCAATGACAGTCAAACTTACTCCAGCTGATACACTCCAATATTAACCTTCATTCCGAGTGCTTTATTTTCATGATCAATATGTAAGAAGAACATATCTTTTAGGCAATGATAAGTTTAATGCAGATATATCTGATTCTAACTCCATGTTTTAAGAAAGATTTTCTTTTTTAATGCCTGTGTTTTTGTTTAATTTTTTTAGAGAAAATGAGTAGTTGCTGTTTTGCCTGTAGTAGTTTTAGATATCTGTGAGCTTCTCTCATGAGACACCTCCTCTTGTGGAGATCAAAGAACAAAATAACTTCTATCACATTTGCAAATCATTGCATTATATCATTTTGTGTGTGTTATGCTATTGGAATGACTGGTTGACATCAATTACATGAAAGTGTAAATTAGGTTTTAAATAGATTAGAATAAGAAGACAGGAGATATGCTATTCAGGATCTCTGTCCAACCTGCTGCTTGATGTTTAATGGCTCAGGTTCTCATAACCAAAGGCTTTATAGTATTGCATGTTGTAGCACTGTGAACACTGCTGAACTGCACCTCCTGAAGTCAGAAATCCTATACATTAAAAAGAAACCAACAGATGGCATTTTATAAACCCCATGTTTCATTGTCCTGTAAATAGAGATTATCAAATGTATAATGAGCACCTGGCAAGAATAATATTCTTTCTCTGTGAACTACTTCATTAATCATAAACAAGCAACTAATACCTTTTTTGCCTCCTGCTGGTAATTCTGTTTGTAATATGCATAGTGTTATTATTGTTAGGCTGTGTTCATCTGTGAGTTAACATTTCAGGTTAGACTTGGAGAACAGAAGTGGCACCCACTTTTTTTTTTTGCCTGCTGCTAATCGTATTTCTATAATGTGCACATACAGTCATTATGATTATGTTGTAGTTTACAATAAGGATGGATTTCAAACAGTTGGAAATCAGATTTTCTTATTCTAGAAGGGAGGATGGTAACTGGCAATTAAGTTTAACCTAAGTCTTAGTTGAAAGGAGGTGAAAGAAACTGCTTTTAAAAAAAAATAATAATGTCAGGTAGACAGAGAGTGCTTATGGATGGTGTAGCCAGCTGTGCAGGAGAAATGTCAAAAGATGGTTATGAGAGCATTTGGAATGTAGAAAAATCAGCCTGAAAGGGTGTTACATAAAACCCATACATTTTATTATTGCCTTAATAGTTGCCTTAAAACCATTACCCTGTATCCTGTCATTATGAGACTCTTTATGTTGTAAAGTTATTCTACCTTCTCTTATATAACTCCCTTAATGTTATTTGTTGTCTTTTGTAGAAGGAAAGCAATGTGCTGCTTTTAGTCTTGTAAGAAGTAATGAACTAAACCATCTCGTTAGAAGAAAATAGATCAGCAAATCAAAAGTGTGCTTTGGAACAAAGAAGGTATTAAAGAGATAAGAACCCTTATTATTTGGTACATCTCCTTTCTTTGTGCATTCAGTGTCCTGTCAGCTTATTTAAGGCCATGTTGATGCTACATCCATGTAAAGGTTTTGGTTTTGTGTCAGCATTTCCTAGTGGTTCCTTGGCAAAGATTCATCTTCCCCAAGAGAACAGATCATCTGAGACGACCTCAGCTCTCAGGAAGGAAGATGGTTCCTACCAGCATTTATTTTCAGTTTGTGGTGTTCTGGAGTTGATTTTCACTCAGAGAGTGGTACTTATTTTGAATGCTGCTGTATTTTTGTTCCACAAAATACTCTTTTTTTGTAAGGAAAATTTATTGCAAAAATACAAAGGGAAGCTTTGTTGTTTTGTGAATTGTTTTTGCACTGTTCGTCAGCAGATAATGTCATGAAAGGAGTAAAACTGCCTCTTTGTCTTAATGAGGAGTGAGACCAGTAGCCCAATAACAGTTTCATTAATAGTTACTTGTCTATTAGTCAAAATGTATAAAGAATGATTATGGAACTGGGATTTGGACCTGTGGCTGCGAATGGTTATTTATGGGTGGAACTTCAACCTCCACTGCAGTTTTCATGGTGAAGCCACCCTGCTTCAACAGGCTGGCCCCAAGAGCTGCGTTGGCTTCTCTGGATCTCTGCTTAGAGCCAAAGGCTGTGCTGCGGAGGAGGACTGTGTTAATCCAACTAGAGAGGTGGTGGGAAGAAAAAGAGTCCAAAGCCTGGGCTTAAAGCTATCCCTGGGAAGAGCCCACAGACTCAATATTTATGCAGTCAACCAGTTTGTTGCCCTTATCTATGAGGGGCATCATTAAATCATAAACAAGGGATTGATTTTTATATTCTGGTTGTCTTTTTGGAGCAATGAGAACAGAATCCAGCCTCCTCTATCTAACAGACATACAATTATCAAAGGACTGGAGGCAGCCACACTTTTTGCAAGAATATTCCTGATAAAATTTTCACTGGTGGGGAAAGAAAGAAATGGAGAGGTGAAAATTTGAGCTACTGCTAAGAAGTCAGCCTGGAGAAATTTCATGCATTTCAAACAGGCCAAGATTTTCTGGCTGCTGTGTGAGCTAGAGACCAAGAAATAAGGTATTAGAAAGGGAAGCTCTTAATTTTTCTCTCGTATTTAAAGGGTGACCTCTATATTTTACTTTTCTGCCTAGTTTTGTAAAAAGTGGGGAAAGGCTTGGGTGATTGCAGTGTACGTGTGTGTTCAGTCACTTTCCTACCTCTTCTTCAAGAATTTAAAATATAAAAAAGTCAGCCAAAAAATAAGTTTTATGATAGTGGACATGCAGGTAGAGAAAAGCGGCCAGAATGAATAATCCTGTTGAGAGAAGACTACACTAAGTTTATAAAACAGTCTTGGGAAGTTCTGTTGCATAGAGAGCCACATGTTGCATTAGTAGTTGTGTGGGCAGACCACCTAAAAGATTTCCTAAGACAAAACGTAAACACTGCAGTGAATTTGTAGATTTTTGAGGACTAAGCGGTAAAGCTGAAAAGCTACTGTTAAAGGTCATCTTTCAGTTACTGTAAAAGAAGAATTAATGCTGTGCAGTAGTGTAGGATACCAATGAAGTGGGAAGTGACATTGCTGTGAAGTCCAGTCAGAAGCTAGTGCTGGGTGCGGCCTTGTGTTGAAAGCGAGCTGGCTCTTCCTTTAAATCCTCTCTGTACAGCATTAATCAAAGCAATTCGTTCTTTTTCCTGTGAGCTAGAAAGCTTATTCTTCTTGTGAGCTGATTTGGTTATCTGTTGCTGTATTAATTTAGTGATCTGATCCTTTGAACTTATTGATTTAATTGTAACTGTTCGCTCAATTTTGTTCATTGCATTATTCCATCTTTAATTAGTTTAGTAAAACTGTATAGTGAATCAGCTTAGTACAACTAGGGTTATTTAAATGTTGTTTTTCTTGTTCAGTCTTGAAATCAAATCCATAAAGGCACAGAACAGATTTATTCCACTACATTTCAACAAGATGAGCTCAAGGTTACCGAAACCAACAGGTGAGAAATTTACTTGCCTTTTGGTTTTGTTTCCTCACTGGTGTTCAAGAGTCCCCTTTAGTCTCAGACAGTATCCTGAATCTGTTTCCCCTCTATGAGCAACATAAAACTTGATTGTGTGCTAATGGAAAATCGTTTCAGCTGGTGTGTTGTCACCTTCATCAACAGAAGGGTGTTTTCATCCTGTGTGCAGAAAATCACATGATTCACTCCTAACTGCAGATAGTGAGAACTTCCACTCCGGCATTTAGCAGTCTAAATAGAAGAAATCATTCACCGTGTCTTTAAAATGCCTTCTCTTAGGCCGTACTGACCAAAGCACAGTAAAATAGGGTTGCAACCCCTGATGGAATTGAACAGAGATGCTACTGCCACTGAAAGTGAGAGAAGCTGCAGATTTGTGCCCATGTACCTGGTTAGCAGGTGTCATGCAGGAACTACACACACAGCTCGACCTCGAGGTAGGGAGTGAGGCAGCTTGCGCTTTTGATCTCTTTAACACCGTTAAGCAGATTTCTAGGGTTGTTTGTGTAGTGTCCATCCAGTGGCAGCAGGCCGTGTGGTTGGCCTACACAGCCAGGGTATGTATCAACGTAATGGAAACTTCTGATATTGTGATTTTTGCTAGTAATTATCTAGATAAATATAATATGAGTGCATGATCCGATGATGATCTGTGATTTTGAAGGACTTGATAAATTTTATTTCTGCTCAGGTGAGTAGCCAGGCAATGATGTGGGTGGAGGAGTGAAAAGAAAAGGAATGATGTCACTGATGGATCGCTTCAGCCTCTCGGGCCAGAAATGCTGCTGCTGAGAACAATACTGAGCCCAGATTATAACGTGAAGTTACTTTTCCCAGATTATTACACAAAATCCATGTGTACCTATCTACTTTCACTTTGAACAGGGAGGGGAAAAATTCTCCAATATTAACATACATCAAGCATTGCCAAAAATTTATTGAATTGGGTGTCTTGGGCATGCTGGGGTGAGAAGAAAAAGACTTCCAGGGAAAAATGCCTGTCAAGTCAACTACTGCACCTAATAATTACATACGCTTGTCAGGTTTCAAGAAAACAAAGTTGTGAGGTTTGTTTCCTTAAGTGGATGAGAGAATTTGATACTGGGAATTGATAAAGTGCACCAAGAAGCATGGATTTGCAGGGATAGGTTTTGTTATAATTGCTCCCTACTGTAATAGCATTTCTCTTCAATGTGGAATTAGAGGGAGGTAGAAGTTCACTAAAAGGCATCTGTAATGTATTTATTAAGAGGCTTCTTTTATGTGTATAATGCAAAGGTGGTCAGTAGCTAGTCTGCAGTAAGGGGAATTCCGAGCTTTCAGCAGAAATCCAAGAGGGTGGCAACAGAGCAGCGGGAGAAGAACGAGTA
>Ga0181612_167101_pt1 | contig 11394 bp, 4 predicted proteins | sample HoacroProtozoa21_FD_119630 | JGI IMG/M metagenome (GOLD analysis project Ga0181612, IMG submission 119630) | Hoatzin crop microbial communities from Cojedes, Venezuel. Combined Assembly of Gp0051906, Gp0051904, Gp0051908
CACTGAGGTGTGTACATAAAAAAAGATAGACTATACAGACCCGGGCCTGTGTAAATCACTCTAACCCCGGGTAATAAAAAACAAATTTAACAAAAAGATATTCATTGCAAAAAGTGGGGGGGGGGGGGAGTAAGAACAGATGTGGTGTGGTTCACCTTTGCTACATGCACTGTGTGCAGTGCCCCGTAACTATTGGCTATGTCAGCTGTAAAAGAAAGAGACTCACAGAGATTTTTTAAAAGGCATTTTAAAAAAATACAAAGCATAACTGGTCTGCAAGCATAGCTAAAGCAACACGATGCTCTTCTAAAGGCCCAAATGTTGCCAAAAGACAACTACATGCCACATTCTAAAAACTACACAATATTCTGCATAAAAATCCTGCCAAAATACTTTCCTTGGTCTCCCTGAACTACTGGGTGTTGCCCCTGAGCATCGTTATAAGCAAAGAAAATACAGAGTTATTGGATGTTCTTTGCTTTGTACCCGAATTAAAATCAAGGTCATAACTAGAGGTGTACATGAGCCAAAATACTGTATACAGATATAGATACAGATACATGAATTGGGCTTGAGAAACCTCCAGGAAACTAGAGTAGGCAACTTCAAACAGATCTCCAGTTTCCAAAATTCAGGCTGATGATATGTAGAGACTCCAGAGCTCTTTCTAGAAATCAGAATCATGAAAAAATTTGAGTTGATGCCATTCAATTGATGAAAATTGGAATGGCAGATTCAGGGCCTTGCTCTCTAGTACCACCTGAGGTTTCTTCTCAAAAGGAAACAGAACTGATTTTCCTTTAGACATATCCTAGTCACACCTTACATTGGAACAAGTGTACAGAGTTCACTCTCAGTTTTCATTCATGTAGGTGGGAGGACAGCAAAGCCTGTTGGCTGCCTTTGATGCTCTCTTTGCAACCAAAAATTGGGTAGTGCACATTTGTCACTATTGTTCCTCATTTTAGGAGACCAATGCTGATTACTCCACACTTGCAACAGTGTAATTCAGATGAAGTCTATCTGATCACATCAACAACAACAAAAAATTTTTTAGGCTAGTGCTGGGGAATCTAATTAAGCATGAAGCAAACCATCAGCATTTTGGAAACCATGGAATCTCTTAACACATACTCAGTTTCTGATGTTAACCATTATGCTAAATCTCTATAGTCTTTTAACAGCTTTACACACAAAACACTATCCTGAAAGTGTTTTATCTATACTTTCAGCTGATCATCTCTACAAAGCCAGTATTATAAGAAGTGACAACTCAGTGCCATCACCCTGTTCCTTTAATCAGCACATCTAATTTCTTCCAGATCTCCTTCCAAGAAAAAAAGTCTCTGATCGCCTCCTGATCAGAGGTGAAGAGCTCACCTGTACAGCGCTAAATCAACCTATAGTGATGGCCACAAAGAGAAGGGCAGTTGTCTGCTTTGAGCACAAGATACTCGTTGTAACACATCTACACTGATTCCATTCCCAGTCTAAGAGGAAGATGCTAAAAGTTGGAGCCTCTTACATGAAAAGAACATGCAGATTTCACCCCACTTGCAGAGATCTTGCCAGGGTTGCTCTGTGCATAGCACTAGTGCAGTGTAGCCAGGTCAGGGAGAACAAAACATATATTTTAGAGTCACAGGAAAAATATGAAGAAGAAAAGAAACATCCCCCCAACATAATCCAAGTAAATAAAACAAAATCATAATTCTCTTAAATGTGACAGGTACAATCTTCTTTTTTTTCTCTTAAGTTAGCAATTCATCCTGAAAAATATAACAAATATCATACTGACATATTTTGTAACAACATAGAGCCCTCCACTAGCAAAAACACTTGGAATTTGTAATCAAGAATAAGATTTACTGTATTTTAGGATATGTACACTGAAATTCACCTTTTCTATATAATACTAATAATTCTCTTTTTTATCATTCCATATAAAATTGTAACCCAACTGTGTCAAGGAGGCTGAAAAAAACAAGAAAATCTGATGAACAGCTTCCTCCAAACAGAACAGGTTTCTGGCTTTAACTTCAAATTGATAGCTAATATTGATCAAATTCTACTTCCAATCACAAAACCATACATCTCATTGATTATAAATGGAAGGGTATGTAGACATTCTGTATGTACACATTTCCTCTAAAGAAGTTAGTTATTAAGAGGATGCTTGCTTCTAAGCATATGGTAAAGTATTTTGATGAACAAGGATAAATACCAGTTTGCCTATGTCGAAATGAATGTCTAAATCTTTTTTTGGACTGCAGGTCACCTGTATGTTTACAAAATTAAAACCAGCATATATTTATTTTCAGTTACTTGTTTCTTGTTGTTTACTATTAGCTTCCTAAACAAGATCACAGTATGCTCCATAATAATGAAAAAATACTACTGTAGATTAAAACTAGAAAAGACAGTGTCAGCCTAAATCAAAGGAAACACTTTGTAGAATCTTTTTTTTGGTTCAAAAAATTATTCTAACCATAATCTTTCTTGTACCTAATACTCCAAATACATTCAGTTGGAAGGTGGAAAGACAGGACTGAAATTAAAGAAGATAAACTCGTTATTTAAAAAAGCAAGGATAGAAGATGATGCAAATAGCAGGCTTTGAATGGTACCTCTATTCCAGGAACTGATTACTAAAGGCAAGTAACTGGACTTGGCCAGATATTTATATGTTAGCCAAAACTCCAAGCTGATTTGCTGACAAGCTGAGAAATCAGTGAGAACGCCAAAGCATTCAGCAGCTCCTGTGCTCTAATAATCTGGATACATGTCTTGAAGCTTTAAGTCTAATAAGTCAATGTCTGAGGTGTACCAACAGATCGTTTCTGGTTGCCTGATGTCCATCCGAACGCGTAATTCACTATAACGCACCTCCCCCCTTCAAGGTCATCCGATTTAAAGCTTTGCCAACAGAAGTGACCGACAATTGTCAGCCTTCTCTTGGGATCTCTGAGCAGCCTTATTGGAGGAGCTGGTTCACCTCCATTGCCTGAAGAAGCCTTAAGACATGTGCATCCCTAGAGTAGCACTAGTTTGTACAGATAGCCAGCTTAACCTCCACAGTTGTGGAAGAGGAGCAGTAATTTTTGAACAAAGCATTAACTTAATTATGCCAGTGGGTATCGTTTTCACTTTTTGCTTTTTGTGGAAATCATCTACTTCATTTTAAAGGTGTAAAAATTCAACTTCGTGAAGGTTAAACAGTTTGTCAAGAATTAATGTAATCCTGATTCTGACACTAACTAGCTGTGCCAATTTGGATTTGTCACTTCATTTCTCCAAGCCGTTTCTTCCCCATTTGTAACGTCACTTCCAAACTTTATTTAGTGGCAAAGTGCTAATGTAAGTGCAAAGTATTACTAATCCTATGTGCGGCAGACATTGGGATGTAATTCAAGAACTTCTGGCTCCCAGTCTTGTGCTTAACTCTGTAGATCTTGAGATTGTTGAGGACTGTCTTCCCTCTTTCCATTTTTTAAGATGTGCAATTTCAGACAAAGGGTTGGTGGGTTCTATTGTGAACCTTGTTAGGAAAAACATTTCTGCTAATTTTAAAACTTTTATTTCTGGATACTCACTGAAAAAAAAATGCAAATTTTTAACTAGAGAAAAATAAAACTTTAAAATATTTCAGCCAGTCCTGTTCATCAGTATTCTGCATAATTGACAGTAGAAGTAAAATACAGACAGAAAGACAAAGAAAACCTAAATGGAAATTAAAGGCTGTTGTTTTAAATGGTCTGGGAGGGAAAAAATAGGAAGATATGACCTGCAGCTCTGTTGTTTATTAAAGCTACCGTCTTCCTGCCTCAGGTGAAAATTATGGTGCAACCTCCTTGCAGATTTTCACATTTCCAGCTATGTTGCAGGAAGCCACACTGATCTTTAAACACTGAACATATCACAATGCCGAGGTACAGCCAGACGCCAGGACTCATTTGCCCATACAGGGTTATTGCCGCTTTTTGATAATAAGTTTTATTTAGGGTTGTAAACTTCTTCTGTCTCTTGCTTTCTTCCTGACCTCCAAATAAAAAAATTAACACGTGACACATATGTGGTATGTACTACTACTGCACAAATCTGGAAAACAGTTTCTGTGTGTATTTCCCAAATAATCAGGTGATTTGGGACTGTGAACTTGCACAAGGAAACACAGGTATTAATGAAATCTAGCAGTAACAATCCTTTGTGCAAGATCAGCAGTCAAGCAAGGATCAGGCACTTTCATTCCTCTGCACAGCGCAGACATCTCTCATATCTATTCTCCAGATCAGAGACAGTTTGCAATATCAGAAGTACTGATAACATCATTTGCCATATCTTCTCCAGAAAGCACCTAAACCAGATCTGGCTTATTCAGGGAATCAGCAAGCAACGTTTCCCTGCTCTGGGAACACTGTAAACATTCACCCATCTGCAGCAGTGCCAACTGAAAGTATAGTTGTGACAACAGTCAATTTGAAGTCTGCCGAAGCATATTTAATTACACATAACACTATTCATACGTCAAATGTGTCTGATAAAAAAAAAGCATCTGATGAGGACTGATTTCCCCTGCTTTCAATGTAAACGGTTGCAAGTGGACAATAAACACATGATGCAACACATTATTGCCTTTTGGTCTGACTTTTATCAGCAGTTCATGCGATTCTCCTTGTTTGAAGTGTGTATCTTTTTCGAGCATTAGTTTCTTTGTATTTAGTGTGGAAGGTACCTACATGCTTTGGCACAGAGCTACGAAAAGATGAGCTCCTACAAAGGAGACCCAGAAGTTCTTTACGGCTTGAAACTCTCTCATTTTTTTCTTGCCCTCTAGCAGTTAGTTTAACAGAAGAAGAAACAGAAAAAAGAAACAACCTTCAGTTTGTCATTGGCTATCAGAGCCACAATTTGTTTCTTTAGTTAAGCAGCCAAGTATTGATTTCTAGGTCAAAGTCATGTTGCATAATTCTACCATTTTCAGTACAGAAACAGGAGAGTGAATTTGACCCACCATTTTGTCCTGAAAGAGATAGTACACAGGATTACAAATCCACATGATCTTCTACACTGCAGTGAGTTTAATACAGCCCTGCTCGGGGAGTTCAGACATGCTGAAGCAATTCATGGGGTAGATCTGCAGCTTGCTCAAATAGCCGTAGTTCCCATGGGCTTAGTGAAACTATGACCGATTTACACAGCAGAGGATATGGCTCATTGTCTACAACAGAAAAGGGCTCTGCCCTGGCTCCGTGCAAGCAAGTACAGGCAGGATCACTGGAGTGGGCTTGAGAAACGGGCTTTGGGTCTTTGGGGGATGCTGAGGCTCACACAGGAAAGGTTAGAACTAGCCACTTTCTTGTTTGTTTAACTCCATCCGCTTCCTTACACAAAATCCTATTTATTCTGCTGCTCTTCTGTGGCAAGAAGAGTAAATATTAGCTTAATGTAGAGAATTTAAGTAACACAATGGGAAAAAAAGTATCAGGAGAGGAAGTAATAAAATGTGCCTTTAACTCAGATTAAGTGCTTTAATTTAATTATTAATAATTTTTGCTTATCGTGCATTGGCACCCGGAAGTTCCAAGCAGGCGTAGTGCTAGTATCAGGCATTAAACAACCTTCCTCATGAGACACAGACAAAATATGGGATAAAAGCATTAATACTATGACATTTTTACAGCTGCTTCCTCATTCTTAACACAGGCATGGACAGATTGCATGCCTTGCCTACTGCCCCCACAAATAGCTATGGCAGAGCTGGAAATCGACCTCCAGCCCCCTGACCCAGTGCCTTTTCCACATATAGGCATTTATGGCCACATTTAGCCTTACTGCTCCTATTTTGAGCGCTCCCTTCAGTGCTAACAACTAACAGTGCCTCAGTGCTGTGTTGCAAACTATACAAGCTGTCACTCAGGTATGCAAGCGAGGAAGTTAAATCTCCAGTTTGTTTGTGGGGAACGGGCACGCAGCCAGTTCTCCACTGAGAGAGTCACTTATCTTCTGTGACTGTTGCAAAGGGAGAAGAGCAGGGCTGGAGTGGTTTTGGGTTTTTTAAGGTGAACTGAGCAGCTGAACCAATAAACTAGTGAGACTGGTTTCCAAAGCACTGCCAATTGCCATTATCTTTCTCTTTCATGAGTTAACAACTTTTATTTTTCTTTCGGCTGCCATCAAGCTCATTACAGACTAATAGTTTATGGCAGTGATTAAAGAGATAAGATTTCTTCAAGATAAAGAACTGAAAAACTAAAACATAGAAAAAATCGAAGTGACAAGCTTGTATCTTACTGGAAAGTGAGCTGGAATAATTATCCGTGATGTAATAAAATGACACCTGCACCAGAAGTGATAAGGCTGAACTTAACAAAAAGTAGAGAAATAACATGGTTTTCTTTATTTTGCGATTCTGTGGGACAAACTCAGCTACTGAACAATCAGATGAAAGTGTCAGTAACTTCAAAGTATTTGCATGTGCTTAAACCACTTTCAGTGGTTTGATCAATTCCCAGTACCTTACAGAAACAGAGGACTTAGTTCAGCAGCACTCAGAATCGGCATGACTTCCGTCCATCCTAAATAATAGTGAAAAAATGGTGCTTTTAATTTAGAAGAAATGCCAGAATCACTGTCATTCAAATCCGCATTGGCAAACCACTTTCCAAGGCTTTTTTTCTTTTTTGTTCAGAAACCTGCCATTTTCACACTTTATACTCTTCATTCCAGGAATGTCTGCCAATCATTTTGATCCTGCCAGCTCTCCTTTATTAATTGATTAACTACTGGAAAAATCTACCAGTATTTAACAGACTTCTATCCCCATATAATTACTCTCAAAAATAAATATATTTAACTGTTTCAGCTGAAACCAGAAATTTATGCGCATTGACCACAAAAACATGGGTCTCTGTAAATACTGTAAAGTGCTGCTGAATATAATAATCTCAGGAATTTGCATTTCTTTGTTATTTCATATTCTATTGCAGAATTTGTGGAATGCATCATATATTAAATGTGTTAGGTAAAGAAATCTACAGAACTTGAAAAAGTTAATCTGATCTTGGAGTTAGTGCAATTTAAATGTCTATGTTTAAGAATAGCAACCACAAGAATCTTACTTAGACATTTGCAAGACCATGCCCCATGCGTTTTCTCCCCTAATGCTGCTTCCCTATAAAGAGTTCTCTCACTGTCCATATACAATACACTTCCATTTTAACTAACTACTCACTTGGTCTCCCTGAGCCCAAATCTTGCACAGGGCTGAACGTGACTGTGTTTAACTTGTGCTGATGAGTTTAATGCAAAGAAAAGAACTGTGACTTCTTCATAGACTCATAGAACAGCCTAGGTTGGAAGTCACCTCCAAAGATCATCTAGTTCAACATTTCTTGCATTCAGAAACAGTGCTGTAACTCACCTCTTAAGTAATAAACTTTATTACAGGGGGGTGGGGGGGAAGAAAAAAGAGAGAGTATAAAAATATAGCTTAAGTGCCGCCCTCAAACTGAGGAGCTTCAAAGCCGCAGGGCAGTCTTGGCCACTGAAACGGAGGTAGTGACACCTTTCAGAAAAGACAGAATATTCATAGAAACAGAGTGAGAGGGCAATAAGCAACTTTATTCTCTAGCCTGGCAATAAGGATAATGTTGAAGGAGGAGGCAGACCTGTAGACTAGTTCCTCATCTCAGCAAGACATACACACTTTATCCAACGCCTCTTAAAATGAAAAAGGCATTAACACTTCATTCTCTTCTTTTACTGAAAGCTTATTCCTTCATTTTCCCCTGAATTTCACCAACAAAAGTACACTGTAGTCTCACCAAACCTTGATATTTTGACATCAAACCCCAAACTAAAGAAGTTTCCTGGGTTTTAAATGTCAGTTGAATGAAAGGGAATATTCTACAGAGCTGCATTATCAGTGTACACATGGTCATGTTAAGTAGGAAGACCTAATGACAGAGGTCAGTCAAAGCACATGGTGGTCAGGTGAACAACTATTTATTTAATGACTCTGACATTACTAACTATTCATTTTACAGAACATCATCCCAATCCTCGCTGACGTAAAAGCCAGCCAGAAATATTCCAAACCCAGTCTGGGATTTACTTTTTTTTAAACCAGACATATTCCAAGTTTCTTACAGCTCTGATGTATCTTTGTAAGACAAAAGTTCACTTAAGATCCACATAAATTAAAATAACTAGGATCCTCTTAGGAAGGAAAATGTAGACTTTCTTAACACATAGAACAATGTTTAAGCAGTACAGAGTAAGCAAATTCACATACGGGAACAGATGAAGTCAAGTCCAAATATATATGCTTCATTTGAAAATGGTACTTTTAAAGGAGTTCAGTGGTTTCACAGACTAAAGAGGTAGCATGGGGATTCTAAAGCACTCCAGGGATTTCTTAGGGAATCCCACTGTGGTTTTTCAAATGGTGAATCATAAACTTGGAAGAAGTGAATTTCTAGGCCTTGACTTGCTGAGCAATGAGGTATGTCTGTGGATGAAGTACCTCATGTAGGAACAAAAAAAAATACACATGAACTCCAAGTAGTGCTGTAAGATTACTGCGAAACCAAGGCAGGCCTGCAACTGCATTGGCAATCCAAGTTCCCCGATAGCACCTCACAGAAAATAAAAATATAGTGTCCTAAAAGAAACAATAAATGTATGCTGCTTTATTACTCAAAGAATGCTACTACCTGAAAAGTCATATAATATAGTCAGCATAGTAGTTGGAAAGAAAAGTTCTGGAAACATAGATTTCAGATGTTTCACTCTTCCTAAAATAAAATGCTGTTAGCCCTTATGCACTAGTTTGACATTCTAGTACTTTCCTGTAGGAATGCATATTTTCATCTTAATTTACCTATGGTTCCATTTTACTGGAATGCATTTAGAAATGATTCTCTAGTAAAAGAATCAACTTTCTGCTTAATAAATAGAAGTCTGAAATATTAGCAATGCTTTATATAAAATCTATAACTGGATAAAAGAGTATATTGTGTGTTAGAATGATCAGTTTCACATACTGTACATACTGAGGATGGCCGGATGGCTGATGAATGGGCGTAAGCACTGAGTCACATTGGACACCTCCTTCAGACCAAAATCTCCACAGAGAGATCCAACACCATGGCATGGCTGGGCCTGGGATGCAGGCAGCAATCATCCTCCAGTGGCTACATGAAGCCACTGAAGGGCTGCTGAAGCTCCTCCTGTGAATTTTTCTGCTTATATTGCAGGCCAAAGCTGTAGCAATTTTAAAAGTAATCATTGCTGAATTCTCATGGCAAACCCAGCACAGACTACAACCCTGCAGTCTTTATTATCAGTTTTGATCACAACATAACTGTCATTTTATGTTACATGGAAAAAAAATATTTGTCTTATTCATGCCTCTGTACAGCTTAATGTATTCAACTGTGACTGTGTAGAGGAAAATATTTATGAAAATAAGAGTCCAATAAACTAAGTTCACTTTAAGGTGGATTCTGTCTAAATTTTCTACTAGCATTAATTATAATTTTCAGTGAAAATCTTCTTTTTTTAAAAACAAAAAAGTGATTTATAACTACATTTTATTTTCAACGAAAACCAGTAGTGAAAAACATAAATAGTGTATCCTTTAATGATCAACACACTGACTAATTCCACTAATGCTGAGTAGCATGTGCTGAAATGATGGATTATCTTAAAATATAATTTTACTAGCTCTGCTATGTAATTTGTTAAGCATTTAGTAATAAGTATGTCTAATAAAATATGAAAAAATATTTAGAAAATGAACCATAATTTTAATATAATTTTAATTAATGGGAGTGCAATTGCAGCGGTTTAAATTACATTCCCAGTGGTAAAAAGCCTTTCAAACCTAATTTGTAAGCTAAGATGGTGGCTTTAATGACTGGCAGCAAAGTTTCTTCAACAGATTTCATGGGGCATGATCCAAAGATAATAGGTTTTCAGCCCAATGACAATCCAATTACAATGCCAATCAAAGCCAACTTCATGCACTCTAATTATCAGATTTAGCTGTCAGTTCAAATACAAACATAACACTTTTATTTAAATAAAAATTTAATTTAGAAAAAAGAAGACTTCATGTGTGATTTATTGAGACTGCAAGAGCAATCTAACTTATTTCTCTAGTAATACAATAAAATCAGTCTTGTATTAAAAATGTGAAAACTTTTCACTCTCCTGTATGTGCTACACTGTATTATTCAGGACTTAATTTAAGCAAAAAAGCATAACATAACATGGCAGCATATATTTGCAGACTAGAAGTAGGTTAAATAGAGTAGCAAGGTTTCAATGAGACACAACTGCAAGTGAATAAATGACAAAACCTAATTAGTTTTTTTACCAGTAATCAGGAGTAGCTATGTTAAGACCACAACCCATTTATGTAGGTCTACAGCACACATAATCTACTGTAGCTCTCCTCCCTTCTCTGTCTGCTTCTGTGTATAATGAGTGTGTAAATGCATAGCTTTTTATTATATGCATGTGCTTGCTTGTATACACACAGAAGAAATATGTAAGCTATAAAAACCAAAAAATGTTATGTTAAAATAAATTTAATGTTCCAAATACAGGCATCTTCCAGCTGAAATAGCCCCATGGTACCTACCAGCTGCATCCTTGCTGTTATTCTCTCTATCGAAAGTTATTATTTATTAATTAACATAATTATAAAGATCTCAATACAGGAGGAAAAGCTAGTTCAGGACTCTGTATAATATATTACAGCGCAATTATCAGCTCAGGCTTGGTTGAAACAGAGGCAATTGTCCTATAACATATTTAATACATACAAAATCTTGTCTTCCCACAACTAAAAGAAATAGGAGAAAAGAATTACAGAAGGAGCAATTATTATACCATTCTTTAAGAATGTGAACTAATTTCCACTTGCCATTTATTCCCCCTGTTGTATAATCATCTCCTCAATGCCTGGCAGTTTGCTGGTTATAGCTAGCACACCAAAGATACTAGGTTCTATAGGCTCTTATCTTCAGTGGACCAAAAAAAAAAGTCCAAAATAAAAAAAAAGTGATTCCTATATTAAGGCTGACAAAAACAAAAGATAACATCATGATAGGTGCAAATGCTAAGAACAGTAACACACACAAATATTTGAAATTAATTTCTACAGTTTTCACTGTATCCAAACACTGAGACTGAATTAAAAATCCTGAATCAAAAAAGTAATTGTTGGCTTGCCTGTACTCGCCTTTTATTTTAATCATTCACGTTACTTCTGCTATGACACTACTCTTTCGTAAAACTCAAGGCACACCAGCCTCACCTTCCTAGTACCTTCCATCATCTAATTCCCAATACATTTCATTTCTCTCCCTGTCTCTCTTTCAGATG
>Ga0181612_170093_pt1 | contig 11394 bp, 13 predicted proteins | sample HoacroProtozoa21_FD_119630 | JGI IMG/M metagenome (GOLD analysis project Ga0181612, IMG submission 119630) | Hoatzin crop microbial communities from Cojedes, Venezuel. Combined Assembly of Gp0051906, Gp0051904, Gp0051908
CAAGAGCCAGGACGTTCAGCCAACCCAGCCCCGTTCAGTGAATTCTGGGTTGCTGCTTGGCTGGGGGGGCTCCGGGCCATGAACAGCCAGGGGGCACGGAGACAACAAGGTGAGCTATTTGTGAGTCGCTGCAGGAAACTTTGCCCCCCTGCGAGCAAGGGGATGACTACAGAGTTGTCTAATTGAGCAGACAAATGTTTACTGATGTTCGCAAAAGGATTTCACATCCATAGCTGAAAGAGCTCGAATTGACCTGTGAAGTGAAGAAAAGGCTGAATTTCATTCACAGCCTCTGCACAAAACTGAACCACCTGGCTGTGGACAAGAAGCTTCACGCTGGCTCTCTGCTTGGGGTGAATTTCATTAGAAGGGGGTGTTCATTGTGTTGTAAGGACAGAATCAAGCAGGGTGAATTTACCTTCAAGGCCCATGAAGGACAAGATCAAACCAACCTCAGAACAAGATCAGGCTTTTCTTTTCAAGATGAAGTTTTAGTGTAAACACTGAGATGACTCAAGACCTCAGCCGTGGGGATGTTGAAGGCTGACAATAGCTGTTTTCTCCAGATCAGAAAGGTCTTTCGGTGTAGGGGATTCTCTTTCTTCCCTGTAATGTCAGGACATCTTCCAGGAATACAGCTGGGCCTGTGGTTCCTCAAGTGCTTCTCCTCTCCAGGGGAAGGCTGGGTGCAGTCAGTGGTGTGTCTTTCCACATGGTTTGGGGTGTTCTGTGGAAATGCCCCGCTGCTTGGTTTCTGTGTTAGAGAAGGTCAGGGAGAGGGGTCTAACGTGCAGGTAAGGCACAAAATGCTTTGTTCCCGAGGAAGCTCTTTGCTCTGTCTGAGCAGCTCCCAAAGGGTGCCAGCGCTCCTTTCCAGATGTGCCACACCTTTGGGACAGACAGAAAGTGCTGTCGTGCTGGAGAAGCTGATGATGGCAGGGCTGCCCTTCCTCCTTAGGGGATTCCTCACATATGTGGGGTGGAAACCAGCAAGTACCTCGGAGATAAGAGCGGATGCCATCAAAGTGCCCATGAGAAGCAGTGCAGATACAGGAGTATTGAAGACAGTGAAACTATTTCTAGGTAAACTTTTGATTTTCAGATCAGATCTGCATATTTATACCCTGCCTACATGCAGAGTTAATCCCAGTTGCAATGGGACACAGGCATTGCCTGTTACTGCGAGCTCTGTCTCTGTGCAGTTTCCTGTTGTTAAAGCAGCTCGATCCCTTGTTTCTGTTCCAGTCAAATCGTGCCAGTTGTCTTTCCAAGGTCGTTGTGCTGTCTTAAAACACCCCTTACCTCTGCGTTCACAAAGTTTGTGAATAGAGAGCTCTCTCTGAGGAGCTGCTGAGCCAAGTTGCCACGGCCAAATGAGCATGGACCTGAAGGGGTTTTTCCATCACTTGATTAGCTGCCAGCCCTGCGGCTCTGAGCACAAACACGCTTGGCTTCAGGCGCATACAGATGTGGAGTCTGACTTCACTGATGTGCTCATCCTATCTAGACAGTCCTGAGAAAGCCCCACTCAGGATTATAACAAGACAAATGAGTTTTTAGCACACAAAAAATCAAAATCCGATTATTCTTATGAAGTAGAGAAGAGTTAGAAACTCTTAGCACATTTTTGATTTTCATGTATCACAATTTCCTATTTATGTATTTCTGAGAAAAATTGACATTGCTTATGGAAGCCTCTGTCAGTGCAAATGTCACATCAGTCAGAAATATTTTTCTTAATTTTTCATTTTTGGCCATCGTGTGGTGTGACATTAATTAGGCCGTGATCAGACACGCCAAAACTCTGAGGGGCTGTGATCTGGACAGAGGACTCGCCCCAGCCTGGCATCAGGCTGAGGCAATGCCAGGAGGTGAACTTCTCTCACGGTTCTGGTGTTGAGTTTGGGCTTTAGCCCCTTTCTTCCAAACCTGGCAACAGGGGGAGGCATCTGCCCTCTGAATTCTTCCTGGCATCCTTTCCCTTACCTTGGTATCCTGTCAGCAGCCTTCCTGTAATCTGGATGAGTTGAGCAGATTGTCCATCTGCCTCCCTGTCTGTACCTGCATTTGTCTGCCGCGTTGGTACATGTATGTACGGAAATCTTTCTTCGTGAAGGCACCCAGGAACTATAACAGAAACCTAGGACTGAGGTTTGCAAGTATTATATTGAAAATAAACAAACAAACAAAAACCAACAAGAAAACCCCTGTGGGATGCTTTGTTGGATGGATTAAAATCCAGATAGTACTGGGCCAGGAGCTAAAAGAGCGAAGCAGGCAAACAAATCACTTTGCACCTTCTGTTTAAGTTTGTTCTGGTGCGAGTGTCTTTTTTTTGGGTGACAGAGTGCTGTTAAGGTGCTTGCTCTGGACGCTCACCTGGATCACGGGAGCTGCCCATCACTTCTGTCCCTTCCTGGGTGCGGGCACTGGTTTCCAGACGCTGGTGGTGAGTTCCAGCTGTTGGAGCTCTGTTCTTTCCTAGGCTCTGCTTTCTTGTTTCTGAGCAGAACCACTGAGAAAATCAGCAGAGTTGCGTTCGGTAAGCGTGGAGGCTGGTCTTTCTGGAAGAGCTCTGGGCACGGGCAGCGCAGGGCCCTGCGGCAAGGCGAGCTGCGGGGAAGGGGCGAGAGCATGGGGCTGGGTTAGCCAGGCTGGGGCACTGCAGCGGAGCTGACAGCTGGGAGAGGCTCCAGCGGCGACATTTGCCGTTCTCACCTGCTGCTGGAAGTGCAGGTGGATTTCCTGGGCTCTGTTCAGGTGGACTAACGCTTGTAGTGCTGTCGGGGAACTGGAGCTAGATAGGAAGGGTTGTAACATCTTTGCATAGTGCAGTTGTCTGTGGTCTGGGGACAAGACCCTCTGGCTCTCTTTCCCTCTTTTCTGCCTAGTTAGGCAAGGAGGGAGATGGTTGAAGGGTGGGGGGAAGACGTGAGGACCAGCTGCCTCGTTCAGGAGCCGCTGTTTCATAAAGGTGCAAGTGTTGATGTTTGAGGGAGGGGGAGCAAGGCTTGGGCTTGGAGAAAATGGGCTGGAAGGCAGTAATAGAAAAAACTTTCTGCTTTTCTTATAAGCAAGCAAGATCTGGAGTGGCAGAGGTGGCTTCTTTCTGCAGAGCTGCCTGTCTGAGAGCAAGCACGTTGAAGTGTCAGTGTGGGGAGCAGCAAGTTGTATTCTTGAATCTCTGACAAGCAGCAGTACATTGTGCTGCATACATGTTCAAAAGAAAACTGTTGTTCTTCTGAAGAGCTTGTCCCACTTTGCAAAGTCTCTTTACTCCACTTTTTCTTAGTCACAAGGTGAGAGGGGAGGTCAGGCCATCTGGGCTAGTGTTGCAGCGAACCTGGAGATCATCCCTGGCCAGCTTAACCCGCTGGTGTGCATCTGTGTTTGAATTTGCTGTAATAAATCCCCTGATAAGGTCCCATCAGTGAAGTGAACAGAACAGACACAGCATTAGGTTAAAAATAGATATTCAAAGTCACGAAGTCTGTGTTACGTGGCAGTAAATTGGGTCCTGGCCCTTCCTCAAGCTTGCAGCTTCTGTTGCTGCCTGCAAGGCTGAAGGAGTAGCCCCTCTTTGCATCTCTGCTGGCGCAGCAAAATGACCTCACCCGGGAGCGTGTGATGTGTGCCAGGGTAGGAGAAAGGCACCAATTCCCACCGCAGGCACAGGGCAGAGCAGCAGCTTGGAGCAGGCTCCCAGCTCGTTTTCTTGCCAGGCTGTGCCCATCTCGAGCACCCTTGGGGCACCCTGAGCCTGGCTGCATTGGTAAAATGGTTTTGCCCCTCTGCCAGGAGGTTATTCTGAAGGTACATCTTATCCTGTGCAGCCTGCTGGCCTATGGACACGCATGCAGCAGGCATTCGCTGGAACTGGCAAGCTGGAAAAATAACGGTGTCCTCAGGGAAAATATATACTCCCTTGTTGGTACCTTCCTTCCCTCTGCTGGCAGTTTCTCTGCACATATCACAGCTTTCAGCCTGCTGCCCCTGAGAGCCAGGAAGAAAGATAAAAGATTCTCATCACAGCGATGTTATTTTTCTTTCAAAGTTCTTTTGGGCTTTCATATATGGTTGTTGATATCGAGAGCTATAGATGTCACAGATCTGGATAGATGGATAGAGACGTACAGCTGAGTGTGACAGCTGGGTGTCTGACTCTCTTCCATTTCAAAATCTGATCCCTCTTCTCTGCCATCAGTTTGATTTCGTGCCCCTTCTGACTCCTTTTTCAGTGGGCTGGGAGCTGTGTAGAAATTGAGGCTGCATTTCCAATGAGCTTGTCAGGTCTCAGCCCACAGCAGTGAACTCGTTAGCAAAATCAAGACTGGTGAACATCTCTTGATTACAGAAGAGGTCAGCACAAGGTGTGTCTTAGGGGCTGAGCTGCCCTCCTGCTGCAAAGGCTGTTCTCCTTGGCAGTGCGGGGTCATGTGTTGGATTTATCGTGCTGGCACCGCAGGGCTGTGGGGAGTTGCTCCGTGCTGTGCAGCTGGGATCCAGCTCAGGTCGTGAGCACTGCTCTGATCCAGAGGGCAGCTCAGCGTTCACCTCCCGCACTGGTGTAAACCAGGAGCCATGGGCTTTAGTGTGATTGCCGTGACTGCATTCTTGTGCTAGGTGAGGTCAGAAATAACAGCACCAAGCTCAGCAGGAGGGGTTCTCAGCGTGGCATCGCGAAAGGAAGGCACGGCAGAGCGGTTCGGTGGACTCGAGGGCATGCGGGCAGGTCTGGGCTGGCCCCGCTCTGGACCGTGCTGTGGTTCTCTCTGCAGCACCGTCGTCACCAAACCATTCCTTGCTGCAAGGCTGAAGAAGCAGGATTACTGCATGTACAGCTGGAGCTCAGGAGGCTCAGCACCCCCTCTTCTCGTTTCATGTTTAATTAGCTGGCCTGGGAAGGATGGATTGGATGAAACAAGGAAGCGGGAGGGAAAAGGAAGGTTAATCTATCCTCTAGCCTTGCTGTTCCGTCTCTCTTGTGATCTTGTGAAGCAAGGAGATGATGAGTCCTTTGAAGTGCAAAGTACTCCCCATCCTTCTCCCCGAAGTGGTCTCACTCCTCCTCCTCCTCCTCCTCCTCCTCCTCCCAGCCTTGGTCCAGCTGCTTTCTGCAAAGTGCTGCTGAGGTGCTGGAGCTGCGCTGACGGGGGGCTGTGCGCAAGGACTGGGAGCAGGACTTCAGGACTGGCTTTTCTAAGCGCCTGCGAAGCCAAGCGCCTGTTCGGACAGTCCTGACGTACTGAGGTGCTGCCTCTAATTAGCGTTAGGAGCTCGGGGCTGCTGAAGCAGGAGGAAGAGTGTGGGCTGCGGGAAGGGCATGGCAGCGCTGCTCGGGGCAGGACGCCGGGCAGCTCGCACTGGGAAGCCCTGGTGTTACCTGGGGTCTCACCGGGACCTCAGGACTTACAAAGAGCAGTGCAATACCCCGAGCTGGCGTTTGTGAGGAGGGAGAGCCGGGCTCCCTCCTCGAGTGGTCTTCAAGAGCTCTGTTCAGTTTTTCAGTGAGCTCTTTCAGAACGACAACTTGGGGATATTGGGAACAGAACGAGAGGGCTGTCGTGGCGTGGCGTAATGAACAGCCCTTTCCCCAGGACTCGTGTTCTCCCCAAGTCATAGTAATTGAATTGTTTTAATATTAATATCTTCTCTGGAGCTCTGCTGATGGGAGGGAGGGAAAGAAGTTTCTTCCAAAATAGTCTTAAGCTAATGCAGAAAGTATGAATAAATCTCTCAGAGATTATAGCCCCTGGAAAGCTCCTGTGAATATCAGAAAGACATCCTCACTGCTATGGGAGGTTTGATTGAATTACAAATTTGAGGCAACTCCAAAACAAAACTGATTAAGTCTTTTCTTTTTCGCTCTCTCGCTGTAGCTTTTTAAAGTGCTAAAGCTTTTTAATAATTAGAAATCCCCCCGTCCCATTTGTAAGCAGCTGTAATTGGCGTTGTCCTGTCTGTAAGCGGTTCTGACTGGCACCGGGTCCGCGTCGATGGTTGTGCACCAAAGCAGGGCGCTCGCAAAGCACGAGCCTGTTGGGAGCAGCTTGATCGGTCGTCATCTCCACGGCGGATCCCCGGTTCGTGTTATGGGGGGATCACCCTGGGGTTGGGAGAAGGCAGTGGGAGGGTGAGGTGACATCCAAGAGGCGAGCCCATGGGTGCTGCAGAGGGTGACGGCTGCGGTGGCTGCTGGAGGTGAAAGGGGGATCGGGCCCGAGCTCAGCCCCCCGCCCCGTGGTGCAGGGAACTGGGACACGGCGTCTTACACAGCTCGTGGAAATGAGGTTTTTCTTGGCTGGTGTGGAAGTAGCGAAGCCTCCTTAGAGGCGTGCAGAGGGGGAGAGCAGGGTCCTGCCCGACGAGGCTGGCTCGGCTCTTCCCGACGGATGTGTGTGAGCTGTACCTGCGCCCACAGCGGCTGCGGTGTTTGATTAACATTGTCACTGCGCTGCCGGTATCTAACTCACTGCTTTGTAAAACATTGCCGGTATAAAGACACTATAGAAATCACCCTATTCACTTCCCTTCCATTATACCAGAGAGGAAAAAGAGAAAGAAAAAGGAAAAGAAAAAGTATTGTACCACAGAAGCTTCGCATCTCTTGCAGGGCTGTCTATGCGAAGACAGCTGTGGTCTTTACCAGCCCTTGACAAGTGATTTTTCCAACAATCAGATGGGAGAACATGCTCTGTTAGGCTTATAATTGATAATATACCACTGTTGAAATATGCCTGTCAGTTCTGCAGGTACATAAAATTATAGCATTGATATTTCATAACAGTTTTCACAGGCAGCATCTGAAACCACGTCCTCCCCCTGGCACAGAGAAGGTTAGACAGGAAGATGCGCCAGCAGACCTGGCCTTCTGCCTCCGCGTGGGAGAGAGGAGCAGCCCCCGCTGCAGCCCTCCGGCCCCGGGCTGGGCTCTGCGCGTACAGCAGATCACACGCACGTTTGAAGCCTTTCCCAGCGCCTGGCAGACGCTCGGTACTGGGGGAATGCAGCTGGGGAGGAAGATGTCTGTATCACAGAGGGGTTAAAATAATGAATAGGGAAATTCAAATGATCTAACCCAAGACGTAATGCTGACTTTTTAAACAGAGAAGGCAGTTAACTGTTGGACACTTCAGAACGTGCTGTGATTGATCCCTCCCTCGTTTTGAAGACGAGCGCAGGCTTTGGGAAGATGTTGCTTGAACATCAGGGCTGCTGAGCGCGGAGCAGCCGTGCTTGCGTCATGGACCTCAGTCCAAAGGGGGACGAGGGATGAGGCCAGACAGAGGAGGCAGAGGGTCCTTGGCGGCTCTGCCCACGTCCTGCTCCCCCTGCCCGTCCCGCAGCTGCCCGCTCCCAGGCATCTCCTGCCAGAGATGGTGCGGCTAAACCACCAGCAGAATCCAGCAAAGCTCTTCAGCAGCGCTGGGGTGGCTGGTGCAGGGTTGGAGAGAGGGGCTCTGCCTGCCCCTGAGATTGCAGGGCTCAAAAAAGGCTCTGGACCACTTCGGAGCTAGGTGCCACAGTCCCACAACAGCAGGAAATCCAAGAAATCAAAAACATTTTGGATCTCTTTTTATAATGTGTTTGTTGAAAAGACAATGTAGGGCTGAAACAGGGAGGGAGCCCCAGGGCTTCCACCACCCCCACCCCCCCCTTGCTGCGCCTTCTCAGTCCCCCTGACAGCTTGGTGCGTGTCCAGGACCAGAGGAGTGCCACATGAACTGGGTTAGGGGAGGGATCAGTTGCTCATCCGTGATGTCCAGGATCCTACAAGACGGTGCCTCTCCTGGGTTGCGCGAGAAGGTCCTGGCCTTGTCCAAACCACTGGTGCGTTCGCAGTCCCACACACCTGCTGGTACTGGAGAGAACAGGTTTAATGACCAGAGCCTGGAAACAGCTTGTGATGTGGGAGAGGTGGAGAAGGGGACCGCAGGGGTTGTCGGCAGGACTTTGTTGCGTCTGTTTGAGGAGACATTGCTCCAGACCAGGAGTTCGTAGGCAGCGAGGGGAGACGGTCCAATGCACGTGCTGGGTCAGTGTCCTGCAGAATGAAAATGAAAAAAAAATGAAAGATTTGAAAAAGAAAAAAGCAGCTCTGGAAGTAAAAGGAGCAAATTATTCTCTTTTTTCTGCTGGCCAGGTGGGAAGCAGCAGGTGAGGCACAAGGCGGGGACCTGGCAGCGCTCACGGCTCCTCTCTGCCAGCCTTGGCTCAGGGGAAGGACGCGGCAGCCTCTGCTTGCTCAGTCCCCCTTTCTCGCTCTTCACCCTTCTCTTGCTTCCTTCCTTCCTCTTGCTCTCTTGGCACAATACTCCAATCGATTGATTGCAAGAGCAGTTCCACGCCGTTCCAGCACCCCTTTTACTGCGCCCCAGGAGCCGTGCCCCGCTCCGGCGCTCAGCCGCCAGCCCCTCTCTGCAGCCCAGTGAGCGGCTGCCGGCGTGGTTTGGGTGGGGGGTGTTCACCCATTGAAGACCCCAGTTAGCACCTTGCACCCAGACTCCAGGGCCTGCCTGGCGTTAGCACTCTCTGCACTGCAACTTCTTGCCATTTGTTAGTGTTATTGACTAACATTTGGAGTCAAATTAAAGGTGTGTAGCTAATAGCGAACTCTGAATTCTCTTCAGGGTTGGCTGCACTGAGTGAAATTAAAGTTCCCGACATCCCCATTCCCCTTCCCCCTTACTAATTAGCCCTCCCCAGCTCTTAGAGGTTGACATTTAAAATGAACTCAGCTAAAATGATTTTTTTTTTTTTGTAACCAGGGTTTTCAGGGCTGATAATAGGAACACAGAGGGGAAAAAAGCCCTGGCCTAGAGGGCAGCCGGGGGAGATGCCGTGGCGAAGCGGGCTGTCCCCGGTCCCACCCGGGAGCAGGGCAGGCGCTGCAGGCACCCAGCCCCGATGGCAGCGCTGCCCGGCTGCGCCTGCGAACGCCTGGGAAGGGGCCGTGAAGGTCCCTTGAATTGATGCATTAAGGGGATTTTTTTTTTTTCCACTGACGGAGGTCCCTTTTGTGAGAGATTTCTCCCTTCAAGATACAAAAGCCAGTAAATTCTGGGCTAAGTCTGCAAATCCCCCGCCGACATTTGACTTCACTTACTCTGCTGAGTAAAATACAGAGCGTAAAGATGTGAGTTTTAGCAGCGCTGTGTGACCAGGCTGCCGGGCTCTTAAACCCCCAGTTTCCTGGCTTTTGATGGGTTTAAATCAGGATGGGTCTAATAATAATGATAGTTGGTACTTACATGCCACTTTATCTTAAAAGCACTGTACAAACATTAATTAATTATAGGCACAGACAGTGTCTGCAAATGTATAGCCGCAGACGCGCAGGGCTTCAGAGCCACGCACAGCTTTTAGCCAGGAGTCTCACAGCGTGCGAGAGCACAGATCCCATCTGCCGCAGCCCCTCTGCGGGCAGAGCCGCTTTGGTCTGGCGGGACCTGCTGGGGCTGGCAGCTGCAAGGAGGTGGCCCCAAAAGGTGATTAAAGACTCAACCTGTGCCCATCACACATCACTGGCACAGCCGGACTGCGGCGAGGGCGAGGGCCCCGCCGGGCGCTGGCGTACAGGCTGTCTTCACACCAGTTTATTGACATCTCCCTGGTTAAAAGGAGGCTGGAGGCAGGTAATGTGGTGGCATACTGAGTGACATGTTCCTTTGTGCTTCAGCCTCTGCATGGCAGAGTGGTAAGCGTGACATCTTCCTACGTCTCCGTCCTGGACCAGTAAAAGGCACCTGCTTCCTATTCCTGGCCAGAGAGGTGGTAAGCTCTGGGGGTGAGCTCCTGGTCTGGGGCAGTTTGCTCTGGCTAGGCAAGCCAGAGAAGGAGTAACCAAGTCCTGCCTGGATTATTGGACTCCTTATGGCTGGAGATGTTACACTTTTGGGGGATGCTGCGGTCCCTAACATTTACAGGCGATGCAGAGATGATAACTGCCCATCTCCGACTTTCCCAAATTAAAACAAGCGCCCCAGTACTGCGTGGAAAGCTGCTGTTGGCTGTTAGAACCTGCAGCTGCACCAGCCCTCCTCTCCAACCTGATGTGCCCACCTGGGATGCCGTGGGGTGTGTTGGGGATGCTCTGTGCTTGCCTGGGCGGGAGGGAGGGCGGCAGCGGCCTTGTAGGAAGGCAGGCTCTGTCTTTCCAACCTTTCCCCATCTCTGACCACATGCTGGACATGCGAAAGATCCCTGTTTCCTTGGAAACAAGTTCTTTCTTGCATGTGCTGCAGTGAGTCAGGAAAGTTTGCCTTCATCAAACCCCCATGGTGAAGAGAATAAGCTCCAGAGATGCTGTCCTAGGGCTGGCAGCCTGACTGCTGCTGCTTTCCGTATTTACATCCCTTTAAGAAAAGGAAAAGGAAAATCTCCCTCCTGCTCCCTGCAGAGGAGATCTCTTCTGATTCCGTGTGAGCCTTGTGGGTGTCTGACAGCAGAGGAAATTACTTTGATCACAGGCACATTGCTGAGCACCCCAAAGCCGCACATCCCCTCTGCAAGCCTTGGGCTGCAAATGCTGCTCCCCTGTGCAGTGGCAAAATGTGGCAGCTCAGGGACGTGTCACCTCGCTCTGTTCCTCGTTATTCACTTCCCGGTAAATTCAGCATGGAGTCAGGCTTTGAGACGGAAGACCCAGAGGCGCTGGAAACACGGTGTCTGTGGGGCCCCGTCGCCAGCCTGGCCCTGCGGACACTGCGGGCAGGGGCTGCAGCCGGCGTGGGGAGCGTGGCTGGGGAGGCAGGAGCAGGGCCAGCCGGGTGATGCCGCGCCGGTGGGCTCTCCTTCTCTTCACACACCGTGCCGGTGGGCTCTCCTTCTCTTCACACCCCATGCTGGTGGGCTCTCCTTCGCTTCGCACCCCACGCCGGTGGGCTCTCCTTCGCTTCGCACCCCATGCTGGTGGGCTCTCCTTCGCTTCGAACCCGGCACCGCTGGGCTCTCCACTGAGCATGGGACGTGGTGCTGGCCTTTCTATTCCAAGCGCAGAGCTGCAAACGCAGACACCTCAGCGAAGTCAGAGCAGAGACCCAGGGACACGCACTGGGACGACACAGGTCTGCCATGGGTCAGCCGCACACGTCCCTGTGCAGGCCATGTGTCTGAACAGCTCAGCTCAGGCTCTCGGAAGATGCCCTCGATGGCAGCATGCCACTGGTTTGCGCTTACCTCCCGCTTCGCCAGGTTTACCCCCTGTCGCTGCACCGACCTGTCCAGGACGTGGCCGGGGAGCTGCTGGGGTGATGCTCCTTGTGCCGGAGGAGCGCGGAGCCTGGCCCGGGGGTGATGCTCCTTGTGCCGGAGGAGTGCGGAGCCTGACCCGGGGGTGATGCTCCTTGTGCCGGAGGAGTGCGGAGCCTGGCCCAGGGGTGATGCTCCTTGTGC
>Ga0181612_119916_pt1 | contig 11393 bp, 6 predicted proteins | sample HoacroProtozoa21_FD_119630 | JGI IMG/M metagenome (GOLD analysis project Ga0181612, IMG submission 119630) | Hoatzin crop microbial communities from Cojedes, Venezuel. Combined Assembly of Gp0051906, Gp0051904, Gp0051908
AAAAGATAAAAAAAAAAGAGATGTCCATGATTAGAACTTGTTTTAAAAAGAAATTTGCTATTAAATACATCATTAACACATTAGTGTGTTAAAGTACAGTAGATATTTCAGTGCATGATACAGCAATGCCTTACATATAGTTATCCACTAACCTCATGTCTGTATTTCCTCTTTTAAGACCTTACTTTAGAGACTACCTAGTCTGAAACATTTTTATTTATCCTGTCAGACAGTGTCAGATACTTCAGGCCACCTTTTTAGATGCTCTGAACATCCTGACTGAGGTGGGAAGCTTGGATGTTTAAAAGTTACAGGAGAGAAACCTCAGGCAATGCAAACTCCAGTAATTCTCCCCTCTCCCTCACAGGTGTAAAACCCTATTATGGTAAAGTCAAAAACCCCTACAACCTCATAGCAAGACAAGGTGTCACATTTTCCACAAATCCTAAAGAAAAACTCCAATATGAGCACTCCTATTCCTCTCTCGTGGGTAGCTAAGCAGACAGAATTGAAACAAGAGTTTACTTCTCTAATAGGAAAGACTTCCCCAGAAATCAGTGAGGGCAATTTAAAAACAATGGAAGAGGGGGAACTAAAAGATGCCTGCAGGCTTATTTCTTTACAATGTAAAAATCGTATTTGTCCTTATATAGGAAAGGAATGGCCACATTGGAAACAAACCCAAATGGTCATATTTTGTCTACCATTTCAGCCACTAATGATACAGCTTCAAATGCCAGGTCAGTAGGGTATCACTAATACAGAATTCTCTATAAAAATAAATTTGATTTTAAGAGGCAAGGTAACAGGATGAACTAAGGGATCTCTTAAGAAACCTTGTATTTTTCCTATAAGACAAATATAACTTGCTATTTTTCCATTCAAGATCAAAGGAGGGAAATAATACAAGGAGACAAAGACAGAAGAGTGAGAGGCAGCATTTGAAGCTTCAATTTTCTCTCTTAACGCTTTTTCTTTTAGATCAGTACAATCAGTAGATTCACCCTATAGAGAAAGAAGATTATAAAAGGGAGGTTATATATGGCCAGAAAGAACTTTAGGCAACTTTGCTGATGTATATAAAGCTACTGTGTACTTTACAATTCTTATTTCAGAAGTAGAATGATAAACAAAAAACAAAGCACTTTCAATCTTCAAAGCAATGTATGATCAATAACAACTTCATAGCACTTGATATTCAAGTATTATAATCTGTATTTTGCTCCAGGAGAGAAAGATGTGTAGAGAATAAAAGATCTGCCCGGGTCTAACACTGAACCATCACAAGCTTGTATGTTAAATGACAAAACCATGCTTTCATTTAGGACTTCTTCTTTTGTTACCAGTTTTTATTTGAGCAAATTATTATTATAATAAATAGATTATCGACTCTTTCCCAGCCCACGCACAAACATTTGATATACTAGTGGAGGTACATCCCAGGATTATTTGGCAAAGTATTTAGCACAGCACACCGATTAATTTACTATGCCTCTGACATTAATCTAACCACCTCAAGTAGGTCACTTAAATAACTATTTACTAGGGCCAACATAAGAATAGCTACATATTGGCAACAGCTTCCTTGTTAAATTACATTTATAGTCAAGGCATTCTGCAGGATGTACTCAGCCTCTGGGTTAGAGCTATGCTTTCTGACCCTTCACAACTTCCGAGAAGGGAAGTCTGGCCTGGCATATGGAATCTTGCAATAATATTGGTCATTGATCTCAATCTCATCTTTGTCCATCTAAATCACAAGAGATCTTTTCAAGAGCAGGAGTACAACATCAAAAAGATATTCAGTCAAGGATCAGTTTAATAGGAATTTTACAACCGCCCGCAGTACAGAAACTTTGAAAAAATCCCAAAATATTTGCAAATCAATAAAAAAGTTTCTCCTGGAAACACAAGCCTCTCAAGCTACAAGGAAAAAGATTTCCGTATCATTGTACTGTAAACTTCCTGTGACCTGTGGTAGTGCTAAGATTTAATTTACATACTAATGCTGCAAGCAGGTTGGGGGGTGTGGGGGGACAAGAGTTACTTAGCACCAGTAATGAGCAGAAAGGAAACGAAGGCAGCTACAGTCCCTATGGACTGTTATGTTTTCAGTAATTTTAGACTGTCTAATAACGCTTTTTAATAAACTGCTCTCAGCTTTAAAGCTGCAATCAGCCTTTGTCAGAGAACATAATACTGCCCCAGACAGGAAAATGGTTCTGACATAATGGACAAAAGACCCCATCTAAATAAAAGCTTCTTTACAAAAAAGAAAGTAGAAAAAAATTCCACGAGTGAAAGACATAAATTATGCTGTCTCTGCTGTGTTAAAGCAAAATACATTCTGAAAAAAAACACATTTTCTGATTTACTCTACTCCAGTCCTAGTTAACAATTAGACAAACTTGCTTATTTATAGGGTATTTATGCCCTACAAGTGCAATCTAAATTCTGGCTGATCATGTTAATTTTCTGTTTATAGTCTATGCTACCCACTTAGTTTCCAAGTGACTAACATGTGACACAGATTAACATTGCAATAGGCTATCCAAATTTAAGACTATTTCCACTCCACTCACTCAATTTAATGGCAGTTCTCACTGAAGCTAAAGTCTATCTATAAAAGCCTAATATATGTGTATATATATGATAGGTGAAACACGGATGTTCTACTCCATTAAACACAGGATTCCTCAAAACAGTGGGTCACCTTCACTGCTGACCAATGCAGGTCCAACTCCACTGTTGCCAAAACCTGCCATGCCACCATAAACTGGAACTGAGTCTACCCAACATTTGAGTTTAAAAGTTGGTTTATAAACCATTACTAATTCTACAAGAATTCAGTATCATACTTCTAGCATATGTATTTCTTAATTTTCATAACTCAAAGCACCAACAAGATGGAAACAAGATCACTTTTTCCCAAGGAATTCTTCTGATCTTTACAGTATTATCACCATCCTTTTCTCTCCAGCAACAGACTTCCTGTGATAGCAGTTATCACATTTCACAGATCAGAAACATGCCTAAAAATTAAGACACATTGTCAAAAAAATACCCAATCACTATAACCAGCACAAAATCTGTTTGTCCTGAAGATACACCTGTCACCTTAGTAGCATAGGTAGAGATCTTTGTTTAACCTCTTTTTAATGTAATTTGCTGGAGGGTCAGCAAAAACCACTGTGGCATTTGCTTATTGTACTTCGCTCTCCTTTAAGCAAAAATAAATTTTTCACTTTAAAAACAGATAATCTGTGGAGTTTAAGTAGCAAAATGGTAGCTTTCTTCTCTTGATATATTTCTGCCCCGCCTTATGGGAAGGGGAACTGACTGTATCTGTGACTGGCCAGTCACACTTTCTCTGAGGGGTGCCAGATACTAACAGCACATCAACACACACTCACAGCCAAACGCTCCTTTTGCCAATGAGATTTCGTAACGCTTCCTCCACTTCTGAAGCTCTCCAAAGAAAGGAAGTGCTAACTCCCTGTTAAAACATATAGTCCAAAGGACCCAAACTGTCTAATGTTTGAACTTTTTTTGCACAGAAATAGAGGGAAATTACTTTTTTTTTTTTTCACGAAGGTACTTTTCTTTTTGCCTTTCTTTTTTTTACAGGTAGAAGCTGTATACTTCTCTCTAGCTAGTAGTAAAATAAGAAGGGGAGCAGGTATGAAATTCAATTAAGAATTGCCTTTTTAAAAAACAAATTATATTAATTTACTATTCATTTATATTCAGTGCCTGAATATATATCACGGGTAGGACAGACCTGAAATGCACATTTCTCAAGCTGAAAAAATTCTCAGTGAAATACAGGCTTCTAATCAGCTCAGACAAAATGCTAACAAGTACTGAAGTAAAGTGTGAAGCAGCCAGTACTTTAAGAACAAGATCCCTAATATTGATTTTACAAAATAGAGTTTATTGGGAAGTCAAATACACATCTAGAGTCCTACATAGTTTTTCCACACTCAAGAGCTAAAAATTCAACAATATGAGACTATAAATCCTCCTACACCCTGATATTATTCAGGATTCTAACTTCTCCATGGAGACACAGACCCTTCCATCTCCACAGCACCACCGATTGATAAATAGACTGAGCAATGCTTGCACTGATCACGTAATGATCCTTTTTAAACTTGCTTCTGCTTGCAAGCTATTCCATGCTATCTCAGAAATACTGGAAAATAGCGGTAGCATGTAGTTATACACCCAGAGCTAAAGTAAGAGGTCACAGACAGGGCTTCTTGTTGCCATTTCCTAGCAATTCCCTGTCATTTCAATACACAAGGTTAAATTACTCCAGAAGCTCCCTACAGAGCTACCATTGTTTGTCAGTCAAGGCTAGGACACAATGGCACTTATTCATGAGCAACAGCGAACAGGCAGCTAAGGGCAAACGATCAGCATACAGTCTCAATTTTGTTCTTCTGCAAACAGTTTGTAGAAAGATGGCATTTCAAAACAAACGATGTCAATTTTTCAAAGCTTCAATGCATTCCTAGTACAAGCTACTTAGTAGGGGGTCCAGACGAAAATTAAGACAACTTGAAAGCAACACGAAGAGCACCCAAAAAACCCACTCACTCATCAAGACTGCTCCTGAAAAAGAGCTGCTTGCTACAACCACATGCAAAAAGTGTATGTTTTAATAGAGAAATACACACTCAGAAACGTTCAAAATAGCTGATTCTTTCCAAATACAGTCATACCATGCTTTTGTTCTTAGAGTACCACTTAGCGTTTAGCCTCAGAGCTTATATTACTAAGGGGTACAGACACCAAGGTTCCAAAGTGCACTTAAGGCTGTTTACTTCATATCTTCTGGTTAAGAACCCAAGAAGTTTAGGGTTTGTTTTTTTCTGGTTCTGTTTTGCTTTTCTTTTTTTTGGCATGTTAAAAATAGAAAAAACAAATGCAATATGACAGAAGTCCAATGCTGCTGATAACTGGAGAGACAGAAGCCTCACGCACCTCTTCATTGTTTTGCCTTTTCTACTTCAAAACTTGCAAGAGCAAAGACTTTGTCTCCTGATCCTATAAGGGGAAAAAACATTTTCAGTAATATTAGCAGAAATAGTGAATTTCCTTATATACAATTTAATTCAAGCAAAACACTTGAGATAAAAAGAAATCAAACCTACATTTCAATAACTAGAACACTTCAGCTAATTTTGAAAAAAATACTGGCCTGACAGGTCTGAAACCAGCCCTGGGGTACTGGCTCTGGCTGGGATGGATTAAACTTTCCCCGCTGCAGCTCTCGTAATGCTGTGCTTTGTATTTGTAGCTAGAACCGTATTGATAACACACCAGTGTTCTGGCTGCTGCTGAGCAGGGCTGGCACAGCATCAAGGCTGTTGTCCCCCCAAAGGCCAGTCAGCTTGGGGTGGGCAAGAGGTTGAGAGGGGATGTAGCCAGGACAGTTGACCCATACTGACCACAGGGATCTTCCCTGCCCTATGACACCACGCTTTGCAACAAAAGCTAGGAGAAAGGAGGTGGTAGGGGATTCATTATTAAGGCATTCGTCTTCCAAATGAACTGCTACATGTACTGAGGCCCTACTTCCCAGGAAGTAGCTGAACATTGCCTGCTGATCAGACGTAGAGAATAAATCTTTTTGATTTCCTTTGCTTCTGTGCACAGCCTTTGCCTTTCCTTATTAAACTGCCTTTATCTCAACCTATGAGTTTCTCATCTTATTTTCTCCCCCGTCCTGCTGAGGAGAGGGAATGAGAGAGCGGCTTGGTGGGCACATGGTGGCCAGCCAAGGTCAACCCACCACACATGGAGAGTTTCTAACGAAGGACCCTTTTGGGTTCGAGGGTTCTCACCGTGCTTACGCTCTCAGGAAGAGAAGTACTGAAAGGTAGGTCACAGAGACAGCTTATTTGTACTTTCACCTAGTCTGGCATGCTCCTGCCATTCATAGTTCTTTCATCACAGTTCTAACTATAATGCTCAAATGAACTGTTGTGCTTTTTTAATGCACACTATAACTGAACTTTTGGTCTTATCAATACGATGAGAGTTATGACAACAAGAGTGCTTTAAAGCTGTATTTTGACAATATGCCAATAATTGCGGAATCCTCTGCATCAAGCAGAGGAAACGGCTCTCCCGAAGAGAGGCATTAATGCAAAAGAGATCTGTGTTTAACTGTCAGAATGGTATCTCTGCTTGAGACAGACTATTCAAGCCTTCAGCATTATGGGCACGACTTGGCATTTTATGGACATTTGGCACTGGATTTTTTGCTGCATTACTTTTTCCTCATGGACAATGTATCAGTTTCATTGTTAATATAACAGAAAAATGTACATCAAAATTTAACTGCATGAATCTTTTGTTCATATGTTCTCTTTCACAGGGGAATCACAGGTATTTCTATTCATCAGGGTTCAATGAAGGAAAGAAATTGGAAGTTATGAGAATGAAAACTCACCAAGGTCAGTGGAGACTCTCTCAAACTGGCTCAGGGCTGTACCAGCATTTGCTGACAAGAACACCTCATCGTCTGGAGTGAGCTAAATCAAAAAAGGCCATAACTGTGAACTTGGGACCTCAACTATGCATATTCCTGCCACTTTAATTCCCACCATCTGCATAGGCCTATACATGAACTATGAAAGGTTACACCGATGGTCAATTTGCAGTTTTTAAGTGGCAGTGTTATCTAACATATTAGAAGCCAATGTAAAAATGCAAGCTACTCCCCCTATCACTGTTTTTTTTCTCAGTGGCGTCTGCCAGCCCAGGAAGGATAGCCTATGCACATCAGACATGTCTCTACACTCACCACTAAGTTTCAAGCTGACCTCCAGTGATAATTCTCAATGAAAAGGTCACGTTGCACCTCTGTACCAAAACTATGCAAGGCATGTCAATTACTTTTTTGTAATGTAGTCAATACAGTAACAAGCTAAGATGTAAACTTACTTCATATCATCTACTGAGGAATGCAAAAACACGTAGTCACTACCAACTTTGACCATGTTAAGACTCAATAACCTAGAAATCGTTCTCTTCCTTTAAAGTGACATTTGCGCAAGTATATTTTGCTTTTATGTATGCGCTTTGATGCCTTGTGACAGATGCCCATAAAATATTTACAATAATTAAGTAGTAACCTACATTTGGAAAGTTCAGATACTCTAAGTTAAAACTCACTCGTTTAAGTAGCCTAAGATACATATCCTTGTTAAAGCAAAGCATAATTGTGTCAAACTGTCCAGTGTTTGTGTCAGTTTATTTATTAAAAATATAGAAATCAGGTATAGACATTCAGAATTATGTTGGAATAAGGTAAAAATATTAAGTTACCTGCCTCTGCAAGCAAGCATTCAACTATTTAACATTTTGTAACACTGTGCAGACAAACCTGTAACATTTACCGTAATTTCTCACATTCAGAACAGATGTGAAACTACTATCCTAGCAAGTCCTCTGTGAGGTAGGCTACTGATAATTTTAATAGATAAAGAGGCTATGTCAAAGCATGGTGAAGTGGCTTGTCTGATGTGTCCAAGGAACTCATGCCAGGAGGATTACGTATGTTCATGCATTCAGTTCACAGTCTTAATTAGCCTTTTAACCTATTTCCAAAACATTTTTTTTTCCCCTGACAGTCAAGCAATAAAAACATTCTGAGGGACAGCATTTGCTAATATCATCTACTTGGAATACAGCTCCTTTAAGTCCTGCACTTGATCTTTTCCATTACATGCCCTCATTTCCTAATGAAGTTTAAGTACAGCGATACACAGCAACACATTTTCTTCATATACCATCAACAAAAAACCCCCAACTTCTCTTCCTCCCTCTAGTGGTAAAAAACACGGATCGTTCTGCCACAGATTTACTTATTGGGGAAACAAACTGTATCACTCATCTCTCCAATTTATCTTGCACCAAGAGGTAGGTATTGTCACCAATACAAAAGTAAAGCTCAATGTACGTCAAAAGGCTTGGATAGTTCCCGCCAGGTGGATAGATGGTAGTTAGCCACTAAAAGACTTGTTTTGTAGCTTTTATAAATGATCATCGACTTGTACTGGCTTGTGATTCATTCATACGACCCATCAAAGAAAGCATTTCAAAGCAGAAACAGCCTTATATAAATGCACGATACTATCTGATGTATGTTCAGCAGCAAGTGCTTCAGAAAGCTTAGCATTAAAATGGAAGGACCTTTATGTACTACAAAAGCAAGCTCCTTTTTATCATTTGCTCATAAAGAAAAGGTGCAACTTCTTATTTTCATTATTTCAAACTGCTCTTCAATATACAGATAGAAATTTCTGTCCACTTAACTATCACACCTTACCTTCTCACCAAGCTTTCTGAGGGCAGTCAGGATTTCCAGTTTCTGCTGTGTGTATAGGTCTCGTTTCAACTTCCCAACCATTAAGTCTCGGTCCATCTGTATACCAGGGGGGAAAATAAATCAAAATACGTAAGCTTCCCATTACTTTCACTCAACACAACAGCATGAGCAATACAACGGCCTAGAAATGTCATCAGTAAGCATGGAAGCAAGGGACAGAACTACCCACAATTTAAAGGATGGCCATGAAGTTTTTCTGACCATTCCGCAAATAGCCTTTGCACCCAACCTTAGCACTCTACTTTGTCCAAACTTGAATCTCTTCTAATCAAAGACTGGTAGTCATTCAAAATTACAGATTCACATATCACTGATACATGGAGGAACCACATTTCATTTCACTTTATCTGGATCTCAAGTTCAGTCCAGATCTCTGAAACACTGAGGGCACTCTCCAGTCCCTCCATACAATTACAGATTCACATTCTTCAGATTTTCTATTTGCACTTAGTTCACTATCTGTTAATCACATTTTTGTTTTGAAGCAGCAAGATAGAAAATAATAAAAGAAATACACATTGTTGTCCCCGTTACCTTAATGAACATTTAAGACAGAACAAATTCTGAAAGAGAACTTCTCTATCTCCTTGTGATGCTGCCAGCAAGGTTTCTAACACACTTGGTGCTCTTCGTAGAAATCATTACAAATTTAAATCAGTCTAGCTCAAATAAACAGTTTTTACAGTAAAAAGAAACCTTCACCTCTGCCAGCCTTGTCCGCAATTGCCTCGGTTGTTTCTTTGCAAACATTCTAATTACTTCTGGAGTTTTAAATGCTTGGCTGATGGCTGCTTGTATTGCCTATGAGGAAAAGAGCAAGAATGACCAGAACTAATAGCAGTCACAAGCTATAGCTGCATGACAAGATTAATGAAGGCTGGAAAGCATCATTAGTATCCTCTGCATCATTTCATTAAAGAGATCTTTTATTTTTTTTGCATAATCATGGAAGCTAGATGAAAAAACATATGACCTTTACGCAGGGCTTGTAAAATCCACTGATTCTTGCAACTACTCTAAGAGCTGTGAAACTTTTCTTTACAGTCCAGCTCTTAATTTGTAACGATTTCCAACATTTTCCTCATATTAGCACATCACAAGTAGATGTGCTCTGCTACCGTGAACAGTTTTATTGCCCAGACCAATGATTATAGCTCTTGTATGGGTAAGCAGAATGTAAATGATAAGGTAAATCTCGTATTGTTACTCAAGATCCCCTATGGAGTATCAAAACTATTATGATTAAATCTCACCACAGTTACGTGTGGACAAACCATGATCTCTCTGGAAACAAAACCCTAAAACATACGGCTCAGAAAACAAATAATGCTCTTACTAAACTTCTGAAAAGACAGAAAATAGATCAGAAGTTTGGAAGTCAGCATAAAATAAGATCAATTCACTAAAACAACCTGAAATTACAGTCATTCCTAAAGCCTTTTCATCTGGACTGGTATGAATCTCTGAAATACAAATCAGTAATAAGAGCACAAGAAACGCTATCTTTATGCTTTCTAACAAGCAGGCATGAACTTTACTTCTCATCATATATATTGTCCTGGATTGTCCCTCACAACTTTTATATTAATTTGTTTTATTCTATGTTATTTTCTAGTATTAAGGATATATTTAGTCCCTGCAATTTCACAGTTTTTTCTACAGTGTTATGGTTATAATTCTTCAACGCTTTTTTCCTTTTAAAATCAAGAGAGCTGACAAGTTTTTATATGTACACATATGTTAAATAATAAAAAAATTAGACACATAGATCTAGCTTTCACATGTGCCTGTGTAAAAATTATAATGAATTTAATGAAATGACATTATAATGAACCACTGTTTCCTGTTTCACTGAGTCCGGGCAGAATGTGAGCTATTTTTAGTAACACAACATCCTTACCAGTTGCATCCCGCTGAGCTCGTCCACCAAAGTCATATCTCCAGACATAATCTTCTTCAGCGAGTCATTGATCTCACTCAGCTGTTCTAGAGTTTCTTTTTTGGTCTCTTCATACTCATCTGCATCTAGCTCCTCTCTAAAGAGGATCCAACAAGACACATTAATTCACAGGACCAAACTTGAGACATAACGGGGAGAAAAAGACATCAAGTATCATGAAGCATGCCTCCTCAGATAGCAATTAAAACATGCACCTCACTTCAGACTGTTCTGCTCTAGCCCTCTTAGCAGTTACTTAGCTAACCCGTACATAGTTTTCTTGGGTTTGCACCACCTCCTAGCCACCCATGCACCTGTGTCATTTGTATGAAGTCACCGGTATTAAAAGGCCCTGACAACTATGGGACACTCAACACTTGGTGCAGTGTTTAAAAGTGTATTTTGGGTCTCAACAGAAATACACAGTTAAATTGTCTTGCTTAAAGTTGCGGTGAATCAAATTATCTGAAAAGCCCATCTCCTCACCCCAAAATCATCAAGTTATTCAGGAATAACTGATCCTGCTGTCTAAACCTTGCCCGACTCAAAGAATAGCAGTACCAACCATTAGCAGTTATAATTGTTCTTCAAAAAGTATGTACTGCTTGGACAAGTTAGAATGATAGTCAGAGAAAGCACCTAAAACCACACAAGGTGTTTAAATGCAAGTACCGAAACAGAAAAAAAAAACCCTTTTCCTTGGTAATTCAGTCCATCTCAAATTTTATTAGCCCACAAAAAACTAACACAAAATCAGATGAAACAAACCATATGAAAACGTCAGACAAATTAAAAAAAACCCGAAAAACCCACAACCCCAAACAGCCGTAATTATAAGACCACACAAAACAGATACAAAAGCAAATAACTGCTATTAAAAAAGCCCATATGAAAATTGTAAATTCTGTAAACAGCTATTAAAAGTTACAAAGCCACACTGAAATACAAAATTTCAAAGAACACAGCAATGAATATTCTGCCCGCATTTTCCTCAAGATGATAAATCGAATGAGTTTAATAAAAAGAATCACAGAATGGTAGGGGTTGGAA
>Ga0181612_135529_pt1 | contig 11393 bp, 6 predicted proteins | sample HoacroProtozoa21_FD_119630 | JGI IMG/M metagenome (GOLD analysis project Ga0181612, IMG submission 119630) | Hoatzin crop microbial communities from Cojedes, Venezuel. Combined Assembly of Gp0051906, Gp0051904, Gp0051908
CAAGGTCCTGTGCAGCCTGCTGTAGGTGACCCTGCTTCAGCAGGGGGGTTGGACTAGCTGACCGACAGAGGTCCCTTCCAACCTCTACCATTCTGTGGATCTTGAATGTGTTGTACTTGATGTCATGCTTGTTGAGCACATGAAGGCTATGGTTAGGGAAATGGAAGTTGCAGAGCTTACTAACTCATCTGTGTGATTTAATTTCTCTGGAGGAACATGTAGTTGCCGTTGTCCAGAATTTCTTTCCTGGCTATACAGTAAAGTCTCACCACCAAGTCTAAAATGCATTTGGATGCTTTTTGCATTAAGATAATTGTTTTAAAATCCCATGAAATACAATTCAAAGCAGAGAATGTTTTTCTGCAATAAAAACCTCCATGCCATAAAGACTTTCTCATCAATTTATTGAAGATTTAGATTTTATTATTGCTGTTGGAGAACTTACTATCTGTAGTCATGATTAGCAACAAAAATCCCTCTAACTTCTTCAGTCCCATACACTGCCTTTAGAAAAAGAGCTGGAAACCTCATTTGTTCTTAACCTCTAGCACAAAATTATGCAGATCCAGAGCAAGCTGCTGTTATGAAGTGATGACTTTGCTTAGAAGAATGACTTGGTGTGGTTCAGAGTTTGTAATGACTCAATCCTTTTCATGTTTCCTTCTGCTAAGTTAGAATCATAGAATCATAGAAAGCTTTGGGTCGGAAGGGACCCCTAGAGGTCATCTAGTCCAACCCCCCCGCAGCGAGCAGGCACACCACTAACTAGATCAGGTTGCTCAGAGCCCTGTCCAACCTGGTCTTGAATGTTTCCAGGGATGGGGCCTCCACTGTGTCTCTGGGCAACCCGTTTCAGTGTTATACCACCCTATACAACCAAAGTTGAATGACTTGAGGTTTTGACTGGAAGACGACTGTTCAGGTCATAATATACAGAATAGCAATTGTTAGGAATTAACACTATGCATTATTAAACAAGTACGTATCCCGGACACTTGGTTTCCTATTCTACTTTAGTGCTGTAAAAAGGTATAAATACAATGTATAGTGGTGATACAGATGGTTGAATAGACATAGTGGTTCTTCTCCCTTCTTTCTCCTCCTTTCTTCTTCTGCCTTTCCCCTCCTTCACTGGTGTGGAGGCTGTAGGTGACTAGAGCTGTTGGTACATACCCCAAACTGGGTACCTTGAGTGGGTACTTCTCCCTCAGACACCCAGGGACCCAACAAAGTTCCTTGAGTTCGTTGGCGTGGAGGAAACAGCACAGGACTGGGCTCTGCCATTTGGCTGAAGCACACATTGTGATGCCTGGTGAACACTAGTGGTGTGTCTGATGGGAAAACAAATAGATTGACTAATGATTCCACATAACAAAGCGTACATGCTGTATGCAAGGTGTGGTAGCTTGCTGACTGGGGGAACCTTGTCTGCCAGTGCATCTCTGCTGTGCTGAGCACCGTGATGTGAGTGTGCTGAGGGCCGGGACACAGCCTTTGCTGTGCCCGAATGTACATGCTGCTCCCTGCCAGAGTGTCGAAGTGGCATTTGTGAAATGCTTCTGGGCAAGGAGATGAAAGTGATATCTCAGCTGAACCTGTCTGAGCTTTGACATGCTTGTGCGGCATTGCTACCCCAGCTGTGGAGCTGGATCCCTTTCAAAAATAAAAGAAATACCTGTGTGGCTGCTGAAGGTGGAGATTTGGCTCTGAATTGCAGCTAGTGGTCTGCAGTGAAGGGAGACTTGTATGTCATATCTCTGTTCCTAAAAGTGCAGTGTGTGGGAAGAACTGTGGCTCTTGTCCAAAATGGATTTAGAGAGGTTGAGCCAAGCTATTATATGAGGGAAAGCACAGACAGAGTTGGTGGACATGAAGTCCAAGCATGTGTTAAAATAAATGTATCATACTTATTTATACATAAGTATTTTTACATACAAAATTTGTTTTTGGATGGGTATAGTTTCATGTCACTTAAAGAAAGAACAGTGGTGCCGATAACTCTGAAACAGAATTAAAAAGTGGATTTAAACTGTTCAGAGCCCTAATTCCTGGCCTTTCCTCTTCAACCATGGTTTTGTGGGGCACTGGTAGCATGCAAAGCAATTGTAGGACAAAAGCTGCTGGTGATGCGGTAGCAATATCCTCCTTGTTCATCCCTCTTCAGGATGTAATTTGCTTGGTCTAACATGCAGAATGAAGTCAAGTGGATTTTTTCCCTATTTATGCATTTAAAAAGCATAGGGCCTGGTGTTTTCAAAAGTGCTGATCGCTTGAGGTGTCTGTTGGTACTTGGTCATTTCAGCTGAACAGAAGTGGGCGGGGAGGGAAATCACTCCTAAAAGCATTACCAAAATGTTTCAAAACTTCATTCTCGTTAAGCAGTAGTCTCTTTAAAATAAAAAACGCTCACTTTTAAGTCATGGTAAAAGGTGGTCTAAACAGCAGTTTAGTGAAGATATTGATATCTTGCTCTCTAAATAAATGTGCTTTTCCAAATTGTCTGCCCTCTGTGTAGTGTTGCCTTGGCAACAGTGTTTTTGTATGTTAAGAAGTTCTGATATTTCAAATGCAAAACTAAAGAAACACTATAGGTTTCTTAAGCTGGCTTTAGAAATGCAACATCTGTAAACAGCTAGCATTTTAGCTAGGTAAGTGCAGTATGTGGGCTTTCTCTTGTGTATGACAGCTGATTCTATCCTGTGGATACGTACCCCTATCTTGTGATTAACTTAAGACTTGTTGGATGTTTAAAGGTAGGGGATTTATTTTCATTAAAGGTGTCTCCTGCAATTTGGATCTCAGATTGAGAGCGCTCAATTGAACACTTACGCTGTCTCTCCCTTTTTAAAGGTAGGAATAATCACTGACTTGAAGGAAGTGGTGACTTCTGGGGGGGTGGGGAGGGGTCATCAGCAGGGAGGGAGAAGCTACCCTGGCATTAAGTAACTTTGAAGTACTACTGTCTTCCTTGTGAAATCTAACCTGTCTGCTGCCATGTGCCAATGTCTTGCCAAGTGGCACTCTGTTGAATCTATGCAATTACTGCAAATAAAACCCCACTTCCTATTTCTGGAGCTTGATGGGCGTTGTGCTGTTTTGTGTAATCTGGCAGAAGTATTGTGCTGAAATTCAAGGTTAGTTTTATGCTGTCTTTATCCTCTGTGATTGATATCAAGAGTACAATGGGATTGAGTTATGCTGTGGCATGCAATCAGATACCATAAATAGTATTATCTACATAAAGTCTTGGAAGTGGATGCTGGGCTGCTTCTAAAGTGCACTTTGGCTTGGATATTGAAGCGGTAGTTTGGATCATCATTTTTTAAACATCTGTTTATTAGGCAGATAATATATACTGGTTAACTTATTTTCTTGTTCAGAAGACTGATTGAATTGTAAAGAAATAGACACTAACTAAAGCAAGTTTGTATTTTGTTGGTAGCTTGCAAAAGCTCTTTGTACCCTTGTACATGGTCCTTATCAAAGAGGAAGTGCACTCTTATTGAATTATTTAGGACTTTTGTCCTGTCCAGCAATTTTCATTTCCACCTTTTTGCCCAAGGAGAAAAAGGAACAAAGCAATGTAAATCAGACTTTCCCCAAACTTAGAGTTCTGCCTAAGTTTAAAGTAATGATGGCGAGGAGGAGCTGTTAAGAATGTGAATAAGTGAAAACTTCTGGATGAGCTGTGGCCCCAAAGAAACTTGCTGCAAAGAATGTCTGGCCTCCCTTATTCAGAAGGCAAGAGATATTTTAGGAAATATCTAACTTTTATCTTGAGGCAGTATATTAACAAGCAATCATTGAAGCAAAAACTGTTACTTAGCTGTGATTTCATGACTTTGTGATGTTAGCTTTTTGCTAGCTGATGGAGTCTGCCCTTTTCATTTTCTCCAATGCAAAGAGAAACTTGTTATTTTGATGTTTGGAATTTATCAAGCTGCTTACAAATGGATTAATATGACATTTCAACTTTATGTCATAAGATAGGTAGAAGTAGGCTAGCATAAGAAAGGTTATCTAATAAATTTATATTAAATAGTATTTTTGTTCTTGGTAGCCCACATCTGCCGAGAACCATCTTCATGAGCTGTCTTCAGCCTTTCAGGCTGCATTTAGAGTGTGAAGCACAAATGTGTTGCACCTATGACCTACACCTATTTCTTTAGTCCCAGGTGTGACTTACAACTCTAGGGGCATCCTCTCTTTAGACTATCTAGCAGCACAGTAAGTACATATGTTCCTGAAAAAAATAGCAACTGGGAAAACAATCTTCCATACAGCAGCTTTGGTTTTGTGAATGGCTTTTCCACCCCGCAATGATTAGGCTCATTCAATTAGGCTTTGTGTGACCTTTCCACTTTTATCTTAAGTGTAATGTTTTGCTGAAGACTAGAGGGAAACTACTGAGGATTGGCAGTGTGCACTTGCAAAACATTAAATTCTTCAGCTGAATGTTAACTGCCTCCTCAGAAGAATTTCTGGTTGCTGTGGGAATTGGGTTGTGTGGATTTAAACAATAACTTCATAACCTTGCAACTCTTAGTCTCACTGGTTACTGCTTGACTAAAATGTCAGTGTGCTGTGAAAACCCCATGAATCTGCAGAGGACTTGCTGCTTGGTTGGGATTCTTTCCCCACAGGTTCCTGCACCCAACACATGGATGAGGAACACATCCTCTGTGTGAAGCAACTTTCTGGTCTGCTTCCCAGTCCGTCTTGGACTTGCTAAATTTATGTTAATACAGTGGTGTTTTTTCCGTCCTTTTTGTGATGCTGACAGCAGGCGACAGCAGTAATGGCAGTAGTGTTGGAAGATGTCGTGTGCCATGGGATGATTGCTGGGTTCTTTGTTGTTTTTTCATAGTTGTAAAGATTATCTGTAGTGCAGAAGAGGGCTACAGGTTGAGCCCTGGTAATCCTGCACTGGAATATGCTACTTGCTCAGCATCTGCATGCTGGCTTGATCAGACCTGTGCAATGTGGATGTAACTGAAGGCTGCTTCTGAGGTGGGCTCCCGCACTTCCAAACTCTGAAAGTAATCAGGAGAGAATCTGGTTTATTAGAGATAATTAAAGGAAACACTGAGTACTAGTTGGATATAATGTCCTACAGTAGAAGTTGCTAAACTTCCCCACCCCATTGAGGAAAAAATCAAGAACTACTTGTTTGAATAGAAGTAGATGGCTAAACATGGTGGCCCTTAGGCAGTCTTCTCCCTGCTGAGCAATCCCATATGATCTCGTCTAGAATTGTGGTCTTGCAGGTTTCTACTAGGTGTCCTCCTAAACAGAGAAGTAAGTCCACAAAAGGAGTGTGAAGTTATGATTTGCATGGCAGTGTAGAAAATTAATTCATCATGATGATTGCCATTTGGCTGGTAGTTAGAGACATAGATAATACTAATGCATTCTTCTTGCAAGACTGAGGAGTCAATTAAACCCCATGGAACTGAGACAGATCACTTTTCATCAAGATTTCCTTCAAGGCTCATGTGACTTCCTCCAGATAATAAATTAGCAACTGGGAATGGAATACCAAAGCCAGTTCCATTCTTTAAATTCTTAATAAAAACTCCCTCAGGATACTTTGGGGAAAAAATCAGCTACAGCAGATTTTTTTCCCCTTCTTAGAAATTGACTTTAAAAAATATCCCCTGACTGACTCAGACTTATGTAAAATATTCTGCTGGAAAGTTCTTAGTGATGTGATATGTCAGGATTTCAATCATCTGTTGTGGGAAAAGAGAAGGTACAGTGCATAGACACATGACTACTGCAGTCAAACAACTAATTCAGATTCGGAACATAAGCACTCACTAGGAAGAGTTTAAAGCTTCTGCAAATCTAGAATACGTTTTAAAGCTCCAGAGCTTCAGTTTTATGAAAGCACTGTGGTTTTGTGGCTAGGTTTGAAACAATTATTTCTGCTTAATTGATATTAACTTATCACTGATATTTCATCTCCTGTAGCTGTTGTAATTTGAAAAATACTTTGGAGTTTTAAAATTTTTCACTCCCTGAAATTGTTTTGCAAATTGTTCATTACATAAGTTATAATAGTGAAAGGGAATGTCTTTCAAGTATGAATTGGTATAAACACTGAAATCCCAGCTTGATATGAAATGTTATAACTTCTGGCATGCTAAATGGCTAAGGCTATACACAAATCAAGCTACAGGGATATTATATTTAAAACTCAGGCTGTCTTTCATGAGTGCCTCTTTTACACCTGGCAGAAACAAGGATTCTTCATTCTATCTGAAGCTGAAATAACTTTTGCAATAACAAAGGCTTTTTAAGTATGAAAAGTAAAGCTCACCAAGAATTGCAGCTATGGAGTAGGGATCCCAGCTTCAGCTAAATTTAGGATTACTTGCTGGTACAAGCCATAACAGGTACTGATGGGGAACTTTCTACTCAGTATAGGTCTACAGAAAATCCCTGGAAAACCTATGGGATCAAAGTCTTAGAAAGCAGACAGCCTCTCTCTGCTTCCCAGACTGAGAGAAAGGCTAATTGAGTTTCCTCGCCATAGCAGTGTGATATGTTGCAGCTCTGACTTTGCAATGTTTATTAACTTCAGCTAATCTACTTGTAAGAGCAAGATGAATCTGCATTATATTTCAAATGGCCGTTCTCTGATCAAATCCAACTTCACCTCATGTTCATGCTCTGACTGAGCCTGGTCTCTGGAGCAGGTTCTCCTCTGACTTCTGAGGATGCTGGCACAGGTGCCCATGCCTCTGGGGTACATGTGCAGCTACTGTGTACCCCAGAGCTTGGCTTACAGCTCCATCACATGGACTTGAGGCTCCTGTCAGAACGTAATGCAACTTGCTGAAGTTAAAAATGCTTATGAGTAAAGTTAAGTTACAACTTTAGCACAGACTGTTCTTGCACAGTGTGGCTACCAGCAGCCTGAACTGTATGCTACGCACTTGACAAGGTAGCCTTAGTTGCTAGACAGTGTCCCCACCCCAAAATAGCGTGATGATAGCTGTTGGCACTTCTGGAAATAGAATACTGTGTGAACAATATTGTATTGTAAAAGAAAAAGTATGTGATGTAGTAGTACCCAAGTGATTGAAAGTAGTGGGTGGCTGGGTATTCTAGGAAGTGATATTCTAGTAGAGAAGGGAAGGGCTTGATTGTTTGTTGCAAATGCTCTGGCTGCGGTTCCTTGCCAGAGCACTGTTAATAAAGATGAAGACTTAAAATAGACAAATGTGTTCCCTGTATATAACACCATGAATGTGTGGCAGATAGTGCTATTGTTGGAGTGCTGTATTAGTTTAAAAAAGTTCTGAAGTTGTAACTACTAAATACTACTAGGACGAGTGTATCATATGTGCTTCTACCTAGATGTGTAGAAAGCTTGTGAAGAAAGGTATAGTACATTAAAATCTAAATTAATTGACAGTAACTGTATGGGAAGGAATATGTAGTGTTCTGTGTCTTAGGGATGTGTGATATGTACATATGCTCACTGGGGAAGAGAAAGAAAAGTTTAATTTCACTTCAGATTCGTTATTATTTTCATGTATTTTAATTAGAATGCTCCTGGCAGCAGTTTACAGAACACTTGTCAAAGTGAAGAGCAACGTGGAATATTTTTGTTTTTAAGACTTCAAGTGCCAAATAATTTAAATCCAATCAGATCTTAAAGCTGGTTAAACGGTGTTTTTTTGTAAAAGAGTTTACCTGTGTAGGAACTGACTTCACAGGCATTTTATGCAGATGTGAGTGTGACTGGAATGAGGAGATTCCTTTACAGGGTCATTGTGAACCAGAAACTGCATTGACTTACCTTCAGTGCATATGTGGCTTGTTTAATCAAGTGATAAGCAAAGTATGTAAGCCTAAATACATTGAAAGGCAACAAAAGCTGTGAGTTTGCTAGGCTTAATTACGCATGGGATTTTGTCTGTTCTTCCCCCCCCCCCCCGCCCTGATGGGAAGCTTGTCCACCTATTGCTAAATTCAGCTGTTTCTTAAATTTATATGTTTGTTCAAGGACAGGCTATTCAAGTATGAACCAAGAGACTTCAGAGTCAATTATCAAAATCAATAGAAAATGCAGGTGTGTGAAGCGTAAGCTTTTTCATAGCAAACATGCTTGATGTTTAGCAATGAACCAGCTTACGTTTATATAATGAGTTTTGTATTTGACATTTGTATTAATTGAATGCTGAGTTTCTATCTCAATTCAGGAAAGCTTACTAGAAATGCCATAGGATCACTCACTTCTAAAATGTAGCACTGGTAGTCAAGTAATGCCTAGGAGTTCATTTTGAGTTGTTTCATAGTACATGGTATATCCTACACATGGTCTTGCCTGTGATGCTTGGAGTAGGGTTCCAAACACCAGTGTTCTGTAAAATGAATATATTTTTACTGGCTCCACTGGCCAGCATATCTGTTTCCCCCCCTCCTAGAAAGAATAAAATCCAGTGATTTGTGATTTAGTGTTTTACCTGTTTTATTCAGGTATATGTTTCAAACCCATAATTACAGCAGGCTTTTGTTTGAGAGCTTAATTGTCTTTTTTAGGAGAAAATGAGTGTCTTAAATATTTAATATCCATAGATTTCTTTCATAGGAATGCATCTTTATTAGAATTTATACCTTGGTGTTTTGAGGAGTAAGGAGGTCATATATTAGTTTAAACATAACTAATTGACATGTCTAAGATACCTTAAAAAAAATTACCCCAAAACATCATCATCATCAAACCAGTACAGAACAAAATTTATCTGCCTTTAGTCAGTGTAATGTTTACCTGTGTTCATTAATATATTTTGAATTCTAGAGCATAAGTTTTCTGATAGAGCAGCTGGACCATTCTTCTTTGCTTAACAGAGATAGTTCTGAGGTACAGCTTTATAATGTCCTTGAATTATCTCAGTACATACTTTTATCAAAAATGATACTGCTGTAATGAAATCATAATTAAAAGGAAAATTTGCAGTAGTAACACAAATAGCAGAATACCAGTTCAGCTTGTCCTTTTTCTCCTTTGTCCAGCATGAACAAACCAAAGTGCCAGTGGAGTTGAAGGAGGGAATGTTTACACAAGGTGCAAGTTACTCTTTATCAATACTGTGTTTATTGACTAGAATGTGTAAAATATGTATTTTCTTCCTCATGAAGTTTACTTCAGTTTTGCCATGGAATCAGAACTTCTTTAGCCACAGAAAAACTGTTTTGTTAGAAGTTCTCTAGTCTATTACAGTAGGAGACTGCATTGTAAATGCTTCCTGAATTTAACCATACTTTACTTATGTAAGAAAATGTGCCTGTGCATAAAAACACGTAAGGTTGAAAGCCACAGGAGTGTACCTTGGAGATGCGTGTGCTTTTGTGTTTTTCCCACCCTCTGGATTCTGCATGTGAGTCAGTATAGCAACCAAGACTAGAAAAAATCTGCCATACAGCCATATAACCCTCATGCGTACTATACTGAAACAGAGACTGAGGCATGTGATAAAAGATCCAAAGCTTTTTAGCAGCATTTTACCTCTGGATGCTGCCTCTCAGCAGCATTTCCCTTTTGCAACCCTCTGGATATGAGCTGTACTGAGAAGAATATGCCACAGACAGAAAGTGTGGTGGTAACAGCAGTCAGATGAGTGTATGGAGCTACGGTTTGCTTTCCAGGTTGGCTCTCATCTGCTAGTGGGGATTGGGCAAGTCACACGGTATGTTCTGCATCTCTATGAAACAGAAAAAGTAGCACTTGAGATAGTGTTTTGGGAACATGTATGTGTGTTTTCGTGGCTTTTTTCCCCAACAGTTCATCTGAACACCAGAGGTGCATTAACAGTTCTGTTGCATTTTGTAGTACAATATAATAAACTAGCTGGCTAGTAAACTGTAGAGGAGAGAAGATGTCCTGAAACATGGAAAAGGTAGCATAGAAAATGAACTCCTTTCAGCAAGGCAAACCATTATCCTAGTAGGATTTTATGGGTGGTTCTTTTCTTTTTGAAACCATTTGGCTGTCATTGAAATAATTTGGCTGTATTGAATCCCTGCTTTTTGTGAAGAACAAGAGGAAGAACTTCACCCTCGTTATACACTAGTAGAGCTGAAAAATAGGATCAGTGTCTGTTACTTTGCCTTCTGTTCATAGATAAAACACTGCACTCAGGGGTTTGTTTCAAGATTTAGATTGGCGGTGGAGGTATCATGTTCTTGAGTTAAGCATTACACAAGTTTTGTAGTGCTTTTAGGGGCAAAGTGATGTGTTGACTTATGAATGTGGCCTTTAAAAATGCTTTAGCAAATGTTAGTAGTGGGTAACCCCCTTCAGTGGGGGAAGGAGGATTGAGCTGAAAGGAGCAATTTCAGCTGAACAAGATGAGTGGTTCTGCAGAAGCCTGCTTGCTGTCCAGTTCCACACAGATGTCCTGGAACTCCTCATCCGGCAACATATTAATGATTATAAGAATGTTATATGAAGGAGTAGGGCAAAGGTTATGGAATCTGTAGTTTTCAGGAACAGAAAAGTGAAAACTTCACGAGAATGGAAATGAATTTTAGGCAAGTAATGAAAAAGCTGGGAAAATGTGTTAAAAAATTCCCAAGTACATGTGTAAGATGTGTCATTGTAGAATCATGGGTTGCTCTAGCACACAAAGAATACAGAAACTTCTAGGGTCCTGAATCTGACCCCTCAAAAAAAGGGGAGAAATTGTGCAGATGGTACTGCAGCAACAGATGTTAGCCTAAACTGTCTCACTGAACAGAGGAGTGTGGACCTGTAATTTAGTTGTATAAAAAATTTGAAGAACATAAACCACCTTGCTTTAAAGAAGTCTTCGTAAATGAATGTTTTATTTGCAGAACCACATCTCCTGCTGTCAAGTTTCACAGCAGGTTATGTTAGTAATTCTACTTAAATGGTTATATCACTGATTAGTGGTAGGTCTTATAAACTCACTGTAGCCTTGGAAGAGTTTAGCATTCAAGTAATGCATTGTTTGTGGAGAAGATTGCATGGTAAAAGATGTGGATTAGATTTTTTGGTCATTTTCCTGTGTGTGTCTCTTCATAATTATGAAGTATGGAGAGTTCTTTGTGTTGCTGAATGTGGTGTATAACTGTTTTCTATCTATAGCTACATATAATGTAGAAATCTTGAATAATAACAATTTTAAGCTCCAGTCCTATAGTTCTGTTATGGGTATTTGTGGCAAGGTTTTGGTAGCTGGGGGGCTATAGGGGTGGCTTCTGTGAGAAGCAGCAAGAAGCTTCCCTCATGTCTGATAGAGCCAGTGCCAGCTGGCTCTAAAACAGACCCGCTGCCGGCCAAGGCCAAGGCAATCAGCGGGAGAGGTAGCACGTCTGGGGTAACAAATTTTAGTAATGGAAAAAAACCGGGTCGGAAG
>Ga0181612_182953_pt1 | contig 11393 bp, 2 predicted proteins | sample HoacroProtozoa21_FD_119630 | JGI IMG/M metagenome (GOLD analysis project Ga0181612, IMG submission 119630) | Hoatzin crop microbial communities from Cojedes, Venezuel. Combined Assembly of Gp0051906, Gp0051904, Gp0051908
GCAAAAATCTGTCTCCTAGGGTTTCAAGGAATGTTCATTGTTCTCAGTCAGTGTGTTTGTTTTTTCTGCAGGCTGGCAATGCACTGACAGCAGGGAGTATTCAGTTACCCCCTCTGAGTTTTCATTTCAGCAGGGAGACTACACATTCCACACAGCACAAGCTTTCCAAAGAGACTTTGGCTGTCCAAAACAACCTTAATAAAAAAAAAAAACTCAAATAAAAATAAAAACCTAGACACAAAGCTGAAGCCATCCTCATGAAAACTAGAAGTAACTTTCTTTAATACTTGCCTCCAGATCAGCCGCAGCTATGGAGAATACAAACTACGCATCCATTCACAGTAAAAGTCTCCTCAAACTGAACAAATGTAAACATAAATCTCCTGTACTGGTTTTACCTCAGATCCCTGAACGCTGCATGAATGCAATTCCACCTGACAACGCATTTTGAAGTGGAAATGGCAATATGAGCTAGACAGGAAAAATGCAATTTCTTCAGTTACACTAAAAAGTCCTTTAGTCACAGTGACTAAAAAGAAAAATCACTAGACTTTGCACACATCTAAAGAAACATAGGCCCCCCCCCCCCCAAAATCCATGAGGAAACGACCTCTGCAAAACCACTGCCCTACTAACCTGCCTCCTCAGCGCAAACTTGGACAGTGCCATCCCAGCTTCTCCTTCAGGTTTCCTCATTTTCTGTTTACTAGTCTTTCGATTTACTGATTCTATTTATTCACCCATTGGTAAACTTCCCATCTCATTACACCTTCACTAGAAGTGTAAACCCCAATCAAAATACATAAACTTCTTAGAACTAGCAAATACACTTAAAAATTCCACAATTAATTTTCACACCTCAAACATGAATGTACTTCACTCGCCCATCCAGAGTGAACTACGCTGTGCTGCGTTCAGGATTTAAGCCTGAGTTTTAAGACTACAGTCCATATTATTGCAAAGCTACCTTAAAGGCTCTAGAGAGCCTTTACACACAGGGCTCTGAGCAACCTGATCTAGTTAGTGGTGTCCCTGCTCGCTGCGGGGGGGTTGTACTAGATGACCTCTAGGGGTCCCTTCCAACCCAAAACTTTCTATGATTCTATGATTCTATGATTTTAATCATAGGACCAAGAGAAATAAAATAAAATCCTGACTTACTTCAGAGGTTACGGTAGCAAAGAATTACCCATTGACTTGGACAGACTCATGTGTATTCATCTGAATTTAGCTTACTTTATGCCCTGTAGAACAGAAAATTTTCCAGGAGATTGTGCCCATTCCTGAGGTCATAAACTCTCTGAGAGCATACACTACGTTTTCTCTTTTTAAGACTGTGTATAATATTAATAGTAGTTTAGATAGTCTTCTATGTGTTCAGTAAAATGCTGTTGTCATTAGAAATTATTACATGCCAGAATTTTATCAGGAATTTTTCTTGAACTTCTGTATGTGGGAAAATTTGCAAAAGAAAAACTGTTTCTCCTTGCAAGTTTTACTGAATTTTTAACAAAATTTACTGAAGCAGGAGCTACTATTGATAAAAATAAGTCTAAAAGGGAGAGTCTGTGATCAAGAGATAACTGGTGTTAGCAGTTTTGCATTTACAATTAAATTGAAATAATTTACTACTATAAGTGTTTTATTTCCTGTATGTGTCAAGATTATTACTTTAGGACAGGTAAATTTTCTCATAAACACTTGAAAATTTATAAACCAACCAAAGCACTGAACTGTATCTGTAACTTCTGTGTCCCCAACACTATAAGAAAGAATCAATTTCAGTGTACTAAAAAATGTTTCAGACTTAGGATGCAAAACAGTCTTACCTAGGGAAAGGTCTACATCATGAGTAACAGGAGAAAGACTTGGCCTTTCTTAGCTTTGATAATTGTTGGTAAAGAATTGGTTATACAATGTGAGAAACATAATGTGGTGTTTTACACATGAAGATTTCAACAGAAATAGCTAAGCTTGTAGTTTATAATAGATAATAGGTCTTCAGAAAAAGAATGAATTAAAAAAAATCCAGAATTTTTTCTCATTTTAACAGGCAGATGCTGCTTTAAAACAAGGAGTGATGATGCTCACCCTTAATATAGTAGGCCTTGCTCAATCAAAATTGTATCATAACCATATTGTGGTTTTGTTCGTCTCGTTAACTCTGTCTCTGAGAATGAAAAACACCCACTGATACCCGAAGCAGTCAATGCTTATGTTAGTCAAGACATTTTGAATTTCTGCACTGCAGAGTCCACAGCCCATCTTGTGAGCCTACGGTCACTTTGTAATGAGTTGAGAACAATTGATGGTTTTGATTTATCTGGCTTATTTTAGAGATCAACATCTGAATGAAAATCAACATGCCTTGAAAGTGGGTTTTTCACACTAAGGGTCATGAAGAGAATATAGTTAGTTACCTGTTGTGGAGAAGTCCGTGTTCAACCACAAGAATCCCAGGAGGTATGTTAAAAAAACATATCCAAAATTTTTTTAAGAGAGTTTTTGCAGTTCATAGAACAAATTTCATCAAGTGATGGCATCACTTACATAGCGGCATTTTTTTGGTGTAACAACTTTTATTTGTTTTTTATAACTGTTCTTTTTAAACCAAGTTATAGCAATCCATCTCACTGCCGCGAACTGCTGTTGTGTAATTCTGCAGCTCAGAAAAACTCCCGAGATAATTTCAGATCAGTGCCACAACCTTAAATTGAAGGTTAAGTTTCCATCAGAAAACACAGAACAAATTGTATATTTAACCAGACTCTGTATGAGACAAGCAAGAAAGTGTTTGATGTGAGATAAACTGTGATCACTTGCGTGAATAAAAATAATGAATACATGCTTATTGTCCCTGAATCCAAAGAATGATTCAGCACAGATAAGATCTGTTGATTAGCCACACATTTATTAAAGCTCTTGTGCTATTGTTAGGCTTTGTGCAGCAAAATACTTTTCTGGACATTGTTTAGCAATTCCCAGAGGAGTAAGTGTGCTTATATGCTGTCAGAATTATCCGTTCTCAGACATTATTTTCTTACAGGTTATCTTTTCACTCTGTTCCCTCTGCTCAGTGATCAGAGTTCTCACTTACTGACAATGTAGCCTCTGACTTTCTTGACCTACTCAGACTTCCGTTAAGTTCCACCACGTAAAATTCCTCTAGAACTGACCATATGACAGCTTAATATTATGATTATGTTACACAGAATATTGGTTAAGGGTTCCATAGCACTGTAGATGGTGTTCTTTCATTATCATGGTCTCCTTAATTTTATATTTCCTCTATTGACTTGCCTCGTATCGGACTCTAAATGAAAGCTATTATTAGTTCTCCTTTTTTTTTCTTTTCCCCAAATATATATATATAATGGGATGTTTTAAGAAAAATACAAGAAATAGGCAGACTTTCATTTTCACTAGTCTCAGAAATGTCAAATATAGCACTACTTCATACAACATAAATCTTGTAAAGCTCTTTCTCTAATAACTATATAAATGCAGGAACGAAATGGATTTTTGAACGATGAACTGTTTTGATCAGCTATTGAAATTTTTCTGGTCTGTGCTGCAAAAGCATAATAGTGAAACAGGAAGATAGATCACATCTGGACCAATATGCAGTTTTTAGTTGTTGATGTGTTCTAATTCAAAACAGTGAAGAGAAGAGCTTGTCTTTGTACAATGTTGTGGCAGAGAATAGCTTATCTTTAGTATTAGATAAGAACTGTGCATGCTTCATTTGGTTACAGAAAGAATTTGCAAACAAATAGTAGTGAAAATGTGTTAATATTTTAAATTTGGAGCACTCTTTTTCCGATGCCTTCACCTTCCCTTCATAGCTCTAAAAATATTACAAAGTTGCTTTACTGATAGCACTGGAATCCGAAAAAACAAACCTGTCATATTTGGCCTTCGGAAATAATCAAAATCCAAACCAACAAAGAATGTTTACCCCAACTGGTATTCATAGATATTAAACTCATCAAACACTACGGACAATCAACAACTCTGAAATCAGATCATTTTTTGCAGTGTCCAAGATGGATTTAGGAGTCATACTGAAGGGTTTAGGATTCAAATCAGTTTAAATTAGTTCTTTTTTTTGCGTCAGACCTTAGTCACTGCTCAAGGCTTGGCTCCTACAGAGGTTAATCATACATGTTGCTTTACTTTCAGAGTTCAGATAGGATTATTTCTGTGAATAAAGCTATATAAGCGCTGAAGTGTTTTCAAGGTCATAAAAGAAAACCCAAAGACCTGTAACTATGCTAACACATTCGGAAATGTAAGCATTGTTTCTTAAGCTTCAATACATATTAATCATAGATGTCTTTGTATATTTCAGACCTTGATTTATTGGCATTTCTTTGGACAAATAAAAGCTCCAAAACAAAATTACAGGCTAAAGTACTTCGTAGTAGTTTAGTAAGCTGTCCAGGTTTGAGGGGCAGAGTTCTTGTTCTTTTATGATGACACTGAAAATGCTTGATATGTGTGATTTATGAAATCTAATTCCATCAATACACTAATGGGATTCAGTTCCACTATCTTTTTCTGTTACCTTATCTGTGCAGATTCGTGTACGCCTTCTACTGACATACATCCACGTATTGTATTTACAATGTTCAGCACACTTTCTTATTACATGTTACACTTGTTTAGAAACCACCATTAATCAAATCTGATATTTTGAGGAAGGCAGCATTATAAGCTTATTTTTCCTGTTTCCTTTTGAACTTTCTCCTGTCTTTTAGAGATATGAAAATTCCCTGACATTTTAAAATAGGAAAAACACGTACTGTATTTTCTTCAATACATCAGATATTCCATTTCAACATTTGTCTGGGAGAAGAAACATGTGGTTATGTATTTCTCTTCTTAGAAACCTGCTCATTTTTAGCTACCATGTTGTCAGGGTCTCATACTGAGGCTTGTACACACATATCTGAAACCTGTTAAGCCCAATCGACAATTTCTTTTTCAAAGAAATAGTTTCCTTTGACTTTAGTGAGCTTAAAATTAGGCTTTAGCTGTAAAAAAGGAAGAAAACGACATCAAGCAGACCACAGATTGTGATGCTAATTACAATTCGAGGAAAAAATTTTTAAAAGAGAGAAAATTTTAGGATATTCGTGAGGCGCTGTCTCATCAAAGAATTCTTTTCAGTGGTTTGCCAAAGGGATATTTGAAAACTGTAGTACTCGATCAATTTACTTTAGAGAGGGCAAAGTTTCTTGAATCTAAAGATAGAATAATTTTGGTGTGACAGAATTTTGGACAAATCTGTCTAGTAAAATTAATTTTGCACTAATCTGGCTTTTTTAATAATTTCTAAACATTCAAAGAGTTTTGTATTTTTTATTAAATTTACCTGCATGGATTTGATGTGAATATGTAATGATATATGTAAAAATGATCTTTACATACATGCTATAGCTTTCAAGACTAATTTAAAAAGCACATAATAACATATATATTTTATGGAGAGGTCTTTAAAGAAAAGCCCCGCATTTAGTTAGAATATAAAATTAATTAATATTCTAATACTGGTGTTTAATTAAACACAGTTCAATTTATCATACAAAAAAGAGAGTTATACAATACAAGCTTCTGAAGGATTTAGTTGAGTTTTCCAGTTTATAGATTGATAGTACAAGCTACTTGCATTATATGTGTTGCTCATTTCTTCTGCTAAATGAAAGCCATTAAAAGCTGTTCTGAATCTTTTTTGAGTATTTTGGCCAAAGCTTTTAAATTGATGTTCTACATATGTAAGGGTGGTGGGTTGATATGAAGGAGGAAAATAGTTCACAAAAGAAGAAAGTAAATGTTAAAATTTCTTTCCTTAGCACTTACAATGAAGAGTGTATAACACATTTCTGAGAGTATTTCATGACAATTAAACTTCTGTTTTTGGTGGTTGAGGGAGTCAGTTGAGGGAAAGAGGAGTTAGGAGAGCAATTTCTAACAGCTTCTTTATTTATTTTTCCTGTAAACTCAAACTTCCTTTGTCAACAAGGATTACAAAAGCACCTGAGTATCTCCATGGATGAGGACCCCAGGATGATAGTTGTCATATAAACTTTAATAAAAAAGACTGTATGTTTTGAACTTTGCTTTCTAAATGTCCTGTGCTTTGTGCTTTTTTCCTTGTTTGACTCTTACGCTAATTTTGAGTAAATTGTATTTTTGACATTTCTCCACTTTACTTTCTTTTCCAGTTTCCAGTCTTTACTCTGCCCACCTTTAATTTTACTATATGTTTACTTTATATAAAAAAAGAAACATATAAATAAAAATCACAGCACTTAAACTATTAATGAATTGAGTGTTCCAGGATATTAAAGTAGAAATTATTCTTCACAGTTACCTGCATTTACAGGAGCCTTGCAACAGAACTGCATTTTTAGAGTAAGCCTTTCAGTCGTATGTCCTCTGGCAAAATTCTTGACCTTATTTGAATATTTAGTTCTACAAAAAATGTGTAGGACAGCTAGCAATGAAGAATGAGATCCACCAAAGAAAACATCTGATTAAACAATTACCTGTCCATCTAGTTGCAAGTTCTAATTCTGCTTTGATTTTGCCAGGGTTTTTTTTAACAGTTTATTGAAAAGCAGATTATTCACTCAGGCTAGTGGAGGCTCAGCCTGGCAAATCAGGCAAAGCTTCTCATCTGCTGTGAAGACAACCTGATGAAAGTCATTGATCCAAAAAAACCTGGCTAGGTTGTATCTCCATTTCTATCCTACCATGGCTAAGTTTGTTATACTCTAGTAAGAAAAAAGGACAGAAAACGTGGGAGAAGTGGTGCAGTAGTTAGAATTTTCTTCCCAGATTAAAATAATGTCTCATATTTCAGGTTGTCTATCCTGCCAGTAAAGCAGAGCCTTGTCAGAAGTGGTGTAGATGAAAGGTACTGTGAAAAGGACTAAAGTAGAAGAGACAATAATCCAAGTCTTTTTCATCATCAAAAAAAAAGAAATAGTCATTGTACCTGTAAGTATATATGAAACTGTAGGTGTAAGTGTATACAAATGCATAAATTAAAGACTTTAGCTTGAAATTGAAGCTACTCAAAATATTAGTATATTTAGAAAATTCAGTGTATTGCCCATCTATAGCTTCTACGTAATAAAGAAAAGAAGATGATCAGGAAATTACTAATGTAAATGAGTTTAGCATTCAGATGCACTGATTCTGGGGGGAACAGATGTTGTAGAAGCAAATAATGGACTATATGTGAAGAAACACTGCACGTGTGCTCTGGGATTACAAAATAATATATTTATTACAGCATGACAGTATGTATTTCGTTTTAGCTCTCCAAATTAGCCTTCCATTTATCTACTAGAAAACCTGTCCTTCTTAATTGAGTTAGATAGTGGTAATGGAAAATAGTTACTCAGAGCCAAAATGATTGCTAAAATAAAATTAGTTGTGCAGCGATAGAAATCTCCCTTATCTGTAAGAGCTGATTACTTTGAAGCAACAGGCAATCTGTCAGTTTAAAAAAATATCTCTCTCAAACTGAAAGATAAACTGGAAATGTTCATTTCTCTTTTCCTGGGTATTTGTAGTGAGAAATACATGACATACATGAATACATGTATTTTTCCACAAATGGAGAAAATCTATGAAGCCAGATTCATATTATTTCCTATGTACATGACATTGCTTTGCTGGAAATAGTGATTAAAGGAACCCTTGAAATGGCCAAGTTCTATATCTATATTTGAAAAGTAGTTAAGTGTTACTGCCTGTGTGGGGAAAAAATATTATGAGGGTAGGAAATTGTCAGCACAATTTGGAAGTTCTATCCTGTAGAATTCCAGTTTAAAAAAAAAAAAAAAAGAGAGAGAGAGAGAAAATTTCCAATTACTTCAATATATTTTAGATCATATCCTAAACATTTCAGTGTACCTGAATGTATAGATGTCTGGAAAATATATAGTCCTCAACGTCTTTGTCCTACACTGCGTTAATCATACTGAAGAAATAAGGAAACCAGATAAGGTAATAGTAGTAAGACAACATATATATATAAGTAAGTAAGCAGAGAATGAAGGGATGTCTAATACATACTTTTAGTATGTTTTTTTATTCATAAAACCAAGTAAAAATAGTGTGATCATGATAAGTACTAATAAGAAGATGAGGACAGACATGAAGATCAGTCACCGGGAAAAACAGATCTGAAGGACAAGATTATAAGAAGCACCTGGGCTCTCAGACCGCGTTTGTCCTGATATCAGATTAATGATCTGTGTATAGGATTTCACCTAACTTTTTCTGCTGACAGCTGAAGTTTTGGATGTGGTTTCACAGTTTCTGCGGTTTAGACACAATTTAGGCGAATATTGCAGCTCTTTGCTCCTGGATCTGCTAAACCAGGTGTTTCTGTGCTGAGCATGGGCTGTAGCTTTAAAAGATGAGGATTCCTGAGACTGAATCTGCAGGATCTCATGTAAGAGGACAAGTGTCCATCAACAAGTCCATCCCAGCTTCAGACACATGTTGTAGCAATGGCACCTCAATCAAACATAACAATAAATTCAGAAATTTTGTTAAATTTGTGTCATGATATGGGTATAAAAATGGCTAAGTTACATTTAAGTACATGATCTTAATTCTGACTTTTCCCTATTTTTGTATGTGTCATTTTGCATGCTTAATAATGTCTGTGCAGCATAGTTTGGGCGTATTAACTTCTGGGTGATTTAACTTTGGATATTTTATTGAAATAAATAAAAGAGACCCCATACTTGTGGCTAATCCGTTTTGCAACCTCATGAACTGTTGTGCAAATTTATCTTCTGAGTTCAAGAAAAAGACCTAGTAGGTACATGTTGTTATCCTGCATTAAGTTGAGAACAAAACATTATGAATAAATCAATAATAATAAAAGACTTTTCCTAGTAAGTCTGGATTCTACATCTTTGCACAGGAAAACATTTTTTGAGTTCCATCATATCTCTTCTTACAGAAAATACTTGGGAAAGTAGTCTGCAAACGTGTAGTGCATGAGCTATCCCGAAACAATGCCTACTCAAAACCTGTAAAATGTAACAAACAGTGCACATGCAGCTGCCATGTTACCTACCTGATTACAAAAGGATTCATACTTGTAAACAGTGTATTTCAGCATTTTGAGGGTTAACTTGAAGCAACGTTATTTTGAAGGTCTGACTGAGGCCTGAAGGCCCTTTTAGATCCTTTGCTTACACCAGTCATAAAAAAACATACAAAAACCTACAACCAACCAACCCACAACCAACCAAAAGTACTTAAGAGAAAAAAAAAGACAGGGAAAAAAAAAAAAACCTGTTATTTGTGTACTGCTTTAGGGGTCTTTATTATTTATACTACTGATACCTAGAAACACTAACCATAGAGTAGAATCTGCTCTGTGCTAGGTACTGTACAAATACAGATCAATAGGGTGGCACTTGGCCCAGAGGACTTGAATCTAGCAAGGCTTAAGATCTTGCAATACGAAGGTAGAAAAGGATAAAATTTCTGAAGGACTTGCAAGATTATTGAAGAAAGAAATCAGTAACTAAATGCTTAAAAATATGTATTTTACCCTTAAAACTGTTACTTTCTTTCTGAATTGCCCAGGTAATGGTGAAGCCAATTATCTGTAAACTTTAAATCTTCTTCAGATGTGGTGAATTACTTCTAATTTAATTTTCATTTTTATCTTGCCTACAAACAGATATTTAGGCAGGAAGGTCACATCAGTACAGACTTAGCCTTTTTTCTTTTCATCTGAAGTCTGTCTTTCGTAACAGAATTTCACCTTCTACTTGTTTAATATAATGGTGTCAGTAAAAAGTTTGAGTTACAGCAGCTGGGAGTGAAGGAAGGTGACCTGGGATGACGTTTCTTAAAACCTTTCTTTGAAGACAATTTAAGTCTGTATTGAGGCAGATAAAAGACAAAGTTTTCTAGGACACAAAAATGACAAAATTTTTCTGTGTCTGATCTGAACTCCTCACTATGTTGAGAATATTCTTTTTTTTCAGACTTCTAGCTGTTTTCATGTTCTCTGTCTCCTTACAAAGAAACTTCAGGGCAACAGGTTTTATTATAACACGACAGTCAACAAAAAGACATAGAAGTCTCAGGTCCTTTTCTTACACAAAAATAATCAATGTCAGGTTGCAATTGAGTTGAGCATCCTTGGTACAACTAACCGTCCAATACGGATAGAGTAGTCTAACTTTATACATCAAAGTCAGACACCTCAACTCCTTCACTTTTTACCAAGAAAAAACAGAAGAGGAGAAGTGATACTGTGACGTATGCAGATATCCGTATTTATTGTTTGTGCTTATATTTATGTAGATATATATGTATAAAAAAGGAAGGAAGAGTGAGAAACAGACAAAAATCTGTATTTTTCTAGCATATCTGTCCAGAAACAAAAAAACAAACAAACAAATTTCAGAGGCTCTGGTCTTAGTAAGAGGTGTAAAATTATAGAATTAGTCTTAAAAATCTGGCAAAAAGAAAAATACACCTCATTTCTCATTCCCAGAGTGAAGCTCAGAGATTCCCCCATAAGTTCAAAATAGACTTCCTTCTTCAAGTACTATCACTCTGTCTGAAATTTGCCACTTTCGTGGAGCAAATGCAAATGCTCATGTGATTAGTCACCTGTAAATATCAACCAGGTATTATGAATCTTTCAAAACCTTACTCTACTGTAACAATGATATTTTGAATATCCAAGATGATGTCCAGTGAGAGGTCAGCTGCAATATCAGGTTTCTTGTGGCAATATTTCTGGTTGTATTTTCTACTTCCCCAGAGCTCATCAGTCAAAGTTAGCAAAGGAACCAAAACATCTGCTCACCTCTACTGAAGTGGTATTTTAGTGTAATGACAGAACTGTAAAGTTGATTTAGACAAACAGGTTCCAGTTTTATCACAGCACTGCAAATATAAAAATGTAGACTATACGACCATATTGATTCATAGCTGTACCTCTTAGTTACAACATCACACAACTCTGAACAACTTTTATTCCAATTCAGCAAGTCTATGCCTCAGTCTGGGCACAGAATTAATGCTCCACAATAGAATTCTTTTTCTCCTGAAGATTCAGTGCAAGCAGTTATCTTGGTAAGTATTGTCTCCAACAAGGGTCAGTGAAACACTACCATTGTGGGCAGGGATAACTCTAACTAGGAGATAAAAAGCATGATCACTTTCTATTCCTGTGAAAAATCCCAGAAGTAGCTAAAGTGATGAAGAAAATTAGAGTTTAAATATGTGTATGGCTATTATTTCAGTTATCAGTTTGAAAATTAGATTCAGAACATATATGGTTTAATTACTCTATTCAGAGACAGGTAGGGATTATAACTGATAACAGTTAA
>Ga0181612_102331_pt1 | contig 11392 bp, 7 predicted proteins | sample HoacroProtozoa21_FD_119630 | JGI IMG/M metagenome (GOLD analysis project Ga0181612, IMG submission 119630) | Hoatzin crop microbial communities from Cojedes, Venezuel. Combined Assembly of Gp0051906, Gp0051904, Gp0051908
AAAAAGCAGCTTGCTCCTGTAGATAGGATGACAAACCTGTTTGAAAAAACTGTATAAAAACATCTACAACAGATCTGCTTTTTCTCATCTTTCTTCTCATGACCATTTTAAAGAGTGTATTCTAAACATTAAGAAAGGTCTCTGTCTAAAAGAGCTATTGCTACCACAAAACACTGCCCTACAAGGTACATTTTTACTAAAACTGAAAGCCTTCCAAGAAACATAAGAGGTGGCTGTATTACCCTTCAGAGGCTTTATCAGGCTTCCTTAGCATTCAGGTCTTCTTTTTTAAACACTGAACTACTGTAAATTTGTAATATTATTGTTACTCAATACCTCTTTTTTGTACTTCTATTTGCTAGTAAGATTCAAAATGCACTGTTCTTGTGTCACCTCATTATGACTTCTTTTCCTTTATATGAGAGTTTCAAATTAACTTGACATACAAGTTTTACATATATTTTAGGCTAAATGTGACGTATTCCCTCATGCCCATGAGGCATTTGGAAAGTTGCTAAGTTCTGCTTTCAAGGACACTCTAAATGAGGTTATTAAAATTCAACACTTTGCATATTCTGATGGAGAAAAACGTTTGTCCCTGACAACAAAGGACATAGGTCAATTTAAGAAAGCTTCTCAATCTCCTTTTCCATGGCCACTGAATTCCTTGTGTCAGTATTTGTAAAACCAAAATAAGAAAATGTTACCAGGGAGGAAGGAAAGCGTAGGAGCCCAGGTCCTGTCCAAAAGTAAAAATCCATAACCATCTGTTGTTTGTGTTACATGGATTTCACAACTGTCATCTCCACTGTGCACGCCATTTCATCTTCACAGCAATATCACCAAAACACCCACTGAGATGAAATCACAAATATTTTGAACATACCATATGATATGTTATTTTCCAAATTAATATTTGACAATGTCAAAATGAGAACTTGACTACAGGTTACTTTTGTGTTGTCACCTGAAAAATCCCTTAAGGGTTTGCTACTGTTTGGAAATACTTAACCTCAAACTTGAATAACAAAAATACAGAAGAAGAGAGAGAAAGCTATTAAATGCTGCATTTTTTAACTATAAGTATGATTTGAAAAATGGTAAGGGCCACTACTTCCACTCAGCATCTCTCTTCAAAAGGGCTCCAAAGCTGCTTTTTAAATTATTTACTTAGAAATACATTCTAGAATTTAAACGGACCTTTCTTTTTTGAACTTCAGACCAGCAAGACTATCCCACATTTCACAGCTGGGTATGGCCTGAGGGATGTACTGGCTCTCAAACTAATCTCTATAACCCAATGTCACATCCAAAAAGTTCTTTCTGAAAAGGAAAAAAACCCTACAAAAACAAAACACCCAAACTGAAATTGCCTTGGAAAAATGACAGAAAAACAGTTAAAGACAAGTGAGTCAACTAACTGCTTTTCCCTTACAGAAATCTAAAAGTCAAGGTCAGCTGTGTCTGAAATCACCAGCCCTGTCACATGGCTTTCATAGCTGCCACTAAGGCTCCTATCAAACCTACACTGAAAGCAATGAAAACATTTTTACTGGAAACAGATCGAGCTCTGATAAGGAGCTCTCTAATCACCTTTGGTTGGTTAATGCTGCACAAAGTGAGAGGTGAAGTTTTGAAAAAGGGAATAATGGATTGACAGAACTTGAGGTCAAATGTATTTGCTCTATTTCTTGAATTCCTTAGTGCTTGTGTGTGTTAGAGCATAAATATGGCTCTTTAAGTATATGAATACATATATAGTTTATGTATATAAGAATACATAAATGCAAATACATTTTATATACATATGTGTGCATTCACATACAGAAATACAGGTTGCACTGTCAGGATAACTCAACTCCATCTTATCCCAGCTTTTGTCCTGCAGTAACAAAAGTCTGGTGGTCTCAGTCACAGTCCCTTGGGGGTAGGAGCCCATCACAAAACCATCAACCTTAATTTAATACAATTGACAGTCTCTGCTCAAGAGAGGCAGAAAACGGAGTTGCCATGGAGACTGAACTATTGCTCTTCTCCAGAGGATGCTTTTTTAGGCACAGGCTTAACAGTAGAGGCTGTGCAATACCTGTAACCTTGATCAAATCACAGGATCTTGCTTTTCGAGTTGGCTTTTTAGTAAACTCTTACAAACATCCAGCAGATGAGGGGAAAAAAAGAGAGCGCTTAAGAAAACAAATTAAGAAAAAAATCAACAAAACCCAACAAAAAACAGTATGAAAATGTATATTATGCCAGATTGAGAAAGGAAAAGAGTTTCATATTGATTTGATTTATCAGATTTGTCACCTCTGCTTAGTGCTTTCCTAACAGGGTGAACACTGTGCTTGACCTATTTGCTGGAATTAACAAGGACTGCAGGAGACCATATGGATTGCCAGATGGTCTGCTATAATTTAATGCCATTTATTCTAAGTATGAAGTAAGTGATAAACATAATTAACATTCTTTTAGCTCCTTACTGGATGCCTTTTATTAGTTTTTTTTTCTCAGACATTGAAAGGTAAGTTAATACCTTGTTACTGAAACACAGATGCCAGCTAATTACTGCAAGAGGCTGCAGCCTCCAAAGCAAAGAGCATCTGTACAGACTCTAACTTATTCACTGACCCCACTGCGATGATTAATAGGTTGAATGCTAAGCTCTAACGAGAATGACAGATCTTAGATGTTTTCAGGTTACCTTTATTAGTGGTATGAGGAACAGAGTGTTCATTGCAGATGTACAGATCACACTTCACAGTAAACAATACACCTTGTACTCCTGGTCTGAACGTGTATTACACATTACAGCACATCAAATGCTAAGGAATCAAACCACCTTCAGTCAGTAAAAACAATGGAGTGATTTCCTTCAGAAATGTTTTTCCTCATTGCTATTTCATATTCTGCCAGCGATTGTCTAAATGGCCTATTTTTTAGGAAGTGATTCTAGAGAAGCTATGGCTTCAAAGAGTGTTTACATCAGGCAGGGTCGTCATCCTCAGCATTTTGATGTGAGTCTGTAACAAGATATCCAAACAACTTTGCCTACTGCTCCTGTGCTGACAATCTTCATAGTGACTAGGGTAGCTATTAGCAGAATGAATAGTAAACCATTTTGTAATTTCTAATGTTAATGTACAGGTGAAGTTAGTATGCTGGTACTCAGAACAGTAAGAGAAGTGTTAGAGAAAAGGCAGAACTACTGGATGCTTTGCACTTTACATGAAAAGCTATGCACATTGAACATCACAGATAAAATTGGCCCCAGCTAAACACACTGTGATCTGCATCTGTACTGTTAATAAAACTTGGGTGAACTTTGAGATGACAGAAACAGCATAAATTAAACGTTATTCAAATATTAAAACAAAAGAACAGCACCTATGCTATGAAGCAAATCTGCCCTTAGAAAATTTAGCTCCGATCAGAAAACATGATGAAAAAGAGTCCACCTCAAAAGTCACAGCATAGGCAAAGCAGAAACAAACTCCAGCTTTTCAACACCTGTGCTCTTCCTTTGTTCCAGAGGGGTCCAGCATTTGTCCAGAGGCCTCCACAGTTACACATGTACACTCCACAGCACAAGTGCTGACATATCCTTAAGAAGCAACTACATTAGATGGGACCTGAATATGACGGGACATACCTGCTCTCTTACTCCACTCTTGATGGCATTAGTTCAAGTTACTTCTTCACCTGGTGAATTTTGCTTACTGTTGCTGGTCCTATAAAATCCTTTATGATTCTTTATGAGTAAATGGATAATTTGTGATTCCCTACTAGTATACCAATAAAAATCGGATCAAAATATCTGGACGGCAAGCCTTTGTTGATATTGACAGCATTTGTCAAAACATCTTTACAGGTCTCTGCCTCTGTCAGCATTTGAAAAAAATCCATTTTTCCATCCCATTAACTGAAAAATATTTACTTGAAGAGCTTAAGCTAATGCTATGCTGGATGCAGGTTCATTTTTATAGTCAGAGGGGAAAAACAGGTCCTTAAAGAGAGAACTCAGGTAGCCTGAATTGCTGTCTGTAGGCACCTACCTCTCTTCCCTGGCTGCTAAAGGAGTTAGCGTCATTCAGGTGTCAAAACTGAGGTAGGCTGAAATCAAAGATAAAAAATTACCATGCTAAAAATCAGACGTCATGTTTCCTTCAATAGGTTGTTTACCGGACCTGACAATAACATACTTTAATATTATACAGACACAACTTCTGACTGGAATGATGGTCTTCAGTGATTAGATATACTGAATCTCAATATGCTATTAGCACTTTTTCTGCTTCTATGTATATACATTAATACACATGTACATACTCACATACACACACATACATATAAAGGTATGCATTTAATTGCTCCATCATTGCAAACAGTCTGAGATGTTCCAAGTGGTCACCTTGTAACATCCAAGAAAGGGCAATGCTAGATTTATTTCCTGAAATAACCTCTTATTCGGACCTCTGGACTGCCCGAAAAAGCACTTTGCCTAAGTAGCAGATAGCTCCCACCAATACTTAAAATATGCTAAAAAAACAAAGTAATCCAGTGGAATTTAACAGTTAGTCTTTGAAGTTGATATAGACACAAAACCTGCCAAAGCAGGTTTGACACTTAGTACTTTAACATGGCTTTACACTTTAAAATCCTTTTTCATGTGTCTTGTTCTTTACTTGCTTTCTCACAAGACAAAAGGTATCAGAGAATTTATGTTCGCTGTTCATTTCAGTCCCAAGAATAAGATTGTCTGTATCTTAGCTATCATACAGATGGCATGTATGAAACATGGCTCTTGGCCTAAATGGAAAGTAGGATTTTATTTCAGGACAAATAGGGATAAGATATAAAACCCCTGTCTACACTACAGAGGAATACCTGTGCCTGACTAATGAACCCTCATGGCCATAACAATTTTCTGTGTTCATGCTCCATCATGTGATCTACCGGGAGATCTCACCGAGGCAGTGGAAATTCAGCAAATGTACCCCCAGTCCAAGGAGAAGTTACTTGAGCATTGCTTTGCTGGAAAATTTGACTCTTAGAAAGTATAAATTTAAGGCAAAATTACAAAATAGAATAAGGTAGAGAAGAAACAAAAGGCCCTAAGGGGAAAACAAAAGGGAAGATAATGTAAAGTGTTTTAAAAGGGAAAGTAAACAGTACTTTAATGATGATGTGGCTACCAGTCTCTCTGACAAAGTACAATACAAAAAGCAGCATGTCTCTCGGTAAATGCTTTAGTCAGTAATGACACAATCAGGTAGTATTTAAATGCTTTAAGACCATAGAAAAAACCCACCAAACTATGATATTTGCAAATGTTACAAACGTCTTACCTCCTGCATACATGACAGCCAACATTATCGATGATATCCAAGCTATTTCACTATATGATGTGTGAAAGATCTCTTGTATTTCTTTGAAGAATACTGTGATGGCTTTGGGGAACGCATAGGAAAATCCAATGGAGATAAAAGCCCCAAAGACCACAACCCATCCCCAGCCTCCATCTGGAGGTGGGTACTGTGGCGCCACTGTTGCTGGTGGCATTTTTTGTCTCTGTCTCTTCTCCAACTAGGCTGAAAAAGAAGAGAAGAAACACAGTTTCAAACAGTTTTCCTTTTTTCTTTATCAAACTGCAGTATTTACTCATCATCTACTGGGATCATAAAGAATCCTCAGAGCAGAGACCAATTTCCAGCTTTCATGAGACCACAAAGTGTGAACACCTGTTTTCAGAAGCAAAATCAGTTCTACAAAAAAAACTACATGGCAAGAATATTTGCAATATCCTATTCGGCATGTGGCAATTATTACAAATCACTGATGTCAGTCACTGAACTTGTGTTTGCAATTAGTCACATATTAGAAAGTGATGTGTTTGTGTGGGTTGATCTATGTATCTACAGAGTGGATTTAGTACAGGAATGAAACAGAAAAAAAACGCTGAAAACTGGAATTATAGGAAACAATGGCAAAAAGTTACAGTAAATTACCACTAAATGCCATTTCATTAGCAAGATTTACTGGTACTTCAGCAAAATTATCAGCAACAACCGCAAGGAATAAAATCATTACACAGTTTTTAATCATATGCTGTCATAATCAAATTTTTGACCGTTGTTCGTATCTCTTGCTGGTCTATGAGAACATCTAAAAAGCAGGTTCTGAGTAGAGATTTAAACTTCCCTGAGTATCCATAAAATAAATACAAAGTATTAAAATACCATATTGTACTCTTATTTTTAAAATTTTCATCTTCATATTAGTTGATGTTGATATAACTTGCAGGAATAAGGTGGGGCTTGATGGTGCTATTTTTGCTCTGTTTCCACGTCAAAAGACATGAAGAAGTCTTTCACTAATAACCTCACAAACTTTCTACAGCTATTCCTTAATTTAGAATTTACCATAATAGATACCACCAGAGTGACATCTTACAGAAGTTGTGAGAGATGCAACTAACACATTCAGGCAGCTCAAGAAATCATAGGTAATCCACATAAAACTCCTAAGGCCTGAAATAAATTTCATACTATTGTCATCATCCTGGTATCTAAAAACATAAGTTTTCTACATTATGCAAAACCGTTTTACAAAACATGTATTAGTGAGAATCCATTTTGTAATTCTGAGATTTTTTCACTGTCAAATCCCTTTATTATTAAACAGCAATCTGGAGTCCACTGTGTTTTCTTCTGTGTAATCCAGCCTACACAGACAGCATGAACTAAAAATTCCTCCTTCCTCCCTTGTTTCTGTCTTGGGCATTTAGGCAATTGATTACTCTTGATGGGTCTCCTGCCATACCAGTATTGAAAGCTGTTGATGTTAACAGTGTTGTAGGTTGTTGTTATGCTTATGATTACCAGTAAGTTTTTATGTGATTTCTTCTGTGCCACTTATGGGATATTTCAATTTCTTGCAGCAAACTGCATTAGCAGTGGGAGTGATATGATTACCTTAACAAAAAATAAAAAACAAACTGTGCCAGCTTCTATTAATCTCTTGGGATAGTGCCTGGAGTACTTTCAGGGTAAACACCATGTAGCACTGTGTGCAATATATGCCACAAAACTAGCAGAGTGTTGCTTTTAAGCTTATCTGTCACTAGGCTAGACTACTTTTGAGTCTCCACTTTACTGAAGTTGATTGTAGACATCACCTTGACATTGGCAGACCTCTGAGGGGAAGATAAATCAACCACTAAAACATCTGGCGTCTATGCAAGGCTGCAAAACCCCAGGTAGTTTGGTTTCTGCATCCTATCATACAGATTCGCTGATGGCAGCAATAGGTTATCTATTGCTCTGTACATAGAGCATATAAATCTTTTTATACGTATGTCCAGAAAGAACCTCTGGTATGTACTTTGTTTCTGCTTATCCTAGTCTCAGCTTAATATTAGTCCACTGACATACACAGCAGTAAAATACTAGTTTATTTTTTCTGAATCAGGACCCATCAGAAGGATCTCAGAAAGCCCACTGTAACTTACAACACACATAGTGATGACTGATTGCCATCAAAAGCACAAAACCTCAAATTGACATGAAAAGCAGAACTCTGTTTCTGTGAATGGAATCACAGTAAATAACAGAATTTGCTCTCTGTCCCAGAAAGCTGTTGTTTTGCTCATCTGAGAAAACTTTTGGTCATTTCCTAAAAAAAGGTTAACTATTGTTTTCTTACACTTCAAAGGTTTGAGCATATTTATTTTCATATTTAATATTCATATGACAACACTTCTATCTCTATTACAAATTTTAGTAATGCCACACAACATCAAGGCACTGTTCCCCAAAAAAATGGAAAGGAATTATCAATTTATTGAGGAAGCACTCCTTTTCCTAAAAATAATACACAAGCACTTTGAAAAATCACTGCCACCACCTTAGTCGGAAGAATGCTGAAGATTCCCAAATGTCTCTAAGGCACTGGCGCTTTGGAATGACCCCAGTGTATCCACCCTTTTAGGGCAGCAGAACAGGCTCTGACAGTTCAGTGCTTTCCTGCCTTTAAAAGCTTCACAGTGAACTTAGACAGCGTTCAGAAGACGAGTGAAAGGGCACTGGCTGCTCCTGGGCCTCAGCCTAGAGGCAAAATGCTGCAAAGCCCATTGGGTGGCCAGTTTGTAGAGCTGCTGCAGTAAAAGTCTGTCTGCTAACCTACACCTAACTTTCACTGTCACAAAGAAAAGCCTGGATCATTGTATCTCACACCTCCTGTCTATCCCACAGAGTGGAGTTAATAATAGCTTCCCTGATGTTCCTTTATGATTGTCATGGCCAATTTTAGCTCCAGTTAATAAAAGGTGAAAAGGAAAAAAATAATAAATATGTTCGCACCAAGAGGAAAAAAGTATTCATTTCATCGGAAACGTTAAATCCAACACCTGAAACATCCCATACCTGCTCACGAGCTAAAGCAATTTTCCCCTGTAAAATCTGCACTTAATATCCCTGAAACTGAACTCCTCCTAAAGCAGTCTAGCACATTCACATACCTAGCTCTAATCTAAGCCTAACTAGTAATATCTGGGTAGTATAAGTAGTATACAGACAAGTGCAAAATCCATTAGCAACCAAAACAAAACAGCATTTTAGATGAGTGGATATAAATGTTGACAAGGGAAGAGGTAGAAGAGGGAGGAATAAAGCAGTGACAAGTGAAATGCCTCTTCAGAGCTCTCAGAGCTTATTATGGGCTGTGAAGAATAAAAAGAAATATGGTAGAAAGCACAAAAAAAGGCATGTGTAATGACATTCATGTGAAGGACATGGTACTAAATAAAAAAAAAAAAAAAGAGGCAGCACTTGAGTAAATAAAGGTCACCACCAGTGTTTTCAGTCAGTCATATGAATTCCATCATGTGCTTGAAGCTAGGGAGCGAGTACTGCTCATACCTATGCTTTTATAGGCAAGTGGTGGGTGAGGAATGCTGCCTGCCCTCTGCCCAGGGAAGCAGCAGGGGAATAGCGACTGAAGCGAGTCCTGAGCGAAGCAATCAATCTCCCTTCTCTCTGTCAGATACAGAGATGTTGCTCAGCCTTTCCACATCCTGAGGCAGACCATGCACAAGGATTTCCTCCTAAGCTCTTTCTAGTTCCTCTGTATAAATCCCATTTATGTAAGCAGTGAACAAGAACTCTTACTGTAGTAAGAGCTGCATGTCTCTACTAACAAATAATAGGAAAGAAACGGTAAAAGGACACTTTTAAAACATCTGATATGCCACATTTTTTATTATATAGGTCCCAGCACTTTTGAACTAAATTAAGCAAATGAGAACTAGTGAATGAAAGAGAGAAAGAGAGAAAGGGAGGGAAGGGAGAATGGAGGGAGGGAGGAAGTGAAAGGGAAAAAAAGGGGAAAAAAGAAAGTGAGAAGGCAGCAAGCAAGCAACAAGGTCAAACTAAGAGCAAATGCTACAGACAAATAATGTGTCTTCGTGTCATGCACCATAGACTTCAGTCAGTCACAATCAACCTGTTCAGACTTCTCTTGTACCAATTCTTCATTAATATTCTGCAGCTGCCAGAATCAGCTATCAATATAACAGCTTGTCAAAGGCTCTTCTGAGCAGGGGTTATGTTGTTCTCTTGTTTACAGAGACTCTGATTTTACTGGGAGTTTTAGTTCTGTTTTTCTGCAACATTAGAGTAACTGTTTGCTTTTTTACTTGCATTTTATCTGCCTTGTCCTCAATGTGTCCCATCATCACTTGACTCAGCAGCCATTTGTCCCAGAGTAAAAGAGCTGGTATGTGAAAAATCTGTCCCCAGTTGCTGTAGGATTGTAGGAATATTTGGCACGTGTGTACTGCATTCCAGTTCCACACTGCAAGGCAAGGACTGCAAAAAGTTTTGCAAACTTGAATAAATTCAGTCTTACAACATCTTTGTGGGGTGACTGAGAAGTATCATTCACTTTCAGACATGGGAAACAAATATAGTAACAGGGCAATCCTAAGTCTTGTCCCAAACTAGTGGCAGAGCTGGGATGTGTGCTAATGTCCAAGTAAGCTGTGAGTTAGGACTGAAATTTTTAAGTACATGTGTGTTTCAGAAGCTCATTAAGTAGCAAATGCAGATTAATTGTACTGCTTAATACTTGAGTAAGAAGCACAGGTAAGGGCACAGTGTTTGCTTTATAGGTTTGAATAGTTTGCTGCTCTAACTTACCCCTAACAAAAGTTGCATTGCTGTATCTGAAACAAACAATTTGTGGTAGCATTAGTAAAAAAAATGTGCTATATAATAATTATACTCTTATAAAAGATTCTTGCTTAAAAGCTCCAATAATTTCAGTTTTCCTATTTTTATTAACAGCTCTTTACCAAGTTCCAAGCAGGATGGCAGGATAGCAGGTATCGTCTCATTGAAGGGTATTGCCTCACCAACTTCTACAAGCTATTGTCATTATCTTGTGAACAATATTCAGTATTTAAAGAAAAAAATATCTTGTTAGTTTTGTGAGAGGATTTTGCTCTGTCTTGGGATTTTATTGTGGAGAAAGGGAGGATGCGGCAAGACTGACTGAAGGGATCAAGAGAGCCTGTTCTCTGCTTTTAGCTCTAACTATTCAGTTCTGGAGGCAAAGTCGCTCCTAATGAGCTCTGGTACCCAGCCTTAAAGAAATGGCTAATCATCCTGAAAGCGGAAAATAGTCTCCATTTTGTCTGAATGTCCATATTCAGAGACTGAGAGGTATGCGATAAATGAAACACAGGTAGATGAAAGATACACTCAGAATCTGACTTCACTGCCTTTTTTCCACCAGGGTCTAACCTGCAGGACAAATACACCCTGTGCGAGACTAAAACTGCTAAAATGTTCCCAGGCTCTCTAGCATTTTAGCAAGCTGTTGCTTTTTATCATTTCTCCAACAGGCTTGAATCAAAGGGCCATGTCTGTGAATGCTTTCCAGACTTTTATATGACAAAAAAATAAATTATATATATAGTATATTATATCAAATTGTATTTATGGGGCTTATGTTAACATTTACTATTTTTGCTAAAAGTCTAAGCAAACCTTTACAAAAACCCACAAAATCATCAGCTTTAAATATTTTGAAGCTTATTTCACATCAGTATTTAATATCCAAAAATATCCAACAATATTAAAATGTATTACTACAGATATTTTAAGTATAAAGCTATCTACCTTGACTTCAGCAAGGCTTTCGACACTGTCCCCCATAACATCCTCCTAGGGAAGCTTAGGAAGTGTGGGCTGGATGAGTGGTCGGTGAGGTGGATTGAGAACTGGCTGAATGGCAGAACTCAGAGGGTTGTCATCAGCGGCACTGAGTCTAGTTGGAGGCTGGTGACAAGTGGTGTCCCTCAGGGGTCAGTACTGGGCCCAGTCTTGTTTAACTT
>Ga0181612_132439_pt1 | contig 11392 bp, 13 predicted proteins | sample HoacroProtozoa21_FD_119630 | JGI IMG/M metagenome (GOLD analysis project Ga0181612, IMG submission 119630) | Hoatzin crop microbial communities from Cojedes, Venezuel. Combined Assembly of Gp0051906, Gp0051904, Gp0051908
CATTATGCCACCCACAGTATTAGTTTTTAAGTATTAAATTAGATTACATTCTTTTAATTCTCTCAGCAAGAGGCATCTTTACTAGCTGATTAACACTTAAGCTCTTAAGAAGTCTTCTAAAACCTTCTAAAATAGCTTTGTCCAGTCTTCCCCATTTTCCAAGGAATGCATCTTCCACTTCATTAGTTTTCCTCTCCTAAATCAGTACTTTCATTAGAGTGGCTACAAACAGCTGTAACCAAATACACAGTATACACAGTCTACAGAAGGTACTATATGAACACAGTATTCTTTCATCATGCTACTATTGTCAAGAGCATGCTTCTCTCTCCCACTTCTAACTAACCATATTTTTTCCAAGACATCACTTCCCCAGAAAGGAATGCTACTGAAAATGCTAAAAAATCAGACTTGCAACACTTTTCAAACCATGACTTCTATTCAAACAGAAATATGTTTAAGTGTCACTTGCATTACTTAAACATTTAGATGTTATAATTTTTACTGAAAAAAGTCCACCTTGGCTTTTTAAAGAGTCTATTAAGAAATTAAAAATATGCAGAGAAATCAACTATCATTACTATTACCTTATTGAAGGCAACATAGTTTGTTGAAATGTTTGTGCAAACACAGGCAACAATCTTTTCAAGTAAATGGGTGCCATTTCTGGATCTCCTTTAGGTTCATTACATTCTTCCTCATCCTTGTTTGCGTCTTTCTTTTTTTTCTCATCTCCTTTGTTAACAGGACACATCCAGTCTCCTGGAAAATATTTTTTCCCCAAAATGTTCAATAGCCAAAACCAACCAAACAAACAAAAAAACCCCCTTCAAATAAATGTAACAGTTTTGTTTACTAAAGAAAAGGTACTGGAACAGGAATACGCATTCCTAAAAATACAAAATTAATACGTGCAAGACCTCTTGAAGAAAATTATTTCATCACAAGTACCACCAAAGACCGCTCATGGGAGAAGATCAAAGTCCTTACAGTGAACTAAATATGAGCACATAACCACCCGTGGCTCCAGCACTACAAAAGCCTCAAACAGGTAAAGTGTGGTTCCCACAAAGAAAGAAAGGATGCTGCAGAAGCTGCCAAGGCTGATATCCTCTGAACTCACAGCAAAATCCCAGTCTAGCCCCATTCCGCAGCTGAAGAACAGAACCACTGGCACTGCTTGTGCCCAGTCAGCAGTTTCTTCTGCAATCCCCATCCCTCAAGAACATCTAAAATATTAAGGTTTTTATATGTATTTTGCACGTTAAGGAAGGTTGGTCAGAAGATACCTTTTTTTTTTTTTAAAGTGCATCCTCTTAGAGTAAAATTCTAGTAACTGAATTACTTAACAAATGTAAGCATTTCTACTAGCAAGGGTATGGAATTAAAAAATGCACTCACCTGGAGACTGAAGAATAGCTACTACTTCACTGTGCCCCCTTTCACGAGCTTTGTCTAAAGGAGTTTTCCCATCTTCATCTCTCAAATCAGGGTTTGCACCATGTCGTAAGAGAGTCTGAGAACAAATATTTTTAAATATGAAAAAAACATTAAGATTCTTTCTTCCAAAAGTAGTAAGCGTGTTTTTCATACATCTTTCCTACACTTTTCTCATACTTGTAAGCAAAATTAGAACATGACATGCTTTTTATACCTGTAAATAAATATAAAACTACTAATACAAAACTACTTTTATTCATGCCCTATAACAAAAAATTGTATTTTGATAAACATCGTAAAGAATATGTAAAAATTTGACAACGCACATTAAACATATTGCATCAAAGACATTCTGTACAGAACAAGGCAAAAAGTCAGTACGTAAGGCATTCTAACAGTATCAGTTTAAATCATACCTTTGCTACCTGAGGTCTTCCAAAACATGCTGCATAATGTAACGAGGATGACCTCTGACCTCTGTTAACATCAGCACCCCTTTCACAGAGGAATTCTACCTGTTAAACAAGAAAAAGGAAACTAGTTTTTTAATCTCTTTCTTTACATAAATAACCTAAGTTTTTAAACCTTTGTAAAACTAATTTACCATTTCCTGAGTTCCAAAAGCTGAGGCCCAGTTTAAAAGAGTTTGTCCTACATCATCCATAAAATTTACTTCAAAAGCTGAAAGATACAATTAAACAAAAGAAATAAAGCTCTCAGAATTCTAAATTAAACTTCATCAGTGTTCTTTAAATAAGTGGTAGGTCTTCAAAAAAATTAAACATTCTCAATAACTCTAGGGAAGCATTTATGCCCTTAGCTGCTATTAAAAAAAAGTAGCACAGAAATTATTACTAACAAAACCTGTTGTGCATTTAACAAAATAAGTGAACTTGTATATAAAGAATTTCAAGGTACTACCTAAGTATTTGTTACCACACCACAGATTACAAAAATAAAAAGATACTTTATCTCAGTCTCTTTTTCAGATTATTTTTGCATACCTCCTGTGTCAATAGCATCTATTAACGCATCAGTATCCTTACTGCGGATGCAGTCTATCAGCTGCCGATGAGAACGTTCCCCAGAACTATCCAGCCTTCGCAATCCTGGGATTCTGCCTGTAGATCCAGCACTGGATTTTGGCAGGGCTTTTCTCCCTTCGAATAGTAGCACCAAAAGAAGATCTACTAACCGCATGGTATCCAGTACACATCTCTCATCACCCTGCAACGCACTTTCTATAGAATCTGGAAGTTCAGATCTTAGGAGATCCTGGAAATAATTAAAAGTCTGAACAATAAAAAATATACAGGGCTTTAGAAAATACTATCAGAACTGGGTTTCATTTCCAAATGAAATGTTTCCTTTCTCCTCTCTTTATAAATAACCTACACATATATGTGTGTATATGTAAATAAAATCTATAAATCTATATATAAAATAACAACACAAATCTTGCACATATTGAAGTACACAAAATGAAAAACTCTATGAGAACAAAAAGCTGTAGTAAAAGGATTTCTTACATGTGTTACTACTGGAGAGCCTCTACACAGGGTTGACAACAGGCTTACAATAGTTGACACCTGATTACTTAATTTAGAATCTGCAGCTGTAGATGGTGCTCCAGTGCTACTCCGTCCAGGTTTGCAAGCTGAAGATGGTCCTGTTGCTGTCCCACCAGCAGCTGCCATGCGAGATAACAACTCCTCAGTTAATCCGTGCTTAGCTAATGGGGCTGGGTCAACTCCACGCCGTGTGAATCTGTCAGCTAATGAAGCAAAGCATCTCAGAGCTCCATCTGAAACCTAAGAAAGAAGTGCAAGAGAAAGATGAAGAATCTGTTACTTAAGACTAAAAGATGCTAAGGGGACAGTCACAAGAATACAGGACACAGAAGAACCCGATTTCCCCTAGTTCCCTTCAAAGTCCATGCACAGAAGAGACACACTTTTTAAGCCAGAAACTTTGGAGTCGGAACCCAACAGTGCTCTGAACTGCTCACTAAAGGACTCTATTGTTGTAGCATTTTTTCCTCTCTTTCTCTCTGTTGATGATATGCAGAAATCAAGGAAACTATTTTTCATAAGTCTAAATCTCAACATTGTGAGCATCTCCTTAACTACACAAGCAAAACACCAAACCAATCTAGAAAAACACATTTAATAATCAAATTGCCAAATTAATAGATGCTGGAAGCACAATTTAAAAGCAGTTACAGATATTTTTCTTACAGAAACACAACTATTTATAATCCCCATCAGCAACTGTCCATTCTGACAACACAGTTTGAAAAAACCAAAAACAACCCACAGCTTGGTATTGAAATATGGAGTGCTTAACTTTCTGGTTGTTCTGATGTTAGAAACCATTGAAGCCGCTTTCTAATAATAAAACTCAAAAAAAACCACAACACCAAAAAAATGCACTATGAGGTTTTACTTCCTAACTTTCACACGTTTACCAAATTTCAAATTTGTTCCTCAAAGAACATTGAAGACAATTTAAAAATTTCTTTGCAGTTTTATCTTCTATATTTACAGAATATAAAATATTTTAATACTTTATAGTTTGGTATTTATAGTTAATATTATGCCAATATTACAATATGTTGTATTCATTTAGTGCTCTCTATTAAAAGAAACTCTATCAAACAAGCCATTAGCTGAGGTACCAACGCAGAACTCCCAAACTATTAAACTGACAGTGAAGTTTGATACTTAAAGTTGTATTTAAAGGTCTATATACTTTTCTCAAATAAAAGAAATTTTTCAGTTGGACCACGCCTAAAAATAGGGAAAAGCAGACTTTACCCTTAGATAACCCAGATTGTCCACTGAGCACCTGACCCAGGGATATGTAAATATTTTTGTGACAATAAAATACAAACTCCCAAATGTAGGTTGGTCACTAAAGAAAAAAAACAAACAACAAAACCCCAAAAACAGTGACACTGTGGAAATAAGGCTTACTGATGATCCTCTTAACAAACCAGCAAAAAATACTGCTGGCCAACTGCCCAGGCAAGGATCCAACTGCTTTTCATGTTGGTGTTGAAAAGAAAGGGAGGTTTTGCCTTTAACATCTCTGTCATCTATACACTAAAAGATTCTCAGTCTTTCAGGTCAGGAGGTTTGCATAAGCATATCAAGATGAGCTGCTTCTGGCACGTTTGCCTTTGTCGATGGGCAGTAGCAAACCAGACTGGTGTTAAGAAATAGTGGAAAAAAACCCCAAAAACCAAAACACAAACCCACAAAACAAAAAACCAGCAATACTTATTCTTTACCAAACTCTAAATTACTACTGTTCTGACTCCCTAAAATGTTATCAACTTCTAGCGCAGCCTGTTTTCAAAATGGTTGTCAGCTATCACATACCAAGGGCTTAAAGACAGTTACTCATCAACACACAGAACAAGATTAGAGTATTAGCCAGACTTCATAAAGTTAAAATCTTAAATCTTCATTAAGTTCGTAAGGACTTGAAAAACAAAGTTTCTCCTGTATAAATGTAAAGTATGTTAAACTTCCGGCACAGTCCCTGCATGCCAAGCATTCTGATTTATCAGTACTCTTTGCAAGGGATTTCTTCTTTAACTTGTAATGGTCACTACGCATGTCCTCTGGCATTTTGCTCCAGATTTTTGACAGCACAATGGATAAACCATTCCGCCAATCTTTATGTAATCTGTATATAGTTTCTAGATTTTTACCAGAACAGCTCTGCCAGAAATACACAAGAAAGGTTCAGTTTATTTAACACACCGCATTAGTGGCATCAGTTTACAGAGCAAGAGTACTGTGGAAGGTATTTGCATTTCTTCTCACAAACTGCAAGTTTAGGAGAAAGCTTAAAAAATAACCAAACTCATAGATAAGCTGTTCTTGGGGCCACATTCATCTGGTCTGAAATCTTCCCTCAAGTGATGTTAGTAACTGGCAACCCACAGAAAAAGTGACCAAATCCAACAGCGTAAAAGGAAGAGGGAGAACAACAAAACTTTACAAAGTTACTAGGCAAATCCATAATACGTATAAACACTCATTGTAAACCCTGAGGCTTGTTTCACACAAAACACATTTCTCAAGGATACTGGTACAGATTTACTCACTATTACTTAGGTTACTCCAGTCTCCAGCACACTTATCGTAAAGCTTAACTGCTAAAAGATTAGGTTACTTTGAACTCTCATTCAGATATTCAACAGCCCCAGCAACTGCTTTCTTTCAAACACATTATAAATCGGGAAACAGTTAAAATACTATAGACTTCTGGTCTAAATTTCAGGAGTAGCTTACCTAAGATGATCAGTACATTAATAATGTTACTTAATGTCTAAAAAACATGGTAGCTTGTTCTGAAATGGCCAGTGTGACAGTCCCCTGCCAAGTGGGTCTTTCAAAAAGATCTAAAAATATATAAAAAATTTTAGCTCACAGGCAAAAAGATTTAGTCTCCCAAACACAATGTGCTTAATAAACCATACTGGGATGGTGGTGCAGATGGAGAAAGGAATGAGGACAGAGGCAGGGGAGAAATGGGGACTGAGAATCGTATGGACAAGAAGCCTGGCCAGGGTACAGCAAGAATCTGGCTATAAAACTATTGAAAAGCATTAGTATGACATACACAAAAGGATTCTACTAGTAGGAAAACAATTCCTCTATGATTCATTTTCTAGATTTTACAAGAACTATTTCTTCCGAAGTTAATAAAACTGCAATAAAGAAGTGGTGCTGCATCTACAGCAGTACTATTTAAGGTGGCTTCCAATGTAATATTTTAGCATTTATTGGGAATGTTTTTATTGCTTCTCTTAGTTTAGCAAAAGAAAAACAAACCAAATTGATTTTTGTCTCTTATTTACGCCCATTTTAATAGGGATTGAGGTGCATATACAGAACAATAATTAATTCAGAAAGTATTTCAAAATGCACTGAAAAAAGTTACAGGATGTTTTTCAACAAAGTCTTCAGTGGTTAAATAAGGTCATATTCACTCAATAGTGCTTGGAGTCAAACACTAAGCAGTATTTTTATCCTCTTATCATCAGAACTGTAAAGGAAACTATCATAATATCCAAATGTAACTACTACTGTGTAAACATAATTGTGGAGGCTATATAAAAACACCTAGCCATTCCTTTATTACGCATAATGGAAGTTGAATTCACAGCATATTGAGCCAACTATTAACATTACCTGATGGTCTTCATGTTTTAATAAACTAGACAGTGATTCCACACAGATCTCTAATGAAGAATCCTGAGGCTCCATTTTGCCACAGAGTCTGGATACTACAGCCATAGCTGAATGCAAAGTATCTTTATGAACAAGGTGTCCACTGTCACGAATGAATGTCAGAACACAATTCAACCCTCCAGCTTCAAACACAGCTCCTGACTCACGGGTACAGATTAATTCTAACACCTATAACAAAATGACATTTAATTAGAATGAAGTACACATAAAAAGTCAGTTATTTGTTTATATCCATCTAAGAACTGGTTAAAAAAATGAAACAACAGAACAAAACACCCCTCTCTTCTTCAATACCCAAAACGGTCCAAAGCCTCCGGTAGTCTAGTCATCACAGTTTTCTTCAACAATACAGGAGCGAATACAAGAATATTCCACAACAGCATGGTCCTAATAGCTGTTCATGACAGACAGTTAGATAATAGTATCCTTTCCTGGGAAAATTAAGTCTTGGGATAACACACGAGTGAGTGCTCTGAAACTTTCAAAAGTACTGTTACTCCAGCACTTCAGTGATGTACTTTTGAGTAGAACTAGTAAATAGGAAATACATGCATGAAGTCTGATGCCATGATATTCAAGGATTCAAACTATACACTATCACACGGGCACGAGTTATGCTTTAAACAAGCGATTTTAAGGGTCTTGTAAATTTTTCTGAAAACTTCACAAGGGTGAAGAGGAGCTGCGTCTAGTGCTACTGAAGAGACAGCAGATGATTTCTTTACAGCAGCTAATTTATCTATATCTGGAGCAATTCCTCATTCCCTTTTTAGCATAAAATTAGCCCTTAGCATTCTAGTCATGCAAGGTAAAAAGTAAAACCTTACTCTAATATTTTTTGTTTCTTTCTATACTGTTTTTAAAGGAATCTCAGCTTTGAAGAGCACCAGACTGACAATAAAGATAAGCAGCATCGTTGGCGTGTACACTTTTATCATGCTCTACATTTTTGCTTCATATTTTAATAAAATAAACAGGATTACAATATGAGAAAGCTCTTCAGAAACAGCAAATTTTCCAGCTCCTTCTTAAAACCAGAAGGTTCTTCAGAATACATACCTTCACACACTGCTCAGCCAAATCTCTGCTGGTTCTGTTGTTAAGTTCAACAACTACTAGACGATTACAAAGCGCCTTGATAGCTCCATCCACGCCCACAATCCTACGGGTGCATTCGGCTGATACATCCAGATAATATGTTATGGCACGAGCTGTTACTTCTAACACATTGTCTGGAGCACTTTCATCAAGGAAAATTTTGCACAGTGCTGGTAAAAAAGTTCGAGGAGGGCATCTGCAGGGAAAAAAAACCACAACAAAACATTACTAAGTTGTGCAAGTTTCTCTTCATTAAGTAATTTCATACACTTTCACATCAACAGATTCATGCTTTTCATGCTGACATGATTTGCTCATTTAGCGTTCATTTAGAATGCTAGGATACAGGCATCTCACACACCCCCTAAAATTCCAATCAGTAATCCGAAAAGATGTACTAGGGGAGGAACCCAGCAGAGAAAAATACTCTTGAAATTTTAAAATCATACAAAGAAAAATTTATCCTCTTGGGAAATCATTTTAGGAACTAACCTCACATCACCAAACAGAATGCATTTTTTCTTAACAGCGCTTCAGGGTTCATGAGGATAAATAGCCACTTAACCTTGAAATACTATATTTGATACAAAGAGTAAAGATTGCGGTTTTGCTACGCAACATAACTCTCTGAGTAGTCCTTCTTCCCCATGTTATAAACATTCTCACTTGTCTTTCTATCTTACTTCAGTTTCCTCCTGTCCCCCCTGTTCTTTTTCCCTAACCACACTGAGAACATATTTAATTCATTTAGCTTGCTTCTATTGTATTTTCTCTTCATATCCATGCCTCAGTAGCCTTTGGCTCTTCTTTTTATTGTTAGCCTCATTTCTATATGCAAGGACAGTCCAGAACATCCCCGTAACTTCATAGCAAAATAAGCAAGCTGCTACAGTTCTTATTCTATCCCTCTGACATAATAGGATACAAACCAAAATGGATGGTCATAATAATGCTTTTCACTATTATGGCAGTTGTGGTTAAGACTGATTTGGATCAAAAGTTCTAAGACATGGAGCTATACTTTAAGATAATTCATCTTCCAATAGCACACTTACTTAGCAATAAATAACTTAATATAATGATTGTTCACTGCAGTGGTAGAAGACTTCCAAAGTGGTGGTGGCCTCACCTCTAGATGCAGGAGATCAGAACTAAGTCTACAGGAGATAAATACTGCAATTTTTAATTAAGCTACAGTTTTGGTCTGCAAAAGAAGGCCTAAAACTTTTCTAAATCCAAAGATAAAAACCAAAAACAGCTGCATGCTTTTTGGTCTGGAAGACAAGTGAAGTACTCATTGAAGTACACTCTGAAGAATGATTGACCCAGATGTCATTCGGTACCCCGTCTGGTACACACAGTGACTCATACAAAGGCACCAAATCCTAGGACAGCAAAATCCTAATAGTTTCCTTGAAGATCTGGTCATGCTTTATGAAGTAATTAAATAATAATGTCTGACAAACAAATATATTATCCAATGATCCTTAATGACACAAATTAATAACTGAAGCTTCGATAAAGCTAAATCATATATTTAATACTTTTCTTAACCTATTCAACCTATACCGTTTGCTGTTCTTCAGAAATCTGCTACTTAACTCCACATCTTCCTGAAGAAGAGTTTACACGGTAACTTAGCATTTGAAAGACATTATCCACTAGAAAAAAAAAGTCTGAAATTTGTACTCATTATTAGATGACCACCATACAACGACATAAGAAGCATTTCAGTACATAAAATTTAAAGCAGACAGTGCTACCTGTTCCAGTGTTTTGGTGCTGGATCTTTTACACTGCATTTCGTGCAACACTAGACAGACCATTAAACTATTGCTATGAACGGTATTCTTCAAACATTATATTGCCAGGAAAAAAAATACTAATAAACACGAATCCTAAAAGAACCAACCTAAACCAAAACCATACGTTTAACCAAGTGGAAGGTAAGCAGCTCCACTGTCTCCATTTTAATACTAGCAAGTAGTAATAAACCATTTTTCTTAGAGTTCCAAAGACAGCAGCAGAAAAAAACCCTCTAGATTTTTGCAGGGAGTTAAAAGCAATACTTAGCAAATATGACATTTACATTTTTTCTGATTTAACATTTTAACATTTTATAAAAAGACAAAACACAAATGGAACTTGGCTGTATTTTTTAAAAACAGAAATTTAAAAATTTGGAAGAAATCCTTTCATGTCCTTAAAACACCTGCCTATGAGAGCCAATTACCCAGCAGATACAACAAAAATACAAAGTTACTAAGAGCCTATTATTTACATTGAATTCTTTGCCAGCACACAAATGCCAGTGCACTGTATCAGCAACACTCTTCGTATAAATGCACAGCTCACTGGAAAAAACTTCAGGGTTTGAGTTTTTTCAAATTGACTTTTTGTCAGAACCTCTAGCTATATTAGTCAGAAACCACACTTGTTCAATTAGGAGGCAAATAACTACCTCCACTTGCTGTCAGGACATGTGTTTTCTGACTTAGAGGAATGATTTCCAGTCCTCCGATAAGGAAGCCAAATTGTATTGTAAGGTTTCAGGAAGAAACCGTAGACTTGTCATACACTTAACCTGTGGGAATTACTTCATTCTCAAAATAAAAAGCTAAACAGACTTCAATTAATTTTGTAGACTACTGGTACTGCATGCTGAATTTGTATAAAAGCACCAATAGTAAGTACTTCACTTGTTCTGAAAAAATAAATTATTTATCCTTTCTGAAAATAGCTACTGATCTAATTTTAACAAGAGCTTTCACAGAAAATTCTTTCAAGCTACTTCAATCTCTGAGCTCTATGTACTTGATGTTTGTTTCTCTTTACAGTTTGGTTAGGCTGGTGAAACACTGGCACAGGTTGCCCAGAGAGGTAGTGGAGGCCCCATCCCTACAAACATCCAAGGCCAGGTTGGACGGGGCTCTGAGCAACCTGGTCTAGTTGAAGATATCCCTGCTCACTGCACGGGGGCTGGGCTAGACGACCTCTGAAGGTCCCTTCCAACCCAAAGTATTCTATGATTCTATGATTCTGTTTTAGGGTTTTCGTTTTGTTTTGGGTTTGGTGATTTTTTTGTTTGTTTGTTTGTTTTGTTGATATTGTTAGTAACGAGGAAGTTGAGAGCTAGACTACACCATGTAGAAGAGGCACCAGAAATATTTTATAAAGATTTATTAAGGGCAATAATGAAGACTGAAGAGAAAAAAGGAGGGGAAAAAAGCAACACTGAAGCTTTAAAGACAATATAAAGCTTGATACACATTTAATCATAGAATAGAATCATAGAATCTTGAACGTTGGAAAAGACCTCTAAGATCATCAAGTCCAACCATCAACCCATCACCACCATGCCTGTTAAACCATATCCTGAAGTGCCACATCTCCTCGTTTTTTGAACACCTCCAGGGACGGGGACTCCACTTCCCTGGGCAGCCTGTGCCAATGTCTGACCACTCTTTCAGTAAAGAAATTTTTCCTAATATCCAATCTAAACCTCCCCTGGCACAACTTGAGGCCATTGCCTCTCGTCCTATAGCTAGTTAGTTAGGAGAAGAGATCAACACCTGCCTCACTACAAC
>Ga0181612_134414_pt1 | contig 11391 bp, 7 predicted proteins | sample HoacroProtozoa21_FD_119630 | JGI IMG/M metagenome (GOLD analysis project Ga0181612, IMG submission 119630) | Hoatzin crop microbial communities from Cojedes, Venezuel. Combined Assembly of Gp0051906, Gp0051904, Gp0051908
CCACTCATCCAGCCCATACTTTCTGAGCTTCCCTGCAAGATGATGACTAGACCTGAAATTATGTATAATGTAACAGCATTAAGACTCCAGATCCCAGGGAAGCCTTTGTGTGTCATTCTGAGTTATTGCTCTTCATGTTTCTGGGCAGGAAATACACTCCTGAAGAAAGTCTCATATTGTTTTATCCAGATGTCATTTACAGTCTACCTTTTTTTTTTTACTTTTTTGTTTTAAAGGAGAAGTGCTGTTTGTTTTCCTTGCAGCTTTCAAAATTGAATTCCAGAAAAAAAGGCATTTAGAATGAGTGATGGTTCTGAGCCTTCCAGGATTTATACCAACATTTGTGCAGAAAGAGTAGAGCTCCTAAGCTAAAGTTTAGACTCTCAGGTGGGCAGTTTTTGTAGCATGAAGGCTGACTAAAAACTACATTTCCTTTTTTGCCACAACTTCTGGTGTCGCACTGTGGGACTTCAGTAGGGAAGAGTTCACAAGATGCTGAAGTGCCTTTCCTAGATCTTCCCTAAATCAACATCTCGCTATAGGAGCCAGCTGCACATTGAGTCAATGATACCACAGAGGCCACAGATTTTAAATTAAACTATTGCAAGGGATTAAAAACCACATCTAGCCAAAACTGTGTTTAACTAAAGTTTGTACTAGCAAAGTTACCATGGTTTCCTTAATCACCAATGGATAAGTCTGAATGCTGTTGCCATCTTAGCAAGACTCTCACCTATGCAAATACACACAGAGGAAAACTGCAGAAAAGCAAGTCCTCTGTGGAAGTTCAACACGACTATGGGGTTCTTCTGCAAATTGCCCAAAATACCAATACCAGCATGGCTGGCATGCCCTGGTGATCTCTCCCTCTGTTTTACTTCCTTATAACCAGTTCTCCAGTTTACTGCTGTAGTTGTAATTGCAAGTGTCAAACAACAGTTACTGAACCACTTGCACTATGACAGCAAAAGTTGTATCTCAATCAGCTGGAAAAGCTGTATAGAATAATCCCATTTCTGCCTTTATTTATTCCAAAATTTATTCCTGTAAGACATTTTCAACACTTTAGGTTTTTACACTGGAAGGTTTTCAGTCATCAGGTACATGTTTCATGGCACTGGAAAGTGTCCTTTCTTCTTGGATGGCATTTTCAGTTATTTCTTACAAATTAACAGAAATGCATTAAATTGAGACTTGCAAAACTGTCATGTGCAAATTACACCTTCAAGAAAAAAAAAACCCTCAAACCATGTAGATCTTAATCCAGCATGTAATTCAAATTATGACATTCTTGCCATCATCCTATCATATAATTCTGATACCATGTTGCACTAGCATCCAGTGTTCAATAATCACTTAAAAAGACTATATACATAATGGGGACTGAACAAGCTAATCAGCTTGTCACAGTTTGCCTTTTCATTTTGTGAAAGTACTTTCAGGATAACCAAAAAAACTATGCAGAATAGTTTGCCCTTCAGGGGGCGTCATTATTCAAGCTGAACTTGCAAGGATTCTAAGAATATTCAGAGAATGCTTTTTTTTTATTTTTGATAACATGGAGAAATGTTTAGCCAGAATAGGTTGTATCCTTGTTTTTCAGTGAGTAACTCTGAAGTACCTTATGGAGTTAGGAATCTACATTTAGTTCTTTAATTCCAGGTCCCACAGCTCTTACCTGATCGTTCTCAAGGAGAGACTGAGCCCATTCATGTGCCTTGTACAATTCATGCCTGCGATCAGGTTTCTCCTGGAATCGAGGTATCTTTTTAGCAGGATCATCATTGCCAAAAGAAGGAGACTGCACTTTTGGTACTAATTTTACATCATCAACAAAAATAAAGGGTTTAAATATGGACCTGAAAGAAATGAGAATTACTGCTTGCAGTAGTAAGAGATTTTATGTATGTTACTCAAATGTTCACCAGGCTATTTTAAAAAACAGATACAGAACAGCATAGGTAATTAATCTACACTAGGCACAGACTAGGTTAGAGCGTTGGTACTGGTCACAAGCAAAATAAATGTATGTGTTTTAAAAGAACTGGGTTTGCCAATTACTGTAAAACTTACTACCCCTTTTTACCTATAGGCTTCTTTGGTCTCCTTCATGCCAGTTCTGCCACTTCTTTAGAAAAAGTGGCACTGTATTTTTCCTCTCCAAGTTTTTTTTTAACAAATCTCAGCATTCAGCCTCACATTGGTTTTTCTCCTCTGTTCACACTGCCATCTCTCCTTCTCCTCCCAGATTTAATTTTCATTAAAAATCACAAACACACACTTCTGTGGAACAGGGAAGATTACATAGCCTGCTCAATATCAGAGGATTTGGCATAGAACCAGGAGCATTTCAGAATTTTATGGGGGGAGGAAGACATAGGTACCAATATTGTGACACTTCTCAAACAACTTCAACACTGAGTTTGGATCTAAACTCCAGAGAGAGACAGACAGACAACAAAATCCTCGCAATCCAGGATCTTAATTCCTGAGAATCTGAGTGTAGGTTTGGCAAGAGCATGGAGAAACTGCCTGCCTTCCCTTTAGATACACAACAAAACAGGACCCTGCATTCTGCAGTAAAGAAGCTGTCAGAAGTGCAAGACTTCTGCAAAACATGATTAATAACCACTGCCTGCATACGGTCAGCAGGCTCATTGCTGCTACACTTTCCATCACTGTCATGAAGCCTTGCTGACTAAGAGTTTATGTGACTCACTAGCTGCACTTAAAACAATGCTTTTTTAATGCATCAGAGCGTAAAATAATGCAAGAAAGGCCTCTAAACAAGTTTTTTTTACAGCTAGACTCCCTGCCTTCAAAAAAGACAGAAATCCCACCAAAACAATTCGAACCCTTACTCCTTTTTAATCTCAAAGGATTTTCACCAAATCAAAGAAAAGTTTTGGTAAGCAAGCTCAAACTTCATACTTAACCCTGAAAGTCTGAGTTGCATAAAGCAAGGTGGGTGGAAATTCCCTTTGGGATGGATGACTTCTGTAGCTCTCAGCAGAACCTAATGCTTACTACCACTCTTCAAGGAATGACTGTCAGCTGTTCAAGGGCACCATTTTCTTCTCCCCATAACCTCTTTACCTCAATGCAAGTGGCAGATCTCCTGAATAACTGCAAGTGGTTTAGTTTAATTTCTGTGAATCCCAGGTGGATTCTGTTTAAAACACAAGATAATTCATTAGTTCTTTGATGATCTCATCCATGAGTTCCTTTATCTCCTCTGCTGGTTTCAACTAGAAAAGACATAATTTAAACCAACTGGAAATTGTCCCTCCAGTAAAAAACACACTCGGGATACCTGGGAGTTGCAGATGATGTGCTCTGTTAACATTTTGACGTCATACGAGACTACCTATAGTACACACCCCCTCTCTGCTCTTTAGATATTTTGTTTCAGTTTTGAACGCATCTGTTCAAGAGAAGCGACTACAATGGTCCACAACCTCATCACCTCACTAAGAACCCACTGGAAAGCAACTATGCTGGACTAGTGGTTCCTGGGTCCTCCCTAAACTGCATTTACTCTAGAAGCTCTGAATTTAGCCGAAGTTACAGATCTGGCCTTTCAGCCCAGTGGTGTCCATTTAGAATTGCAGCAAGATGCAGTTCAGTAACACATGACTGCCAGACTACACATCAACATCTGCTGATTGCATTTCTGGTTAGAATATGCTCTTGGAGCATGTTCCAATTTGGGTAGCAGGGTTTGTTTAGTATTTTTCATCTGCTCTGCACCCAGGAAACCCCTATGCTGTGGCTTACCTTGAAGGGTCTGGCGTGCCAGTGAAGTAATGAACACAGGGAAAACTAGGGTCCTGAGGCAGAACAGACACTATGCTAGCTGTAGTAAGGAAAGATTCAGAGTCCACACAGACACCACTATCCTTGTCACGCAGGACATCAATCATAGCTTGTGCAGAAACATCACCTATGTGAAAGGGAAAAAAAAATAAATTCCTGAGTATTCAATGGCTTGGACCCCAGGCAAAGATTTTAGCCTGAATGAGATTCGGTCTAATATGACCGGTGACACTTGACATAGGCATGTCACAAATCCCAGTTAATAGTTTGTATTTTAACAATGTAAACCCAGAATGAACTTGCCTAGCTACTAAAAGAGAACAGTAAGATGCATTAGTTAGGCAATACAATTGCTAGGTAGGGGGAAATGTCATTAAAAAGGTATTGTTCAGGAAGACGGCCATCACGACTGTAATACTGCTTTAGCAATCTCTATGAACCGACTACTTGCATAAAACACGTATTTTCCTCTAGGAAGCTACCTCTACCCAAGCTCGCACAGAATGGGAGCACCCTGGTCTCCCACATATCATCTATTTCCATTAGCTCTCAGTCAAAATTCTGAAAAATCATCTTGCATTAACAGAGTGTTACAGCAGCAGACCTAGACACCAAGATTTTTCTTCAAACCACTATCTACAAGAATCCCCTGTTCTCATTCTATTTCCTGCCTGTGTCTTATTATAGCTTTCTCCCCACGGCACCACCATGTTTTCTTGCATTACCCCTTTGGCAGCTAGGCCTTCTGCCCCAGCAACCTCTCAAACCCCGCACTGACTCACCCTTCCACACACGGGTGCCTCAGTGCACCAGAAGACATGGAATGACCCAGCAGTCTCCAAGATTTGCAGCCATAGCCATCTGCCTGTAGGGGCCCTGAGGCTTTTTAGTGCTATAATCCAGGTTTATTAAGACCTTTTACCTATGGTCCTTCAGAATTACCGTATCTGCCTCTCGGACACAAACCACGCTCCATGTAATTCTACCGCCTTAGCAGGAACTCTGCATTGCAATAAATATTTCACCTCTATGCTCTTCCTGACATTTGCCAACATGTGAAAATGCTGACAATCTAGTAAATTCACATCTGTAGTAAAGGGCTTTTTATAAAAAGATAATTTGTACCATTTTTCACCATGAAAGAGCAGATACATGTTAGCCATGCACTGCTGCAGACTGGTCATTTCAGAGCTATTTTGGTCAGCTGCACTGAACTTCAGTCATTAATAAATTTCAGTCTGGAAATAAACCCTTTGACTGAGGGCAACTGGCACACTGTCTGTTCTGGTAACTTTATTCTGCTCAACAATGAAAAAGGGACTTCAGTTTTCAACTGACTAGCATTGCTCTTCCTTAAACTATGATCTTAACTCCTTCCCCAAAAGCCTAAGGCAAACCTACCAAAATCTAGAATCCATTGAGCTCAAACTTTCATACGTAAGGCCTTTTTTTTTTTTATAATACTATAATTCCAGTATTAGGTAGGGACACAAGAATTACAGCAAAGCACAAATGTAGGTAGTGGCACATCACACACATCAGAACAAGAGTGAAGAAAGTTATTTTATAATTGCAATCTTCTTTTAAAACCTTAAACTTGACGGGGACATTAATGGCTTCCTTCTACACTGTGGCAAGTTTAGGACAGTCTTCAGTTCTGGTCTTCCTTCCCACATGGTTTACATGGTACTCTCCTCAGTGACTTGTAGTTCTGGACAGAATGCCTGAAAGGAGGGAGCAGTGACTAAAAATCCCACTGCACACACAGAAAGATGGTTCAACACTTACCACTTTGCTTTTCTAGGCTCTCCCTGCCAGAACAGCAGGCTAAATGGTCATCAGCAAGAGAGAACACTTCAGAAAAATTGAAGTCTGAGTCTCCGTTCCACCAGCCTTGACTTCTCACATAATTCCTTAGTTCAGGGTGCTCAGCATCAATTTTTGTAGTTAATGAAAGCTGATTGCAAATGCATTTCACCCCTTCTGTAGAAAGAGCCACATATTAAAAGAGAACATTAGTAGTTTTTCTGGGAGAAGCTGGAAGGACAAGGTAATTTAAATTAGAAACAAATTAAACTATTGGTTAGGATGTAGATTTGGCATGACTGCATAAGTACACATCCATGGAATTACCACTCACTGCAGGTTGCAGACCTCAATTCTCTGTGCCCTACTTAGGTATTTACACCACCTTGTGATTAATAGTTCTATTTAGTCATAAGATCAGTTTCACAATTTGTACCTCATACATTCTGAACATGAAGTAACAGTGGTCTCCAAATGCCAAAGGCACCTGCCTAATCTTTTCTCCAATTCCACTGCCACAACAAGGCTTGAGGTCTGACTTGACTTCAAAATATATTTCAGCAAAGCTGCTTTTTATGACCCTTCTTTGCCCCTCAAAACTGAAAATTTAATTTGGAGAATGTTTTTAAAAGCTTACCAATTGCTTTAAGCTTCCCAGTTGAAAACAATTTTATTGTAAGCAGCAGTATAGGCTTCAATAAAATTTCATTTTTAATCTTAAATTTTAAAATGGTATGAGGTAAAAAGAAAGTGTAAATAACCTTCAAAGAATACTACAGGTTTTTTTAATTCGCTTTTCTCAAAAATGCCGCAGTGCTTATATATCCATATATCTACAGCATGACTAACAGTGGCTGCTGCAGATACTCCTCAGAGAGAATAAAGCAAATGCATTGGAAGCCAGGGAAAGAGCTGATAAAGTAAATCTGCAAACCAAAATAAAACCAGATTCTGGAACTTGGCACAAACTTTTTCCTAAGCAGAAACCAAAGCAGTATTTGTGAAAGTTATTAATACTGCCTTCCACAAAAGTAAGCTTGCTTTTGTAATGCCTCATGCACACAATTTAAATAAGTGACAACTTACAGTAGGAAGTTCTATTCATCAGTCTGCAAAAAAAGCCACTGTCACTCAGTTCTGACTTACCCTAGGTCACTGACAGTTTGTTCCAATTCAGACTTACAAACAGCATACCTTTCAGGGAATTTTCTTGACTTGAGTGACAGGAATATTTATGTTCGTACCCAGCTAGGCAAGCCGCTCCTTAAAGAGCTCTTTAAATATTACATTTAGTAACTCATGTAAGATAGTATTTCATGGTTTTGATTCTCCTCAAAAAACAAAAATTTATCAAATAAATTTTTCCACTCGGACTGAAGAACAGTAACAGGAAGGATTTTAAAGGGTTTATCCTTCAATTACTGTCAAAGAGTTGCTTGATAAACATTCACTACAAGCTTTACAGAACTGCAGCAGTAATATTAGAAACAGAACAACTCTGAGAACAATCACCAAAAAAATGCCCTCATATTGGGGAATGACACATTTTCCCTGTTTTAGCAGCATTTGTGCATTCATTTGAAAGCTCAAGAGGCACGCTTATGGTTGCAAAAGAGAACCCCCTGAACAAAGTATGAAATATAGAGTTCTTACATAGCCAGTAGCCTTTCCCCCTGGCAGCCCTGGCAGGCTGCAAGAGACGGAAACTACTCTATCTGTGGCTCACAGGGACCTCCTGAAGAGAAATGTGCTGGTAAAAAACAGAACAGAGCTGCAGTATCATTTCAAAATGCTGCAAGCAGCAGTCTATTTGCTGGGAAGAAGGACATGAAGGTTATGTATTGCTGATGCAGCTAAATCTAAGCTAAATCTAAGAAGGCTAAGTAAAAAACACCGTTCTTCAAATGTCAGCCAGTTAGGTCAACAGAAGGTGGCAGATTGTCACTGCAAAATCCTAGGAGCCTCAGGATCCAGATGCTTTCCAGAATTTGGATTTTATCAGGACAGCATTATCAGTCTTCCCTCCTCTATGTTTCGTACATCTTTGTGCTGGAAGACTTCCTCCATCTTGTAGGTATCCTTAAAATGCAAGCTTTGCTTGGGCAAACAACATCCCTGCTAAGGTACATTGATTCATATTTGATAGCATGAACTGACAATAGGCCACCACACAACATTACACAGCCTGGTGTTATTTCTTTGTATTGCTATTTTCAACAAAGTTAAATGTCCTTCCTCCCCGTATCTACTATCTCCTACCTTTCAGTGAAGGGGAAATGAGAAGAGAATTGGATGGATCTGTCATAGATCACAGCATGGATGATAAAAATCTTCTTAAATTATCTGAATTTTTAATTCACTCAAATGTGAGCACATTTTGAAAAGCTGTGCTCTTATGAAAATAAAAATCCATCCAAAACCAAAAACAACAACTGAGAATAAATTAAATCTATGCCTTAGACAATCACATTATATTAAAGCAGCAAATATTTGCTGGCAAAGTTTTACGTCCACCAAGACAGTGAAATCTAGAAGTTAGTTTGGCAGCTCCAGCTTCACACATACAGAAAAAGAAATCATCTACAAGTTTACAGAGTACAAAAGTACTGTTTTGCAATATCAGCTAGGGATATGAAGGGACCAGACCTATTGCAGTAAAACAACCAGCAGCAGCCCATTCAATTCACCACCTAACACAAGCACTTTTCTCAAAGCTATCAATGCTCATCCTTCCCTCCTAATATTCTGGATCTGTAAGTAACAATTCGGGCATTAACTCCACCGAAAAGACACTTGACACATTCCAAACAGTAAATAAATCTGGGAAAACAAGACACTTACCAAAGATAAAAATTTAAGCATGATGATTATTACATAGCTTATGTACACAGGTAACAGTCTCCAGCTTCACAGATAATGCTAAGTTACATCAGCCAATGCAAATAAATGTTTAAAAAATAAGAGTAGTAAAAATACAGAAGGTTAAAATTGATGATTTAATTGAACACTTGCATAAAATAGTCACTTTAGTGACTTTAAGACCAATTCTTCCAAGACAATTCTTTACAGCTATTTATAATGAGATGTTTGCTGTGAATGATAAACCAACCTGTGATTTTTTCTGCTGCCCAGTACTTTCCAGAAGTCTCCAGTATCCAGGCTTCATTTCTATCCACAATCAAAAATGCACTTTGGAAAGTATGGCATGAACTCCCATCTTCATAATAATTTCCACCCTGTCCATGCTCTTCCAACAGAGCAACTATGACATCCAATGCTTCTTTAGCTGTTGCACCTCTTTCTAGGCCAAGTCTACAAGAAAAGGGCAAAACAGATTCAGACAGACATGTAACAGTGAGGTCTCCATAAGTTATTAATTTTAAACATCAGCACTGATCTGGTTTTAAAATACCAAAGTGTCAGGTATGCCTAGTGTAAGAATTCTTGCTTTAATGAGTTACTAATTACAGGATAAGATATTAAAATCTTTGTTTCAAGTCTTTATTTTCTACATGGGTTCTTTATTCTCAAGCCTAACATAGCTGGTTTTTAGTTCTTTGAAAAAAGAGTCCAATTACCAACCAATGGCCTCAACTGCACTGTAAACATGCAATGCTCTATTTAAACCATCCTCAGGCAGAATAAATTTGAAGGACAATTTGCAAAGGTCTTTTTAAAGTAAGAGCTGTATGTAAATTTACTTTGCAGTACAGAACAGCAGGAAACTGCAAATTAATATTACCACAGATCAAAAAAAGGAAGCAGTAGTCAGTATTTCAATCTCTACAACCTCTCTTTTCCAATGCTCCAATACTTAATCGGCCATAGAAGCTAAATGTATGTTTTTCTTTGATGCATACTGCATGCTGTAGACAGAAGCATTTATGCAGTCATGCTCCAGTGCTCCTGCAGAGGCTTCCCCCAAAATATTTTTAACAATTAAACACCAGATCCGGCTTTTATCTGCACTAAGAGTAACCATATGTCTAAAAGAACATGATTTTAAAAGAAAGTTTGAGCAAAGCAAGGGTATTTTAGTGAAAAGTAAACTGAAACATCAGAATGGGTTTTACAAAGCTATAGGGAATGACTGTATCCTGCCTTGAATAAATGGGATAAAGTAATCCCTTGAGATAATTTACAGCCGTAACCAAGTCAACAACGAAAGCAGTGACCAGAAGAGTCCAAATCAGACCGGCAAACGATTCCATTGGTTCCAAAATGGAATTACTGGTAATGAGCAAATGCAGTATTTCAAAAAACAGCATAACCGTGCCTCTATGCTTTGGGAGAGCTATCTGGATCAGTCCAAAAATTCCCTCTGTTGGTTATGTCACCTTAATATTTTCTTCTGCGTTTATCTTTCTCTAATAGCTCTATGGACAAACATATTTTGACTGATGGATAGTTCCAAGAAATTCACCTTTTTAAGTGTAAGTACCATGCTAGCGCTTTCTATTTCCCTGGCAATCACATGACAAGAAAACACTACTCTCTTTCCTAAAAACTACAGTAGACAAACAGTAGTAGGTCCTGATAATTTGAATACAAATTTGTTGATCTACTTTTCAACCTGATCTCTGCACTAGGCCTGCCTTGTTGAATAGTTGGCCACTATTAGCCTTCGTTTAGGTTGAATTAGCAAAAGCAGTGTTTTCATCTCTCAGCAGCATCTATTTATCATTTAGTGACAAAGAAGAACCAACTAGAACTTCAGATCCTAACTTACAGTGACAGTTTGTCCCCATCATCATCATCTTTTCCATTTATAGAGTCTTTCCCTCTCATCTTGCTTCTCTTATTAGCCAAAACTTGTTTTGCATTGTTGTCTCCATTTTTAGTTCCTACGCATTTATGTTACTCCTTCATTATTTTCATCACTGGTGCAATCGCTTTTTCAGAGCAATACAGAGATGCCAGTCTTAGGATGTACCATAGACATCATCTAAAAGCCAGTCCAAAAGCATGTCTTGTTTATTCCCTAAGAACAACTCCAGGAGCTGTCACTGCTACAGGTAAATGAATGGGCTGACTACTACCTTGGTGACCGTACAGTCACTAGATTCAGTGATTATCTGCTCCCTTCTCCCCAGATTATGACCATTAGGTCACGATTAGATCAAAACCTGCCAAGAGACATACCATCACACTAAAACCTTTAATAATGTCTCCCTGAAATTCTCCTTCCAAGATGGATATAGTCTAGCTTTCTCTGTCAAAACCATAGCAGACATCCAGGCTGAAGAAGTATCTTTTAGATAATTTTTTTGCAAACGGCTCCAATGTTACATTTACTTCCATTTAACAAAGGCCTAGCCTCTGCTTTTCATTTGGGTGCTCCTACCCATCAGTCACAAGAGGCAGCAAAAACCAAAGAAAATAAAAAACCCCACCCTACACAACATCCACACACAGCTCATCTCCACAGAAGTGCAGCTCTTGCCAGCTATCTTGGCATCAATGTACTGGGTAACTGCAGCGCGACCCTCCCACTAACACATTTCAGTTCCCTTCAAGGGAAGCTGGAAGAAAAGTTTTAAGTAAATTCACCCCCAGATGAGAGCTGGAATTATTCATTAAGAAAATGTCAGTGACTTAGTACAATCCACTGCCTTAGTACCTCCAATATGCTATCACAGCATATTATAACCTTGTCAAAACAATATCATCTTAAGCTTTTCAACTTCATGTATCAGTTACAGATGCTGACTTCCCAAATGATGACGTTCTACTTTATTCAGTTTTGATGTCTCTAAGGAAAGAAACTAG